>OIWL01002116.1_pt1 | contig 17722 bp, 16 predicted proteins | sample 1587561 | NCBI WGS metagenome assembly OIWL01 (sample SAMEA3888903, study PRJEB22519) | human gut metagenome | biome: human gut; feature: human-associated habitat; material: faeces | place: Denmark | collected 2010 | reverse complement strand
CGGTACGGGTGCGGAGCAGAATAACGGAGCAGTGATTACCCACGAAGAAAAGAAACTGAAGCAGGCTCTTTTCGGAGCGTATTATTCGTTTGCCGTGTTAGACAGCGATCTGACAAAGACGCTTCCTATGAAACAGGTCATCAGCGGTGCATTCGATACGTTAAGCCATTGTATGGAAACCTATATGGGAAGGCCGCAGGAAACCAACCTGTCGGACGAAATCAACGAGGCGATTATGCGGAACGTGATAAAGAATCTGCGCAGTCTCATTAAGAATCCCGATGATGATTTCGCACGCGGCGAACTGATGTGGGCTTCGGCAATTGCAGAGAACGGTATGCTCAAACTCGGCAAGCAGACGGATTTCCAATGTCACATGATAGAACATGCCGTAGGTGCTTACACCGACTGTAATCACGGACAAGGACTGGCCGTGATCCATCCGGCCCTCTACCGTCATCTGTTGGACAGCGGAAAAGAAAAACTGGCACGTATGGCTGAAACCGTATGGAGAGTGAAGGGAAGGACGACCGAAGAGACTGCCATGCGGGGTATCGAGACCCTTGAGGCATTTATCCGTGAAATCGGGCTTCCCACGCACTGGAGCGAGATGGGTATTACAGACGAGACTATGCTCCGTGCCGCAGCCGACACCAGTATCATCATGCCCGGTTGCTGCCGTCAGTTTTCCCGAGATGAGATTTTCGAAATTCTGAAAGAACGAGTGTAAATCATATAATTAGTAATCATAAAATTGAAAGAGTATGAAAAAGTTGTTTATCATCCCGCTTTTATTTTTCTCATTGACAACGATGGCCGCCTGCTCGGAGCAGGATGACCCGACACCGGATACCGAACAACCGGCAAATCCCGAAGAACCGGGGAATGAGGATGGAGAAGAACCGGAAACGCCCGACAAACCGTCAGGCAACAGTAAAATCCTTGTCGCCTATTTTTCCGCAACCGGGACTACTCAGCGTGTTGCCGAACGCATCGTGGAGCTTACCGGCGCCGATGTTTATCGCATCGAGGCTGCTGAACCATACGCCGAAAATCCATACGATGACAGCGACCGTATCCAGAATGAGGCATACAATGACCTTCGTCCGGGTGTGGCGAATTTACCCGAAACGGAGGTGATGGCCGGGTATGATACGATTTTCGTCGGCTCTCCCTGTTGGTGGCACCAACCCGCAATGGTTGTCTGCACTTTTCTTGAGGCATACGACCTGACGGGCAAGACCATCATACCGTTTTTCACGTATGGGGCGACAACCTATCTGAATGAATCTATGCAGAAGATATACAAGGTGACTCCGAACTCCGAGCATATCCCGGCTTCTTTACCGGAAGATCTCAATCCGGACGATATTACGACACCCGGTCCGGCTGACGATGCGGGTATCGACATGCCGGGTAGTGCAAACGGAACGGAGGCATGGCTGAGACGAATGGGAATTATCGAATAGAAATATCAATCGTTTAATAAAAAATAGAAAAATGAAAAAGATATATTTTATCATTGGGACATTGGCTATAACTTTATGTACTATTGTCCTTTGTGCTTTTGCCACCAATAATGACACGAAGACTCCCGAAGTAGCCGCATCAGGACAGCAGACAACAACCGTTTCCCGTATCGGAGGAAAAGTCCTCGTGGCTTATTTCTCCGTACCTGAAACCGATGGCGTGGATGCCTCTTCTGGTGCCAGCCGGTTGGTATCGGACGGCAAACTGCAAGGCAATACCGAATATGTGGCCACAGTCATCAGCGAGGCTACCGGCGGCGACCTTTTCGAGATAAAGACCGTACATACTTATCCCGGTTCGCATAAGGCCCTGATCGATGCCGCCAAAAAGGAATCGGACGAAAACGCCCGTCCTGCATTGGCCACACATATTAAAAATCTGAAAGAGTACGATGTGGTGTTTGTCGGTTTCCCCAACTGGTGGTATGATATGCCCCAGCCGCTCTATACGTTCTTCGATGAGTATGACTTCAGCGGCAAGACCGTCGTTCCGTTCTGCACACACGGTGGCAGCCGTTTTTCGGACGCGATTAAAACCATCCGCGAAATGGAGAAAGACGCTACCGTCCTTGATGGATATGCCATTGCCCGCGACCGTGTGGCAGGTTCCAAAGACGGTATATTGAACTGGTTAAAGAAGATAGGAATGACAAAGTAAATTCACATTATCTTTATGAATATGAAACGAACTTTTTTCTGCTATTTGATACTGTCTGTCTTTGCATTGTCTTTTTTAAGCTCTTGCAGCAAAGACGATGAGTTTAATCCTGACAATCAGGATTCGGATGAGGTGACATTTGATGCCAGCCGCAAAATACTCGTAGCTTATTTTTCCGCAACGGGCACTACCCAACGACTGGCGGAACAGATTATTTCCGTTACCGGAGCCGATGCCTTCCGTATTGAGGCTGCCAATCCGTATGCTGTCAATCCATACGATGACAGCGACCGTATTCAGGACGAATCATACAATGACCGGCGTCCTGCTGTGGCAACCTTACCGGACAATGTGGAGGACTACGACGTGATTTTCATCGGTTCTCCTATTTGGTGGCACAATCCGGCTATGGTCGTATGTACATTTCTTGAAAGTTACAATCTGAATGGTAAAATCATCGTTCCGTTCTTTACATACGGTGCTACGACCTATCTCCAACAGTCCATTGACAAGATTTACGAAGTCACTCCGCAATCTCTGCATCTAAGAACTTATTCCGGTAATGGAGGCGTGGAAAATTGGTTACGAAACATTCATATTATCGAATAATTTTTCAAGAAACGCAGTGTTAAGATTTATATCATCTCTCCATAAATCCGGAGAGATGATTTTTTTTGTAACGATTCGATTTACCGTAAAAATTACATTATAGTCTGTATTTTTTGTACGTATGCTTTGGTGCACCTCCTTTACCTTTGCAGCAGTAATATTCAAAATCAGGACAATATGAGGATACATTTGATTTTCATGCTAATATCAGTTGCTATACTGAACAGCCAAACGGCTTGTAGTTCGAATACGGAAGAAATTCAGGACCAAGTGGAAACGGAGGGTACCGATATTCGCTATAATATCCGTACACAGGAATTGTCTTGCAATAATGACGGCAAATCCATTTACGGCGTTGTGTATCTTCCCGAAGGAAAGACCGGGAAACAGCCGACGGTTATCTATTCGCACGGCTTTGGCGGAACGAACGCAACGGGAACTTCTTATGCACGCGCTTTGGTAGAACGTGGATATGTATGCTATTGTTTCGACTTTTGCGGTGGTTCCTCCGCAAGTCGTAGCGATGGTCGAACGACCGAAATGTCCATCTTCACGGAACAGAGTGACCTGGAAGCAGTGATAGCTGCCATCAGACAACTTGATTATGTGGATACGAGTAACTTGTTCTTGCTCGGTGCCAGCCAAGGGGGTATGGTCTCGGCCATGACAGCGGCGGTCCATGCGGATGATATAAAAGGCCTGATGCTGCTTTACCCGGCTTTTTGTATTGCCGATGATGCCCGCAGGCGGTTCGATTCCTTGGATGAGGTGCCGGAAACGGTCAATCTGATGGGAATGACTATAGGACGAGCCTATTATGAACGGCTGTTCGATTTCGACACTTATCCAGTCATTACGCCTTATGCCAAAGATGTCTTGATTATTCACGGTGACAGGGATGGCATTGTTCCCATATCCTATTCGGAACGCGCCGTCCAAGCCTATCCGTCTGCCACATTGGAAACTATGTCCGGCTCCGGACATGGATTTAGCGGAAACAATAGGCAAAGGGCTACAGACTACATTCTCAGTTACCTTTCGTTTCATGTGAATTAGATGACATAACTATAAAAACAATTAAAAATCAGCATTATGGAAATAAAGAAAATTTTTGTCGCATTGTTTTCATGCGTAGGCCTGCTTGCCGGCACTACTGTTACGGCCCAGAATATCTAATCGGTGGCCGGTGTCCCTCTTATACGGTTAAACAATGGCACGCAGATGCCGCAATTCGGACTCGGAACATTTGGCATTCCTTCCAATGCCGAATGCAAGCAGGCTGTTCTGACTGCATTGAAGAGCGGTTATCGTCATATCGATACGGCACACGCCTACTTCGACGAGCAAGGTGTGGGGGAAGCCGTGAAGGAGAGCGGCATACCGCGCGAGGAAATATGGATTACAAGCAAGTTGTGGCCAACCGAATACGGTGAAGGTGTGACAATGAAAGCTATCGACAAGATGCTGGAACGAATGCAGCTCGACTATATAGACCTGCTTTATGTGCACCATCCCGTAGGTGACTTTGTGGGTGCATGGAAGGACATGGAAAAAGCCGTAAGAGATGGAAAAGTACGCACGCTCGGCATCAGTAATTTCGATGTCAATGACGAGGTGTGGGATACAATCATGAAGAACTCTACCATCAAGCCCGCTGTTTTGCAAATCGAATGTCATCCATACGCCCAACGTCTGGATATACGGAAAAAGTCAAAAGAACAAGGGATTGCCGTAGAGTGCTGGTATCCGTTAGGAGGCGCGGCAAGCAACGGGCTTCTTTTCCGTGATCCGGTCATCAAGGAGATAGCGGATACACATGGCAAGACTCCGGCACAAATCATCCTTCGCTGGCATATTCAGGAGGGGCTTTCCGCTATACCGGGAGCTACGAATCCTGACTATATAAAGGAAAACATCTCTGTTTTCGACTTTGAACTGAGCGATGAAGAAATGGAGAGAATGCGTTCCATCAATAAGGAAGAGCGTTTTGTCAGAATGTCCATCCCCCAGATGGAAAAATTGCTTGATATTTATAAAGTAACAGACTAATATGGACGATGGCAAGAAAATGACACGGAGGAGTGCCCTGAAATATATGGGTGCTTCCGTGGCGGGAATGGCACTCGCATCTATGGGAGGGCTATCCTTCCTGGCTTCCTGTACCGAAAAAGGGAAAAAACGAATTGTCTTCTATTTTACCGCTACCTGGAACAGCCTGTATGCTGCCAGACAATTCAGTGAAACACCGCTGAGTATTCCACAAGTGATGAAAGAAAACGAACTTGTGTTTGAAGCGGATGAAATCGGACTTGTATTTCCCGATTACCGTGCAATGGCACCGGAGATAGTGAAACGTTTCCTGCAAAAAGCCACATTGAAAGCTCCATATCTGTTTTCCATCATTACATACGGACATTGGGACTGCAACATAGTGGAAAGCTGGAATAAGTTCGCCTTGCAACACGGCGTACATTTCAATTACATCACCACGATACTGATGGTGGACAACTGGCTTCCTGTCTTTGACATGAATGAGGAAATGAAAATCGACAAGCAGGAAAATGAACAATTTCGTCAGGCGGTAACTGATGTGCTTGAAGAAAAGAACTACATCCCGGAATTGAGCGAGGAGGAACGGAAACGTTGTGAGGAAGTATTGAACCGCATACCCGTGCTTTTCCCTGTGAACAGTGAGGATATATTTGAGGTCAAGGACAACTGCATCGGTTGCGGTGTTTGCGCCCGTGTATGTCCGAGGAAGAATTATATCCTTTCCGGAAACGGTGTAAAACATTCCGGTGACTGCGAGTATTGCCTTGCGTGCATACAGAACTGTCCGCAAAAGGCTATTGTGCTGAAAAGCGGTGAGACAAATCCTAATGCCAGATACCGGCATCCGCACATCTCTTTGAATGATATTGTCCGGTCAAATATACAATAGACTATGCTGATGGCGGATGGAAATAATAGATGATAATAAATATGCCGGGCATTTGGCGGCATTAGCCGCCAATGTCATTTTCGGACTGAGTATGCCCATTACGAAAATACTTCTGTCCGGCTGGATGACACCGCTTGGATTTACTTTGACACGGGTGCTGTTTGCAGCAGCCGTGTTTTGGCTAACCGGTTTCTTTATTCCCAAGGAAAAGGTCGCCACCAAAGACCTGTTCATAATAGCGGCAGGCGGTTTTTTCGGTTTTATCGTATCACAATATCTGTTTGCGACAAGTTTGCAGCATATCACACCTGTTTATTATTCTCTGATAACCGCAATGAGCCCCGTAATCGTCATGTTGCTTGCCTCCCTGTTTCTCAAGGAGCCGGTAAGCGGTATGAAGATCGCGGGAGTGGCATTGGGAATAAGCGGTACAGCGTTGCTTATATTGCAAATGGATATGGGACGTGGAAATGTCACAGGTATAATCATGTCGGTGGCAGCCAATACGGCATACGCCATTTATCTGATTATCACGAGATCGGTATCGCAACGATATTCGCCGATGGTGCTGATGAAATGGCTGTTCTTGTTCACGTCGCTGATGGTATTACCTTTCGGTATTACGGATTTGTTTTCCCAGCCGGTTTTCCAACCGGGAGTGTCTTATGAGGTTTTCGGTATGCTGGGATATGTATTGATTGGTTCGACTGCCATAGCTTATTTTCTGATTCCCTTTGCCCTTAAACGTTTACGTGCAACGACAGTAAGCATTTACATGAACCTGCAACCGATTGTAGCCGCCATAGCTTCCGTATGTATCGGACTGGATACGTTCAGTTGGGAGAAGCCTGTCGCATTTTTGTTGGTCATAGCCGGAGCCATTATCGTGACCCATAGTCCGTCCAAAAAGGAACTCGAAGAAAGGTTATAAGGCAACATTTCTTCCTGCCGCAATATCCGTAAAAATTATAGGATAAGCGGAAATTTCTGTAAGGCCTCTCTTGGAGTCATCATCTATCTTTGCGGGCAGACAATAATTACAATAATCATCGAATATGAAAGATATGAGTACGGACAATAAAATCAGCCGCCGGGATGCCCTGAAACGTATGGGTGCCGCCGTAATCAGCGGTGCTGTCGCTTCTTCGGGACTGCTCTCGCTGACATCATGCGAGGGGAAAAAGAACAAACGCATTATCCTTTATTTTACAGGAACGGGCAACTGTCTGTATGTGGCCCGTCAGTTGGCCGGAGAGAATGGGGAGTTGCTTAGCATTCCACAGCTGGTAAAACGAGGAAAGTATGACATCGAAGCGGACGAGATCGGCATTGTGTATCCTATTTATGGGCATATGCCGCCCAATATGGTCCGGCAGTTCGTTCAGAAAGCGAAATTGAAAGCCGGATACAAGTTTGCCGTCCTGACCTACGGTGCGAGAAAATGCGACGCGGTGGAAATTTGGGACCGCATATCTCAAAATGCAGGCAACAGGTTCGATTACATCAATACGCTTATCATGGTGGATAACTGGCTGCCCAATTTCGACATGAACGAGCAAATCAAGATGGACAAGCACATCCCGGAGAATTTGCAGAAGATAACGACGGATATCAACGGACAGCGGCGTTGGCACGAACCGGTGACAGAAGAAGAACGGCAGATGCACCGGGATTTTATGGCTCGTGCCGGTCTTAATCCGGAAGAAGGTTTCCTGTTGAAAAGCGAGAAAAGTTTCACCGTGACCGATGCTTGTATCGATTGCGGAATCTGTACATACGTGTGTCCCCGCGGTAACTATGAGCTGACATCGAGAGGGGTCAAGATGTCCGGTGATTGTGAGTTCTGTTTCGCCTGCATACAGAACTGTCCGCAGAAAGCTATCCGATTTACTCAGATGACAGAAGTGAATCCTAACGCTCGTTACCGCAACGAGCACATTTCGTTGATGGACTTAAAGCTGGCGAATAATCAGAAACTATAATAATCCGAAGAAGTTATGCCAAGAAAAATAAGACTGATACTTGCCGTACTGTTTTTCATAGCGGTTACGGCTTTGTTCCTTGATTTTACGGGAACAATTCATGCGTGGCTGGGTTGGACGGCCAAAGTGCAATTCCTGCCTGCGCTGCTTGCTATGAATGCGGGAGTGGTCGTCGCATTGGTTCTGCTGACGCTGCTTGCGGGCCGTGTCTATTGCTCGGTCATCTGTCCGCTGGGCGTGATGCAGGACATCGTGTCGTGGATCAGCGGGAGGCGGAAAAAGAAACGGTATCGCTTCTCTTATTCTCCGGAAAAGAAGTGGCTGCGCTACGGTATATTTGGGTTGTTCGTTATTGCTTTGGTTGCCGGAATCGGCTCTTTCGTGGCGTTGCTGGCACCGTACAGCTCTTACGGGCGTATTGCTTCCAATCTTTTCGCTCCGATATACCGTTGGGGAAACAACCTGCTTGCCTATTTTGCCGAGCGTGCGGACAGCTACGCCTTTTATGAAACGGAGGTATGGATGAAGAGCCTGCCTACGTTCGTGATTGCTGTCACAACATTCATTGTGCTTGCCGTGCTGGCATGGCGGAACGGACGGACTTACTGTAATACGATTTGCCCGGTGGGAACGGTTTTGGGATTTTTCTCCCGTTTTTCCCTGTTCCGTATCACAATCGACGAAAGCAAATGCAACCGTTGCGGCCTCTGTTCGCGCAAATGTAAGGCGGCGTGTATCGATGGCAAGGAACATCGGATAGATTACAGCCGTTGTGTGGCCTGTATGGACTGTATCGATACCTGCAATCACGGGGCTATCGGGTTCCGAATGAGAACAAAGGCTTCGGACACGCGGACTGGAAAAGATGCGAAACCGAAAGCCGAAAGCAATCAGGTTGATACCGCACGCCGCAGTTTCCTTTCGGCAACAGCCGTGCTTGCCGCCACGTCGGTGGTGAAAGCGCAGGAAAAGAAAGTGGACGGCGGATTGGCGGTCATCGAGGACAAAAAGATACCGGTACGTGCCACGCCGATTGTACCGCCCGGTGCATGGAGCGCACGCCATTTTGCACAGCATTGTACGGCCTGTCAGCTTTGTGTGTCGGCTTGTCCCAACAACGTACTCCGTCCTTCGACCGACTTGCAGAAACTGATGCAGCCCGAAATGTCCTACGAACGGGGATATTGCCGTCCGGAGTGTACGCGCTGCTCCGACGTATGTCCCGCAGGGGCTATCCGGCCGATAGCAATCGAAGAGAAATCATCCACCCGTATCGGCCATGCCGTATGGATCAGGAAGAATTGCATTCCGCTGACCGACGGTGTGGAGTGTGGCAACTGTGCCCGTCATTGTCCTTCGGGCGCAATACTGATGGTTCCGTCCGACAGCGAAGATGTGAACTCGGTCAGAATCCCCGTTGTGAATGCCGAACGGTGCATTGGGTGCGGAGCGTGTGAAAACCTGTGTCCGGCACGACCTTTCAGTGCCATCTATGTGGAAGGACACCCTGTACATAGCATAATGTAAAACTTATAAGCAATAGAAATATGAGTAATCAAGATAAAAAGAAGAAAGTCCTGTCCCGCCGGGATTTTCTGAAAACAATAGGAGCCGCCGGAGCGGCCACGACCGGACTGTCGGCGTGCGTGGGTGGCGGGAAAGACGGGACATCGATGGCAGCAGCCGGAGAAATCCCTACGGACCGGATGACTTACCGGACGAATCCGACATCGGGCGACAAGGTTTCGTTGCTGGGTTTCGGTATGATGCGCCTGCCCTCTGTCGGCGGCCGTAGTGCCCGCGAGGGAAATGAGGAGATAGACCAGGAGATGGTAAACGAGCTGGTGGACTATGCCATCGCCCACGGAGTGAACTATTTCGACACGTCGCCCGCCTATTGCCGGGGCAAGTCGGAACACGCCACCGGTATTGCCCTGAGCCGTCATCCGCGCGACAAGTATTTCATCGCAACTAAACTTTCCAATTTCTCACCGGCCACGTGGAGCCGCGAAGCCTCCATCGCCATGTACCGCAATTCGCTCAAGGAGTTGCAGGTGGATTATCTGGACTATCTGCTGTTGCATGGCGTGGGTATGGGTGGCGGCATGGAAGAGTTCGAGAACCGGTATATGAAGAACGGTATCCTCGACTTTCTGTTAGAGGAGCGAAAGGCGGGACGTATCCGCAATCTCGGATTTTCCTATCATGGTGATGTCCGGGTGTTCGATTATCTGCTTTCCCGACACGATGAATACAAGTGGGACTTCGTGCAGATCCAGTTGAATTATCTGGACTGGAAGTATGCCAAGCAGATCAATCCGATGAATACAGATGCCGAGTATCTGTATAACGAACTGGACAGACGGGGTATTCCGGCTGTCATCATGGAACCGTTGTTGGGCGGTCGACTCTCTAACGTGCCGAGCACCATCGTGGCCCGTCTCAAGCAGCGAGAACCTGAGATGAGCGTGGCTTCGTGGGCGTTCCGTTTTGCCGGTAGTCTGCCCGGCGTGCATACCGTGTTGAGCGGCATGACGCGTATGGAGCATTTGCAGGACAATCTGCGCACTTATGCTCCACTGAAGCCGCTGACGGAGGACGATTTCAAGTTCCTGCAAGATACGGCCACGCAGATGATGAGGTTCAACACCATCCCCTGCAATGACTGTAAATATTGTATGCCCTGTCCGTATGGTTTAGACATACCCGCCATCCTGCTCCATTACAACAAGTGCCTGAACGAAGGCAATATCCCGGACAGTACACAGGATGAGAACTATCGGAAAGCCCGACAAGCCTTTCTCGTGGGATATGACCGTAGTGTTCCCAAGTTGCGGCAGGCGAGCCGGTGTATCGGCTGTAACCAATGCAGTGTCCATTGTCCGCAACGAATCAATATTCCCAAGGAACTGCATCGGATAGACGCATACGTGGAACGCCTGAAACAGGAAATCGGATGATGGACGAATTGGTTCAGATACTGAGAAGCGGCAATCATTCATTGGTGGTGGCCGGTGATGGGATCCGCACATTCGACGGTCGAGGCATATCCGACTTGTATGGTCTTCTGACGGAACATCCCGATTGGCTTCGGGGTGCGTCCGTAGCGGACAAGGTGGTCGGCAAAGGGGCCGCAGCGTTGCTGGTATTGGGTGGTGTCCGGGAGGTGCACGCAGATGTCATCAGTATATTCGCCCTCGAATTGCTTGATAGCCACAGCATCAAAACAACACATAAAACAATTGTACCTCATATAATTAATCGAACAGGTACAGGATTATGCCCACTTGAGACACGTTGCATGGCATGTAAAACATCGGTGGAATGCCTTATGCAAATCAAGTCTTTTATGGAAGAAATGAATACAGACAAGTTAAGGTAATGAAAAAGATACAAGTTATAGCAGTGATTCTATTTTTGAGCCTGCTGCCGTTTACGGGGCAGGCTCAAAGTATGGGAAGCAGGCAAGATTCGCTTCTCCGAAAAACATATACGATTGACGAAGTAGTGGTTACGGGAACACGAAACGCAACGGATGTACGGCATTTGTCGCAGACTGTTTCCGTGGTAAACCGTAAAAAGATAGAACAATCCATGCAGCCTTCGCTACTGCCTGTACTTACCGAGAATGTACCGGGACTTTTCACTACTGCACGTGGTATAATGGGTTACGGCGTATCTGGTGGTGCAGCCGGGGGAATCTCTCTTCGCGGACTTTCTGGCGGTACGGCACGGATGATGGTACTGATAGACGGACATCCGCAGTACGCGGGTATCTTCGGACATCCGATTGCTGATGCCTATCAGTCGTTATTGGCAGATAAAGTGGAAGTCCTGAGAGGTCCGGCTTCCGTACTCTACGGTTCCAATGCGATGGGCGGTGTGATAAACATCGTGACACGGAAAATGCACGAGGACGGTGTACATACCAATCTTCACGCAGGATATGGCTCATATAACACGGTTGAAACAGAATTGACCAATATGGTCAGAAAAGGACGGTTTTCTTCTGTAATTAGCGGATCGTATAACCGCACTGATGGACACCGTGATGATATGGGATTCGAGCAATACGGAGGATATGCCAAATTAGGTTATGACATCACTGACAACTGGAATATGTATGCCGATGTGAACGTGACACACTTCAATGCAACCTATCCGGGACCTGTATCCGCTCCTTTGCTGGAAGGCGACCAACGCATTACGCGCGGAGTGACCTCTTTCGCCATAGAGAATAACTATGGCCGGACTTCCGGTGCTTTGAGTCTCTTCTACAACTGGGGAGACCATTGGATAAATGACGGTTATACACCGAGTGCAGGTGAATCACCGCAGGACGGACGTTTCAACTCGTTTGATGACATGATGGGCGTTTCGCTTTATCAGAGTACGCGATTCTTCAAGGGAAACCGCATCACGCTGGGATTTGACTGGTTCCGTTATGGCGGAGAGGCATGGACGGAATATTTGCAAGGAGAGAATGCCGGGACACGTGCCGACCTTGTGGACAGGCGCGAGAACGAGGTTGCGGGTTACATGGATTTCCGGCAGGACATCGGGCTTTGGCTGACTTTCAATGCAGGGATTCGCATTGACCACCATTCACGTGTGGGTACGGAATGGGTACCGCAGGCGGGTCTGGCGTTTCATCTGCCCCATAACATGGAGCTGAAGGTATCGGCAACGAAAGGTTTCCGCTATCCCATCCTGCGTGAGATGTACATGTTCCCGCCACAGAATTCCGACCTCAAACCGGAGTCGATGTGGAACTACGAACTTGCTTTCTCTCAAAGATTATTGGAGGGTCGCCTGACATACGGCATAAATCTATTCTACATTGACGGCAAAAACCTGATTATGACCCTGCCCAATCCGAGCGGAAGCGGAATGCTCAACCAGAACTCAGGCAAGATTGACAACACAGGTTTCGAACTCCAGTCTGCATACCGTATTAACGGCAGTTGGTCGGTGGATGCCAATTACAGTTTTCTACACATGGACAATCCTGTCGTGGCGGCACCTAAACACAAGCTCTATGCCGGAGCCGTTTTCTCAAAAGACCGCTGGAGCGTATCGACGGGAATGCAATACATTGCCGGACTTTATACCGCCACCGGCAATAACCCGCAGACGGAAGATTTTGCACTGTGGAACGTGCGAGCCTTGTTCCGTGCCGCCCAATGGCTTGACATTTGGGCGAGAGGAGAAAATCTGCTGGCACAGAAATATGAAATCAACGCCGGATATCCTATGCCGCGTGCCACAGTAATGGGTGGAATCAATATCAATTTCTAAATTATCAAGAATATGCAAACAACAACCGTAAAACTTTACACATTGGGCTATACAAAGCCCGAGACCTATCTGGCAGCCTCATTATTCGTATTGGGCAATATCGCTCTGCCTCAAATTTTTCATCTCATGCCCCAAGGGGGAATAATCTGGCTGCCTATTTACTTTTTTACGCTCATCGGGGCTTACAAGTACGGATGGAAAGTCGGATTGCTGACTGCCGTATTTTCTCCTGTCGTCAATTCGTTCCTTTTCGGTATGCCTTTGCCTGTCTCCCTTCCGGCCATCCTGCTGAAATCCGTACTGCTGGCTGTTTCTGCCGGCTATGTGGCACATCGGTACGACAAGGTATCCATATCGCTTTTGCTGGGTACGGTATTGTTCTATCAGCTTGTCGGTACGCTGGGAGAATGGGGTATGAAAAGGGATTTTTATCTGGCCGTACAGGATTTCCGCATCGGCATTCCCGGCATGTTACTTCAGGTATTCGGCGGATATGTATTCATCAAATATCTGATTCGCAAGTGAGGAACGAATCTCTAAAAGCCTAAAAAAACGGGAGGCATTCTGTGCGATGTCTCCCGTTTTTTGATGTAGTGATTTTCGATTATTGGAACTTTTTCCCCGAATGCCATGCCTGGCCTATGCTATCGCCGACCGTGCGGTAAACCGATGCGGACGAGTCGAAAATGATGGGTTTGAGTTTGGCAAGATCCACTTTGCCTTCTGCATTGAGGATGCTTTCGTCGGCACTCCAGTTCACGACTTCGCCGACTACCCGTGCGCCGCCTTCTCCGTTTTCCTCCATTTCGATTACACGGCATTCCAGCGTGAGTTTGTATTCGTTGATGATAGGTGCATCAACATTGGGGCTGGGTGTGGCGGTGAAACCGGCACGTTTCACTTTATCGGGTATTTTGTTACCGCTTACCAGCCCGAAATAGTCAGATTCCGCCATGTTTTCCTCTGTGGCGAAGCTGACCGTGAAGGCTTTTTTAAGACGGATATTGTCGGTCGTCTTGTGCGCCCCCAAGTCGAATGTGATTTTGTCGTAGTCGCACTGGCCACCCCATGCCGCCATTATCACGTCCGGAACTTGGTTTTCGTCATAGGTCGCAATCATGATACACGGCTGTGGGGTCATGACCGGATGTTGTGCGCCGAAGTTCCTGCGTCCGGCGACTTCCTTTGCTTTCTCTTTCTGGTTCATATTTATATTATTATTGGTCGTCTTACTGTTTTGATTGCATGCCGCCAATGCCAGAAGCAGTACGGCCATAGTGATTGTTTTTCTCATTCTATTTTCGGATTAAAGCGTTCATGATTTCAAATATCTCATCTTTGGACAGTTCCGTTTGGCACGGAATGTCATCAACCTGCTTGCGGCTGATTTCCCCCTCGTAGCACATTTCCACTCCAAAATCTGAAAACAGTCCGATTAGTTTCCGAGTGGATTCCTCTATGGATGAATCGAAGCCGAATGCGTCAGCGTAATATTTTCTGACATCTTCGGCATGATGCTTTCCCATAACCTTGAGGAATAAGGGGAATACGGAGGTCAGGCTTCTCCGGTACGAACTGCCGAAGAGTTTTTCGGGCAGGAATTCCAGTTCATAAATGTCGTATGCGAAATTATCTTCCTTGCCGATACCGATTCTGGATGAAGTGGAAAGAGAAGCTCCCAGCATGATTATTCCTCTCGCATTGAGGTCATCGGGATTGTTCTGCAACGTTTTTGTCGCTTCGAGGACATTTCTGATATACGAGATTCCGGCATCGTATGACATTCTGTTCCTGTCACCAAGCACACACGCCGAAAGTTGCACCAGCGTGACAAGACCGGTATAGGTTGTCATTTCTTTGTCCAGCGTCAAGGAGTAGCGAGGGCAAAGTATCGCATAATCGGCCGGAATACCGTATGCCGTGCCGAAATCCCCGTTTCTGGAATCAACGGTCACCGCTCCGAGACCGTTCTCGGAGCCGCTTGAAGGATATGTGGGAATGAGCGCAAGCGGGAGCCGTTTCAAACCATAGGACGGTTTCCCTTTCACATAGTCCCAAAGGTCGGGCTCATGATAGAAACCGAAAGCCATCAGTTTGGCACTGTCCATTACGCTTGCCCCGCCTGCGCCGATAATCATCGTTACTTCATTCGTTTTGGCAAGCCGGATACCTTGCTCTATTTTCTCAAACTCCCTTGATGAGCCTCCGTATTCTATGAAAGGAATGCCGGAATCAACCAAAGTCCGGGTAATGTCCTCGTGGCAGCCGTTTTGTTTTATGGAACCGCTGCCATAAACCAGCATGACCTTATGGCCTTTGGTGATTTCCGAAACTGTCTCCCGGATGTCATTACGGAAGAGGAGTTTCGTGTCGTTTCTGAAATTGAAATCTCTCATATTCTTATATTAAGTTGATATTCTGGTCAATGTCTTTGCCGATTGCCGGACTGTGACTCCCAAAAGCGAACCGCATCCGACATCCATCCTTGGGCAACTGTTCCCGTTCCCAAACCGAAGCCGTGCAGAAGACCGTCATAGGCATGAAACTCTGTCGGGATACCGAGAGCGGAGAGGTTTTGCAAACGGCTTTGCATGGTGCGCCATGAGGCGATACCGTCGTTCGTGCCTGCGCAGGCATAGGTGGCTCCGTCTTGCTGACTGACTGCGGTATAGCCCGTATATTGCATGATGACGGCTGATGCTTGCGGAATGTCCGAACGTCCGGTCAATTGCCGGAGATAGCCGGCATTTCCAAGCGTGGCTGCCATACGGGCTCCGGCAGAACCGCCCCACAGAGAATAGCCGTCAGGGGTTACTCCCAACTCTTCGGCATGGTCGTGGATAAAAGTGATGGCACGTACCAGATCTTCGTATGCGTCGTCAGGCCGGTAAATGAGTGCGAAAGCATTGTAACCCAGTTTTGACAGTTCAAGGGCATGGGGAAAACTGTCGTGCATGGCACCGACGTATGCAAATCCGCCACCCGCATTGCAGATGGCAAAAGGAGCCCCGGATTTTCCACGGAAAAAGAACAGTCCCGTATTGCGTTTTTGCGGGTCGGCCTGTTTTTCGGCTTCAGTGTAAATGTCAAGGAAGACCGTTCCTGCGTGCGATTTCATGTAATTGCAGATTTCTACGGTCATGTCCGGGTCGATATTGTTATACCAGGTCAGTCGCAACTGTTCCAGTGTCTCGCCGCTCCAATAACTTTCATTTACCGGAAAGATAAGTCTTCCGTAACCGTTGAATGCCGGGTCATTCATTACATCTGCAATACGGCTTGTCCGGCTGAAAGCCTGCTGTCCTCCACCTTCCTTCGGGAAGAAGAACGGCAGGGCATTATATACAAATTCCATAGTGGCATTGAAATCGTGGTAGCCTCCCTCTTTCTGGTGATAGGAGAAATTGTGGGGCGTGAAGACATCGGTGAGCTGCATACAGGCCATCGCCTGATTGTGGGTTTGGTAAAAACGCGAATCCTGTGTTCCCACGGCATACCAGACATGGAACCCGTTGTCGCTTCCGAAAGTGGACGCGCTGACTATGGAGGCAAGGAATCGTGCGGTCTGTTCAGGCGCATTCTGCCCTCCGAAAGTAGATACGTGCCAACTGTCTCCGCTCATCGGCAGGAAGTAGCGTTGCAGATCGAAACAATGCTCGAAGATATACCATGTAGTGACGCTACCTAACGAGAAGCCACCAAAGGCACGATGGTCACGCGATGCAATGATGCCGGCTCTGTCCGTCCGCTCGGCGTATGTAGAAAAACGGCTTTCCACAGCCGGAATCAAATCATTCTCATATTCATTGTGGAACACGGCGATTTCCTCACACGATTCACCCCAATCTTTCGCCCGGTTGTCTTTGTCCCATGTCGGAGATACGACAATGACGGGTTTGCAATCGCCCTGCTGAATCATCCAGTCGAGCATGTTTTTCTGCCTGCCTCCGGCGGCTTCGAATGTGTTTTCTGCCGTACCGCTCCATCCGTGCATCAGATAGATGATGTCATATTGCCCGGTTTCATCATAACCGTATGGTAGATATACATACGCAGGCTTCGTGGTTGCCGGACGGTCGGAACGGGTGTAATCTTTCGATTCGTACTCGATTCTTACCACTTGGCCACGTTCCGTTGCCGCCGAAAAATAGGTATTGGGAACAGCTGTTGTCATCCGGATCTGGAACTCGTCATTAACGGTAGTTCCGTTTCCATCGTTCTTTTCCGGAAACTCCGGCTTATCCGTGCAGGCGGACAACCCTAAAGTAGCCGCCATCATAATAGCCAAATAAGTCATAATTCTCATGGTTCCAATAATATTATTTTGTAGTCAGGTTTTCCAAAACAGTGCGTAACGATTTGGCAGACTTGTTTCCGAGATTGTTTTCCACAATGTCGAGCAAGGCGGATAGTTGTTCTTTTGTTACGCCAAGGTGGATGCAGATACCCATGTGTCCGTATGCCATCGGCTCAACGTTGCCCACTCCGGCGAGAAATGAGACAGTGGCGAGTTCTCGTTCCTGATAACTGAGCAAGTCACGTTCGAAGATGTCGGCAAACAGATGTTCTTTCAGGAACCGGTCTATGGTCAGAGCGAAAGCACCGTACCCGGTCTTTGGATGTGCTGAATTTACACCGGAGAGTGTTTCGAGGATGATAGCGCCACGGTCATATTTGTCTTCGGCATTTTTGACTGACGATGCTT
>OIWL01002076.1_pt1 | contig 18112 bp, 18 predicted proteins | sample 1587561 | NCBI WGS metagenome assembly OIWL01 (sample SAMEA3888903, study PRJEB22519) | human gut metagenome | biome: human gut; feature: human-associated habitat; material: faeces | place: Denmark | collected 2010 | reverse complement strand
CTGACGGATCTATCCGCTCAGATTAGATTAAGAATCTATTCTGGGCGGATTTTTTTCGTTACAGAAAAGAGAGGCATAGGCATGGGAACGTGAATTTACGTTCTAAAGGATTTTGGGGTTTCATGATATATTGATGGAAATAAATGCGGGAGGCGAAAGAATATGGGAATCAGCATGGAAGCACAGAAAGAAGCAATATTAGAAAAATCAAAGAAGACCATGTCCGTGCCGGAGATGCGACGGCTTTTGGGACTTAAGAAGACGGATAGTTACTGGCTGGTGCATCGGAATTTCTTCCAGACATATATTGTGAACGGACAGATGCGTGTTGATATTGCCAGTTTTGAAAAATGGTATGCAAATCAGGTCAAGCATAAAAAAGTGAATGGTGAGGAACCGGGAGCGGAGCTGATGAAAAGTTCCTACTCTTTTCGTGACGCTGCCAACCTTCTTGGAATCCATTCTTCAAATCTGTATGAAATCTGGCGGGATCAGAACCTGAAGACAATAACTGTAGATTTTACAAAAAGAATTCCGATCGAAGTATTTGAAGAATGGTATGAACATCAGATCATGTATCAGAAAGTCGGCAGGATGCCTACGATCACGGATCTGGAAAAAGACTATATCCGTTTGCAGGAGGCAGCAGCCCTCGCCGGGGTTACCAGCGGAACAATCACCAAATGGATTCAGATGGGGCATTTTTCAAGTGCCGGGGCAGGAAAGGCCCTGAGAATACATCGGAATGAATTTCTGAAGTGGCTGAAGGAATATCAGGAAGCTACGCAACGCAGAAAGAAGCAGAAAAGCGAAAAAAAGAAATTGAATATAAACAGTCTCTTGGAACCTTTGTTGTCCCGAAATGTACCAGGGTGAAAGAACTTGTGCGGGAGTATGTCAGGATCTATGGACATAATGAATGAGGACAAAATGATCACCGCAGCGACAGTGCATCAGATCCACAAGGTGCTGAGGAGCTGTTTCAGACAAGCCGTAAAGTGGGAAATGATGGACAAGAACCCGGCAATAGATGCAACACTTCCGAAGTACAAAGCAGAAGAACGGGAAATCTGGACAGCGGAAATGCTGATGCAGGCGATTGATGCATGTGAAAACAAATGGCTAAAAGTTGCATTTCATCTGGCTTTTGCGACTACCGTCCGTATTGGTGAGCTTCTTGGACTAACCTGGGATTGCGTAGATGTATCGGAGGAGGCCATTGCTGAAAACCGGGCCTATATCTTTATTAACAAGCAGGTGGAACGTGTATCCAGGAATGCTGTTGATGAACTGTACGCCAAAGAAGTAATCCTGATTTTTCCTTCCCAGAGGAAAAACAACAAAACCGTCAGGTTATTGAAAACACCTAAGACGGATACCAGTGAGCGGAAAGTATATATTCCTAAATTTTTGGCGCAGATTTTGGTCGATATCAAAAAAGAACAGGATGAATTAAAGGATATCCTGGGCAGTGAGTATCAGGATTATAATCTGGTCATGGCTACGACCTTTGGTCTTCCGATCGGAGACAGCTATCTGCGTGATCAGATGCAGAAGGTTATTGATAAAGAAGGGCTTCCGGATGTGGTTTTTCATAGTCTGCGCCATACAAGTGTTACATACAAGCTGAAACTGAGCGGTGGAGATATCAAAGCAGTCCAGGGGGATTCCGGACATGCACAGGCGGACATGGTAACGGAAGTGTATGGTCATATTATTGATGAGGACCGGCGAAAAAATGCAGAGAGAATGGAGAATGCGTTTTATAACAGGGAAAATCTTAATCCGCAGATGAAGGGTGCAGATGCTGGTCAGACAGCAAACACGGTGGCTGTTCCGGAAGGTGTGGATGCGGACCTTTTGATGAAGGTTCTGGGAAATCCGGAGATGGCGGCGTTGCTGACGAGTCTGGCGAAGAGCTTGAAAGCTGAATAAAAATATAATAATGGAAATAGAACAGAGTCTACTGGCATTAGGAGAAATCCAGATGTGGGTGGACTTTTTGTAATGGAAAATAATGTACATATATTAATTCGAAGAGCATATTTTGATGCTAATGATAAGAGGAACTCTTTGCGGGGATCCTCTTTTTTCTTTCAGGAATTGGAAAACTGTAGTATAATGAAAGAAATTCGGTTTATTATCAGCGGTAGCATTAAGTATGTCTGCTTGCGGGCAGGCGGCAAAGCAGGAACCGATTGTTTCTGCATCAACAGAGTTACATCAGGTTGATCTTGTTTCGGCCGGTACATTGGTATTTGATTTGGCTTCTGTTCCGGCTTATTCTGGGCAACCGTATGCCATAGTAAATGATAACAAGCCGTATTTCACAGACGCTGATCTGACGGCAGTTTCTTTTGAAACATATAGTGACCTGGATTCACTGGGTAGATGTGGTGTAGCCTATGCATCAGTTGGAAAAGATCTGATGCCGACAGAAGAGCGCGGCTCTATTGGGCAGGTAAAGCCATCTGGTTGGCATACGATCAAATATGACAATGTGGATGGCAAATATTTATATAATCGCTGCCATTTGATCGGTTATCAGCTCACTGCAGAAAATGCGAATGAGAAGAACTTAATCACTGGGACCAGATATCTGAATGTTCAGGGAATGTTGCCGTTTGAGAATATGACAGCGGACTATGTAAAAGAAACTGGAAATCATGTGCTGTATCGGGTGACTCCGGTTTTTGAAGGCAGTAATCTCGTAGCATCCGGCGTACTAATGGAAGCGGAATCCGTAGAAGACAAAGGCGAAGGTATTTTGTACTGCGTTTACGTTTATAATGTTCAGCCGGGAATTAACATCAATTATGCGACGGGTGACAGCTCGGCTTCTGGAACAAACAAGACGGCAGAAACAGAGCAGGCCACACAGGCTGTTACGCAGGCAGCTTCTCAGCAGACCAGCACGGAATCCTATATCCTCAATACCAATACAAAGAAATTTCATCGGCCGTCCTGTTCATCGGTCAAACAGATGAAGGAGAGTAATAAAAAATCCTCATCAGAGAGTAGGGATGCGCTGATTGCTGCAGGTTATGATCCGTGTAAAAAATGCAATCCGTAAAAATGTGTCAGATATTTAAAAAATATGGAAGAGGAAGGTTATAGTTCTATATTGCAATACTTCTTCTTTGCGCATATTGGATATGCTGTTGAGAGCGACTGTTGCACGCAGAAGATAAGTTGCGCCGGTCTGCGATAATGTGCTGTTTGTATAAGGAAAAGGACAAGGAGTTATGATGAATTTTAGTGGGATATTGATTGGTGTGCTTACCTTTTTTCTGATTGGATTGTTCCATCCTATTGTTATATATGCGGAGTATTACTTTGGAAGCCGCTGTTGGCCGGTATTTTTGCTGGTGGGCATTTTGTGTATGATTCTATCCGTAAGAATGCAGGAAATACTTTGGTCGGTTTCTCTGGGTGTTTTGGGCGTCAGTTGCTTTTGGAGCATTAAGGAATTGAAAGAACAGGAAAAAAGAGTGGCAAAAGGATGGTTCCCGAAGCGGAAGGTGGATAAGCACTAAAGAAGAAAGCGGGGAGATGAGAAGATGGCGGTATGGAGATTACAGGTGAATACTGGAGGAGCGAACGTTGCGGATTATTGCTTGCAAAACCATGTTGCAGCACTTTGGGCTGGCAAGGTACTTGCTATGGAGCGTTTACGAAATGAGAAATAGAGCGTATGGAAATAATCTATACGTTGTCAACGCACCATAGCGTTTACTATACGTTCTATTTTTTGCCTTTTTAAGAAAAGTGATTAAAAAACTATTGACAATTTGTTACTGGGAGAGATAGAGAGTGCGTTTTGATGAACTTTTTGAAATGAGAAAACTGACAGGAATAAAATTAAAGGACTACATCAGTGGCAATGGATTCTCTAAGGTATCGTTCTGCAAAAAGGCAGAAATTTCTCGACCTACTTTAGATAAAATTTCAAATGGCGAGATAGATAGTAAAAGCTCATTCGATAAGCATTTGAATAAAATTTTCACCAGTTTGGGCATTGGCCCGGATACTTTGATGGAATTTTCAACGAAAACGCAAAGCGTAGATGCGATGTACTCGCAAAAGGCTCTGATAAATTATCAAATGAATGATAAGGCAAAGATGGAGTATGATCTGTTGCAGGATATTTTAAACCTTTGCAGTGTTTATTATTAGAGGCAGAAGGCTATGAGTGAACAAACTACAGCAGCCAACTTAGACGAAGTTATTGAGACACAGATGAAGCAGAGTAAGAGTGCTTGAACTAGGAAAACCGATGGCATAGACTATAAGCAGTCGAGGTCATCGGTTTTCTTGGCAAATATGAATTTTGAACTTTATTTTAGCAAAATACTATTTTCACTTTACACGGAAATAAAGTACGAAATTAGCCTTTTTTACCTAAAAATTTTTTTTACTTTTTGCCTTTTTTGCCCTTTACTCTTTTTGCCCTTTACTCTTTTTCTCTCAGCTGCACCTTATTCCTTGCGCTTCGCCGCCGTTCATCCTCCAGCGCCGCATAATGCTTCTTCGTCGTATTGACATCACTGTGTCCCAAAACATCTGCGACGAGGTAAATATCGCCGGTTTCACGGTACAGATTCGTGCCGTAGGTGCTGCGGAGTTTATGTGGCGTGATCTTTTTTAGCGGTGTGACGAGCTGTGCGTATTTTTTGACCATTTTTTCCACGCTGCGTACGTTAATGCGCTTACGCTGCATGGAGAGGAAGAGTGCTTCTTCGCTGCCTTCCTCTGGGACAATATGTTCACGCTCGCTGAGATAGTCCTGAAGCGCATATTCTACCTCGGCACCAAAATATACGATGACTTCCTTTCCGCCTTTTCGATGAATCCTAAGACCACCGTTTCGGAAATCAACATCGTTAATATTCAGTCCGACACATTCTGATACACGAAGCCCCGTACCAAGGAGAAGCGTCATCATCGCCAGATCTCGCAGCTTGGTCTTTGCATGGTAGGCTTTCTGTTTTTCAGTCAGACATTCTCCATCCTCAACCTCATCCAGGAAACGCGCCACCTCGTCAACATCGAGGCGTATAATTTCTTTTTCATGAATCTTGGGAAGCTGCAGAAGAGAAGCGGGGTTATTCTGAATCCGCTCGGTCCGGTAAAAGTAGTTGTAAAAGCTCTTAACCGTCGAGACTTTCCGCATGATACCCCGCTCTGTATTCATCAGATCCTCACGTTTTTCGGTCGAATAACATTTCAGATACTCCATATATTCTTCCAGATCCATCAATTTGATTTCATCCAGAAGAGAGAGCGGCAAATCGCGCATCTTCTTTGATTTGAGCTCTGGATTTGCTTGTTTCAGGAAATCAAAAAATGTCTTTAAATCATAGGCATACGCAAGCCGGGTGCGCGCTGATGTACGAGGTTCAATGCCGCGGAAGAAATCGGTACAGAACGGTGGCAGCTCTTTCAGAATGCCTCGGATTCGTTTTGTGTTTTCGATGTCTTCCTGTTCGTGGTAGGAGAGTGCAGCCATATCACAATTCCTCCTTTGGTGATGATGAAAGGTCCGAATGTATCAAATTTTTCAGGTGTCGATCGGTCCGTTCCGGCCATCCGGGATTGTTTCCATCAATAATCGCATGGAAAAAGCGATCCTTTACCCCCGGTGAATCATGGTTGAGTTTCCTTGTTAATTGTTTCACATACTCGCGTTTTGTTTTTCCATCTACGGGACATGGATTTTTACAGACAGGAAGATGATATTTGTTTTTAAATCCGATCACATCGGCTTCCTGGACATACATCAGCGGGCGGATCAGCGTCAATCCCGTTTTGTCCAAATGGGTTTTCGGCGAGAAGGAATAGAAACGCCCCTCATAAATCAAGGATAAAAGCATGGTTTCGATCAGATCGTCACGGTGATGTGCATAGGCGATTTTATTACAGCCAAGTTTCAGAGCCGCTTCATTTAAAGCGCCTTTTCGCATCTTGGCACAGAGCGCACATGGATTGGATTCCTGACGGGTTTCAAAGAGAATCTTGCCGATTTCCGTCGGAACGACCGTGTAGGGCACGCTTAATTCATCACAAAGCTCCTGAACCGGTTTTAAATCAAATGCAGCCGCATCCGATGAAAGCGTCGGCGACAACCGGTTCGAAACCTCCGGAGAAAGTGCCTGAAAGCCCAGATCAACTGTAATAGCACAAAGTTCAAATGGTTCCGGGTAAAACCGGCGAAGCCCCTGTAAAGCATATAAAAGTGTCAGGCTGTCTTTACCGCCAGAAATACCGATAGCTATTTTATCGCCGGATTGAATCAGACGATAGTCATCAACCGCCTGGCGGGTTAAACTTAGAAGACGTTGAAGTTTCATGAGAACATCCTTTCAAATATAACGAATGAATAGTTTAGCAAACAGATTAAGTGCGTACGCATATTTATATTTCAAACTATTCGATAAAGTAGGCTTTCACGAATAGTTTTGTCCATCTCCCTATCATACCATGTTTCCCTTTATTTGTAAATAAATCATTTTACGAATTATTCAATATCGTATTTCAGCATAAAAACAAACCTAAACACAAAATGGATGGATGCCGCCTTTGCCATTTACCAGCAAACACTCCAGCAAAAAAAACAAAGGCAACATCCATCCAGCTCAAAATCCCTTATGACTAATTCATATTCATTTTATTCTTTATTCACTTCTTAATCCAAAAACGCCCGGTAATATGGCCAGACCGTATGGACCTTTCCGACCGTTACATTGCTTGCACTGCCGGATTCATGTACGCCCAGTATGGTTCCGTCTGCGTTCCAGCCTAAAAACATTACAACGTGCGAATTACCGCCAAGCTGGACAAGCAAGTCGCCCGGCTGAAGCTCTGCGCTGTTGATCGCCCGTCCTGTCCGCACAATCTCGTAGGTGCTGGCGGCACCCATTCTATTGCCAAGCGCGGTCCAGTATACCCAGTTGACCCATCCAGAACAGTCAAGCCCTGACAAAATCCGTCCCTTGTAATCCGGGCTTGTCACGCTGGCAAAATGATTGCCGGAAAGTCCTGCTGTACTCGGTTTTCCTCCATAATAATATGGAATCTTGCCAACGGAATTGAGCGCGCATGTGATAACGGCACGCCGCTCCGGTGATAAATCCTCTGGAAGTAAATCCAGGTAAGACGCAATTTCTGCCGGTGTCAGCGGATTCCCGAGTGCAAACTCTGAACTGGCAAGACCGTACATTTCCTGCCAATCCTGAGCAGCGAGTGTCTGGGCGGCTGTCTGTTTTTCTTCCGTCCAACCCTGCCAGTTCCCGACAGCCTGATTTCCCGTTCCATCGAGTGCAAACAGATTATGCTTCTCTTTCAGACCGGTTGTCTTAACGGTAATGGTCAGATCAACATGTCCCGGGCAATATTTTCCGTTTTCATTTAATGTAACTGCCGCCTCGCTCTCCGCACTGAGCGTCGCCTCTGACGGGGACGCAGCCGCTTTTGATTCGGCTGCCTGCTCCTGTGTGGAAGCCCCCGGTCCCTGTGCCGGTTTGACATAATTATTTGCTGTGGATGCCGCCTCGCTCTCCGTTAACGGCTCTTCTGCCGCTGTCTGACTGTCTCCTGCGCCCGGGGCATCTAAAGCCTCCGAGGATGCCTCTCCTGCTGCACTGCCGCTCTCCACATCGTCATCTGCTGTTTCCTCTGTTGCCGGCTCGTCCGGCAGTTCTGTACAGCCCTCACAGTAATACACATTGCTAATGCTCACGTGGTACTGGTGGGAACTGGTCCAGAGCTGATTGATATAGGTATTGAACAGGTCTGTATTTTTCCAGTCCAGGCTGTATGTATATACATTTGCCATGGACAAAATATCGGTCGCATTGGATGCCAGGGACGTCGGCTTTCCGTCTCCGTCGCATATCTGGAAACGGATATTTTTCCAAGTTGGAACTACCCAGCTCGCCGGGTCCTGCGCGTTATGCTCTGGATTGGAGGGATCATAGCTGCCGAGTACCTGTGCAGCTGGCAGCCCCATTTTCTGGGAAGCCGTAAGCGGTGTCGTCTGGATCCACCCGTAGATCTCCGATATCCACTGTGCATCCCGCGTTCCAAGCGCTTCGTACATCTTCGCGCCCCAGGTATCTTCTGTCCCCATACTCCGGAATCGTTTTGCAAGTTTATACCATGGAAGAGACTCAAATGCCGCCAATGGATCAGACAGATCAACAGCGCTCTCTTCCGTCCGGAGCGCCATCAGGTTATACTCCGTTTCCGACGGAACATATTCTTCTGAGTCTGCCCCCAGACCATTTAAAAATCGGGATGCCATGTGAATCGGGTGTACCATTTTCTTCATCAGACGGTCGCAGAAGGATTCGTCTGTATCATTTTGTGTCTCCTGGTCTAAAATTCCATCTGCAATCACAACTTTATCAGCAGGCACATCGACTGATAAATCCACCTCCGGGCGCACTGCTTCGGCAATCCCGCACAATAAAATACCCGATGCCGCCATGAGCGCCGTTCGGATTATATAAGAATGTTTTTCTTTCATCATCATTTTCTTCATGTATCTACATTCAAAATCTTAAGTAACTATTTTGTTTTTATACCCCAACGCAATCTCATCTTCAAAACATCCAGGCGCAAAAAACCGATGCGTCCTTTCTGATTCTTCACCAGAAATTCAAACACACCGGTTTTAATTATACTTTTATGCGTTCTCGTTTATCTTAAGAAATTCTTGTTTCTTTTTGGCGAATTCCTTAATAATTTCTACGGCACCGTCGATGCCTACGACACTGCTGTTGATGCAGAGGTTATAGCTCTTGGAGCTGCCCCAGCGTTTGCTGGAATAATAGTTATAATAACCAGAACGCTGCTTATCGGTCTTGATCATCACATCTTTTGCCTTATCGCGGGTAATATTGTGACGTTTCATCAATTCCTGAATCTTCACTTCCTCATCTGCACAGATGAAAACAGACACTACGTTCGGATAATCTGCCAGCGCATAGTCCGCACACCGTCCTACAATGACACAGGATTCTTCATCTGCCAGTTTCTTGATCGTGTCAAACTGTGCCAGGAAAATCTTGTGGTTGATCGGCATATCCATATAAGCCGATGTATTATAACCCATCGAATAGGTGTCCATTACCAGTGAATATAAGAAGCTGTTGGTTGGTTTCTCATCATGCGTCTTAAAAAGCTCTTCACAGAGACCGCTGTTCTTCGCTGCCAGTGCAAGAAGCTCTTTATCATAGCACTTGATTCCCAATGATTCCGCCAGTTTTCGTCCAATCGCTCTTCCGGAGCTGCCGCATTCGCGACCGATTGTAATTACTAAATTTTTTTTCATGTCTCCCTCAACTCCTTTCAAGTTCTGCCTTTATTATAACACAAGCTATCTGAAAAGTCATCATTTTTTCGGAATAAAAGGTATTTCTTAGCGACACAGAAATAAACTATCTGAAAAGAATGTGTATACGAATCGGAACGATCTTACTATTCATGTCACTTTTACTTTCCAGCTTTTTTCCGCAGCTTCTCCAGCAGTTCTTCAAAATACGCTGGCAGCGGCGCAGAAAACTCCACATACTCCCCGGTCCGCGGATGGATAAAGCCTAAGACTCCCGCATGCAGGGTCTGCCCTTCCAGTGAAAATGGCTGCCGCGCCGGACCGTACACCTCATCGCCCAGAAGCGGATGACCGATGCTTGCCATATGGACGCGGATCTGGTGTGTGCGTCCCGTCTCCAGGCGGCATTCGATAAATGTATACGCCCCGAAGCGTTCCAGTACGCGGTAATGCGTGATCGCATCGCGCCCCTGTTTGGAGTGGATGCTCATTTTCTTGCGATCCGTCGGATGACGCCCGATCGATGCATGGACAGTGCCCTCATCCTCGCGCAGATTGCCAAATACGATGGCATAATACACGCGGGTGATCGAATGCACCTTGAGCTGTTCTGCGAGAGAATTGTGGGCGAAATCATTCTTGCACACCACCAGCACGCCGGTTGTGTTCATATCGATCCGATGGACGATCCCAGGGCGCATGACTCCGTTGATGCCGGAGAGCTGATCCTTGCAATGGTACATCAGCGCATTGACCAGAGTCCCCGTATAATGCCCTGCCGCCGGATGGACAACCATCCCCTTCGGCTTATTGACTAAAATTATATCCGAATCTTCATACAAAATGTCCAACGGGATATTTTCCGCCTCGATCGCCGCCTCCTCCGGTTTTGGAACTTCAAAGGCGATAGTTTCCCCACCATTTACCTTGAAACTGCTTTTAACCGCTTTTCCGTCTGCTGTAACGCTGCTCTCTTTCAGAAGTTTCTGCAAAAAGGAACGGGACAGATCCGGGCAGGCGTCCGCCAGAAATTTATCGATGCGGGTTCCAGCCGCCTCTTCTGGAACCAGATATTCCTGCATCATCGTCCCGACTCCTTTTTCGCACCTTTAAAAGAAAGGAATTCCAGTTCCTCATCCGAATAGAAGAAGAAAAACAGAAGGATCAGCGAGAACGTCGCGATCACCACATAGCAGTCTGCCACATTAAAAATCGGGAAATCAATCAGCTTAAAATACAGGAAATCCACCACATATTTCTGTGTCAGACGGTCGATCATATTGCCAACTGCGCCTGATACGAGCAGAAACAAGCTGCACATCAGCGGCAGATACCGTTTCCCTGCCGGCATCCGGTAAACCGCCCACAACACTGCCAGAATGACTGCCGCTGCAATCAGGAAGAAGAATCCCTGCCGTCCCTGCAGCATTCCAAAAGCAGCGCCGCGGTTTTCAGAATAATAAAATTCAAACACACCTTTAATGAGCACAACTGGCTTCTGCCCTTTCAGATGGACAACTGCCAGATGTTTTGTAAACTGATCCAGTCCGATGCTGACTCCCAGCCCGATAAAAAAGATAAAGAACTGTCGTAATTTCGTGTTCATGCACCTGATTCCTTTCCTGCTATTATACCAGCACCTGATCGAGTGCCTGTTTCATCTCGTCCTCGGTTACCGTGCGATCCACGTAGGCGTCGCCGATGGAATGAATAAGAATAAATTTGATGATACCGGAATCCATCTTCTTGTCGTTCTTGGACGCTGCCACAATCGCATCTTTCTCAAGCCCGGATACCTGCGTACCGATATGGAATTCTCCCAGTGCTTCTTTGAAGCGGTTTGTTTCCTCCGGTTTGATCATGCCGCGGTTTTCCGACAGCTTCATCGCTGCCAGCGCGCCGAGTGCCACGCATTCACCGTGCAGAAGTTCAAAGTTTTTCAGCTTCTCGATCGCGTGTCCCAGCGTATGACCAAAGTTTAAGAGCATACGGTCGCCTTTTTCGGTCGGATCCTTCTCTACCACAGCACGCTTGATCTCATTGCTCCAGGTCACTGTTTTGCGGAGTGCATCCGGCTTTCGCGCCCAGATATCTGCCGCATTTTCAAGCAGCCACTCATAATATGCCGCATCCTTGATCAGACCATGTTTGATAACCTCGCCCATACCGGCGGAAAACTGGTTGTCCGGAAGCGTCTGAAGCGTATTGATATTGGTAAATACCAGCTTCGGCATATGAAACGCGCCAACCATATTTTTGTACGCGTCAAAATCAACGCCCGTCTTGCCGCCAATGCTGCTGTCCACCTGGGAAAGAAGCGTCGTCGGAATCTGCATGAAGGCAATGCCGCGCAGATAGGTCGCCGCCGCGAATCCGCAGAGATCGCCCACAACTCCGCCGCCGAGTGCTGCCAGCATATCGTTGCGGTCAAAATGGTTCAAAATCAGGGTTTCATATAAATCCCGGACGGTGTCGAGGTTTTTGTGCTCCTCGCCCGCCGGAAATACGAACGAAATTACCGTCTTGCAGCACGGCGCCAGAAGTTCTTTTACCTCATTCAGATATAATTTTTCTACGTTCGAATCCGTCACGATGCAGAGACGGCGGTTTGAAATGGAGAGTTTTTCGATTTCACCCGGAAGTGCCGAAAAATCTTCGGTCATCACAATATCATAGATCGGCTTCTCGTCCAGGTGAACGGTTACGCGATTCATTTTCTCATTCTTTACTTCTGTCATTTGTTTTCAGTCCTTTCTTTTTTACACATATTTATCCGCATAAACATACAGACGTCCCTTTTTCGACAATCCCCCGCTCCCGGCAAAGCGGAATTTTCCCATGCCGCGCACAGATACAATCTCGCCCTCTTTAAGCTGCACCGCCGGGGAAGTCACCTGTTTCCCGTCAATAAATACCTTTTCACCCTCAATGAGCGGCAGTATCTTCGTGCGGGAGGATGAAAATACCATCGCGATCACACTGTCAAGACGCGGTGATGCAACGCTTCCACTCACGCGCTCCATCTTCGGTGTGATCGGCTCCGTCGCGTCCGCCCTGCGGCAGATCACGGAGGTGTGGCGCACCATCGTGAGTTCCTGGCAGAGATAATCCGCCATCTTTTCCTGGCAGAAGACGCAGCAGCCATTTTCCTTCATCAGAATATCCCCGATGCAGCTGCGCTCAATCCCCAGGTTCATGAGCGCCCCAAGATAATCCCGGTGCGTCAGCGCCTCACTGTAGCGCAGGTTTGCCGGAATGACCTCCAACACGGCAATCGGAAGTCCAAACTCCTCATCATCATACGAAGCCAGAAAACAAAGAAGTTTGCGCTCTGCGCCCTCAAAGCCACCCGTCAGGCAAGTCCGCACCGGCGGCAGCGTCTTCTCGATCGAGTGAAAGATCGTCTGTTCATTTAACGACAAAAAGCCGGTACTTGTCTGTATATCGCGCTGATAACAGAGTCCGGCCAGTTCTATCATTCTCTTTTTTAAAAGCTGTTCTTCTTTTTCCTGCAGCATCGCGTGTTTCTACTCCTGTTCGAAAGTGCTTATATAAAGTGTGCTCCTGCCCAGAAAGCCTGTATACAATCAGAAATCACACAAATTTCCGATTGTATAATAAATACTCCCAGGTTCAGATATATAGCGAACCTGGGAGTATATCAGTATCAGAAGTGGAGATTCATCCCGGAAACATTCATGGAACCGTCTGCTAAGAGTTCGGGAAAGTCGCCGGACAGCTCAACCGATGACGGTGTCGCAATAAAAATGTAATTGGAAATCTTCTGGAGATTTCCATCCATCGAATAGGTCGCGCCACAGGTAAAATCAATGATACGCTGTGCAACCTCCATGTGGATTCCTTCCATATTTAAAACAACAGCTTTTCCAGCCAGCAGGTAATCGCAAATCTCTCTCGTATCCTCCATGGAAGTAGGTTTGATCAGAGATACTTCCATGCTGCGGCGCATCTGCACTACCTTATTGTTAGAGGAACGTGGCAGAAAACGCGGCTTAGATTCCTCCTCGTGGCGGTAATCATCCATCTCTTCGTCTCTCTTGCCGAAAGAACGCTTCTTAATCACCGGTTTTTCTTCTTCGTAATCTTCCTCATCGAAGTAATCGTCATCATTCTCTGTGAGACGCATTGTATCCATTAATTTGTTCAGAATACTCATAACCCTATTTCTCTCCTATCTTTGCCCTGGTTCCAAAAATGCCCGTACCGACTCTTACCATAGTTGCACCTTCTTCAATCGCTGTCTGATAGTCTCCGGTCATTCCCATCGAAAGGACATTCATAGTAACATTATCAATGTTTTTCCGTTTCATGTCAACATATAATTCATATAATTTTTTAAAAACACCACGATTTTCTTCCGAATTCTCTACAAATGGTGCAATCGTCATAAGTCCCTGTATGTGGACATGCGGGTACTTTGCAATTTCGCGTGCCGCTTCCTCGACTTCTTCCGGGGCAAAACCAAATTTGGACTCTTCTCCGGCGACATTGACCTCCAGAAGAATAGAAACGTCCAGATCACGTTTGACCGCTTCTTTTTCGATCTGCTCTGCCAGTCCCACCGTATCGACGGAGTGAATCAGAACTGCCTTGTCAATTACCTGACGGACTTTATTTTTCTGTAAATGTCCAATCATATGCCAACGGATATCAGACGGCAGCTGCGGTTCCTTCTCCAGAATCTCCTGCACCTTGTTTTCGCCGAAATCTCTGGCGCCGGCATCATATGCCTCTTGAAGCATCGGCACCGGTTTTGTCTTACTGACCGCGATCAGCGTGACATCCTCCACCTTCCGTCCGCTCCGCTCACAGGCGTTCCGTATATTCTGACGTACTTCTTCTAACTGTTCCTGAACCATATGTGATACACCTTCCTTATCTCTATATTTTGGAAATATCATTACTGATATACGATCTGACCATCCGATACGGTACTGGCATCCAACACGATATGGTCATAAACCGATAATCCATATTTGGTTCCTTTTTCTACAATGTAATATTCACCGCTATTTGCAAGTTCTTTCACCTGCTTGAACACCGCGTATCCCTTATTAATATTGTAAGCACCTGTCAGCTTTGCCGTCGGTCCTACCTGGAAGCGCTCGTTTGAATCCGGCTTCACCAGATAATCGCCGCTCTTTAACAGCCCATCGTCGCTCTTCTCGACATAATAATACTCATCGGTCGAGCTGTAAATCTCCGGCGTGACAAATTCAATCGACGCCTTTCCGCCTTCGCCGTAAACTTCTTTATTGAAGCCAGCCTCATCTTCAGTAGCGTTGCCGCCCGTTGTCATATAGTCAACTGGAATGGTATAAAATTCCTTCTCCATCACCGATGATACCGGAATTTTAAGTCCCTGCGTTTCCTCGCTGGAGATCTCAAAGGTCATAAAACGCTCGGATTCAAACTGGATCATGTAACGGTCCAGATCCAGGCGTCCATACAGATTGCCATCGGAACCGGTAAACATTGAATAATTTCCCCGGAATTTCATATCACTTCCCAACGGCTCGATCGTCAGTGTATCTTGATCGGCAAACTGCTCTTTATCCTTGTCATCCATCTGAAACACGATACTCCAGTTCTCCGATGTGATGATCTTGTACACCGGCGTGCCCGCCTCGATCAGTTCCCCAGCTCGTCCCACCTGCCGCGTATATTGACTCCGGTCAAACGAATCCGCCGTCACCTCCTCCGGCGCGACCCCCTCAAAAGAATCCGTCATATAGGAAATAATACCCGGCTGGGGCGCCGATATCTGTTTGTAATTGATACCCTGTGCCTGAAGCTGTGCATCCATATCGCCCAGCGCATTGAAATTCATATACTCTGCAACCGAAGCCTGCAAAGAATATTTGGCGTCGTAGACGCTTTCAAAGCGTTGATCGTTGTAGGATAAACAGAACGAACTGAGTTGTTTCTTCAAATCAGCCAGATTTTCTGCTGACAGGGACATCCCAGAGGACTGATTTTCTTCCAAAAATTTCCCCAGCTCGCCGGTCTCATCTAGCGAATAGACGCGCGATCCAGCGCCTGCCCGCTTTCCCTCGCGCACATAATAGTTGACGTACCCGGTCTGCGGTGCATTTTCCACTGTCTCATCCCGAAACAGGATTCCGTTGTATTCTTTATTATTTACAATACTTCCCTCGACGACCTCATAAAACTGGACGTGATCCCGCCTGAGATATGTATAGACACTGAAAGAAAGATAGACGAAAATCATGGCAAAAATGATCATGCCTACATTGATATTCAATGGCTTTCTGTAGCGTACAATTTTCTTGTTTTTGGCCATGCAGCTCTATCCTCCCTTTTCCCGATGTACTTCTCTGGCAGCTGTTTCTGCAGTTTCACAGTTACCAGACAAAAATCCACGCAAATTTGTCTCCGGCCATGGACTTTTGCAATATTCTGTATAGCCCAACGTACAGCCTTTATTATACGAGTGAATTGTCCAAATTTCAAGATCAATTCATCCCGTCAATTATACAGAATCATCCATAATCTGCAGATGCCAGAAGGAGCGGCAGGGAGTATCGCCTGCATTCCGCATCGTGTGATAGAGATTCGGCTTGATATAGATCGAATCGCCCGGTCCTAAGAGATAAACCGTTCCATCCAGATTGACCTCCATCTTGCCTTCCAGAATGACTCCGACCTCCGCGTATGGATGCAGCCCCCAGGACGGCGGTGTATCTTTTGTCTCTGGATCATAGGTTGAAAACTCATAAATACCGCGTTTCTTTCCAAAATCCAGACGGCGGATTTGAAGCTTGTACTCATCATATTCATATAACTGCTGCTCCTCCTGGCGGATCAGGGTTCTCTCCTCGCCGGAAGGACTGAGCAGATCCCGGATCGAAATACCAAGCGCCACGCAGATGCGCTGCAGATTGTTCAGCGTCGGGCTTGCCTGGTTCCGCTCCAGATTGCTCAGATATCCCACTGACAGATCGGTAAACTGGGACAGCTTCTGGATCGTGATAGATTTACTCTTGCGAATCTCCTTGATCCGCTGTCCAATATTCTCCACTTCTTCAAATTCCATGCAATCCCTCCGAACGTTTTATTTTTACGGTTCTGCTATTTTTCATTATGCGTTCCGTTTTTTCCATGCCGCCTCGATCTGATCGAGCGCCTGTGCAATCACACTGCGCGAACTGCCCAGATTAAAGCGCATAAATCCAGATCCCTGTTCACCCGAATGCGTGCCCGGATCCAGCCATACCTTCGCTTCATTCGAGAAGAATGCCATCAATTCATCATCCGTCATCCCCAGTTCACGGCAATCCAGCCATGCCAGATACGTTCCCTCCGGTTCTACCAGTTGAATCTGCGGCACACGGTTTTTACAGAAATCGCGCACCAGTGCCAGATTGCCAGCCAGATAGCCGATAAGCTGATCCAGCCATTCCCCGCCGCCTTCATACGCTGCACGGCAGGCGAACAATCCCAGACGGTTCATATTTTCCTGACCAACATCCAGCAGCTCCGACCGGAATTTACGCCGCATCTCCGGATCCGGGATAAAGAGGTTTGATGTCGCCATGCCAGCCAGATTGAAGGTCTTGCTCGGCGCTGTACACATCATCGAATGAAGGCATGCTTCCTCTGAAATCGACGCATACGGAGTCTGCTCATGCCCCTGCCATACAAAATCGCCATGGATCTCGTCACTGATCACGTATACATGGTGGCGCAGGCAGATGTCAGCCAGTGCGGTCAGCTCTTCCCTTGTCCAGACACGGCCAACCGGATTGTGCGGATTGCATAAAATCATCAGTTTGACATGCTCATCCAGCACCTTCTGCTCCAGATCTTCCAGATCCATCTCATAATGTCCATCTTTTAAAACCAGCGGATTCTCCACCAGCGTCCGCTTATTGCGGAGGATCGCCCGGCTGAATGGATGGTAGACCGGCGGCTGGATCAACACCGCATCGCCCTCCTGGGTAAAAGCCCGCACTGCGATCGAGAGTGCAAACACGATACCTGGCGTGCAGGTCATCCACTCCGGCTGCAGAGTCAGGTGATGGCGTTTCTGATACCACGCTGCCACCGCATCAAAGTACGACTCATCTGCCCGGCTGTAACCGAAAATCCCGTGATCCACTGCCTTTTTCAGCGCTTCAACCACGCTGTCCGGCGATCGGAAATCCATATCCGCCACCCAGAGCGGCAGAATATCATCCGCTTTCCCATTTTCTTTCTTAAAATCATGCTTGATCGACCAAGTATGGGTCCGATCGATCGGTGTGTCAAAATCGTACTGCATAGAAAATCCACCTTTCTGTTATATATCGTTAAAATTTTCCAAATTCAGCCATAATTTCAAAAAAATTCTAACTAATATTTTACACCAGTCGGCGATCAATGTCTACAATTACTCCCTCAATTAGCCAAAAAACTAAGAAGCTGACGAGGACAGGGCGGTCTGGCTTTCAGCTTATCAAATTGTACGCATTTTGAGTACAGATGTCCGAATGAGGCGGATGTAAGTCCGCATCAGGCGAGCATCTGTAGCGAAAGCAAGCGAACAATGATAAGTCTGAGAAGCCAGGCTGTCCTGTCCCCGTCAGCTTCGACGCCTTCACGAATCTATTTAATTTACTTTACCATATGACAAGCCACAAAATGCCCCGGCGTCACTTCCCGGAGTTCCGGCAGCTTCGCCCTGCACTCCTCCGTCGCATACGGACATCTCTCGGCAAAACGGCAGCAGTCCTTCGGGTTGATCGGGCTTGGAAT
>OIWL01002067.1_pt1 | contig 18242 bp, 9 predicted proteins | sample 1587561 | NCBI WGS metagenome assembly OIWL01 (sample SAMEA3888903, study PRJEB22519) | human gut metagenome | biome: human gut; feature: human-associated habitat; material: faeces | place: Denmark | collected 2010 | reverse complement strand
TGATGAAGGTGCCCATGCTGGGCATCGTGGAGAACATGAGCTACATCGTCTGCCCGGACTGCGGCAAGCACATCAATGTGTTTGGCAACAGCCATGTGGACGAGGTTGCCGCAAAGCATCATCTGCCTGTGCTGGCCAAGTGCCCCATCGACCCCAAGTTGGCCGAACTTTCCGACGCCGGTATGATCGAGACCTACGGCGGCGAATTTTTGGAAGGTGCCGCAGACGCCTGCGAAAAGCTGCTGAAGAAGTAACTGCACCCCACCCTGTGCCCGTTGTGACACAGGGCTTTTTGCTTAGATACGCCCGCTGACGCGTAAAAGACATTCTTTTCCGCGCGGCTTTGGAGTGGCAGCGCACTTTAAAAAACAAGGTTCGCGGCACATTCCGGCTTTTAATTTTCGTTTTGTGAAGCAGCTGTGACTTTTTATCTGTTTTTTTAAACAAATTCTGCTTTTTGCTATTGTAAAACCCACCGCAAAGCTTTATAATAATAAAGTAAGCATTGCCCGCTTGTGCGGGCGTGCCGTGCAAGCATGGAGAACCGGAAGCGCCCGGCATCTGCAAGGATACCCCCGCTGTGCGGCGGGCAGGGGCATTTCCGCTTTTTCAAATTTATAGAGTAATTGGGAAAAGGAGTATTCTATTATGCTGACGAATGAATACCTGAAGCGTGTTTACGAGGGTCTGGAAAAGCGCAACGCCAACGAGCCCGAGTTTTTGCAGGCTGTGCGCGAGGTGCTGGAGAGCATCCAGCCCGTTGTGGAAAAGCACCCCGAGTACGAGAAGGCCGGTCTGATCGAGCGCCTGGTGGAGCCGGAGCGCATCATCACCTTCCGTGTGCCTTGGGTGGACGATGCCGGTAAGGTGCAGGTGAACCGCGGCTACCGCGTGCAGTTCAACAGCGCCATCGGCCCCTACAAGGGCGGCCTGCGCTTCCATCCCTCTGTCAACCAGGGCATCCTGAAGTTCCTGGGCTTTGAGCAGACCTTCAAGAACAGCCTGACCACCCTGCCCATGGGCGGCGGCAAGGGCGGCTCTGACTTCGACCCCCACGGCAAGAGCGACATGGAAGTCATGCGCTTCTGCCAGAGCTTCATGACCGAGCTGTACCGCCACATCGGCCAGTTCGTGGACTGCCCCGCCGGTGATATCGGTGTCGGCGGCCGCGAGGTTGGCTATCTGTTCGGCCAGTACAAGCGCCTGACCAACAGCTTCCAGGGCGGTATGCTCACCGGCAAGGGCCTGACCTTTGGTGGTTCTCTGGCCCGTACCCAGGCTACCGGCTACGGCCTGTGCTACTTCACCGCTGAGGCCCTGAAGTGCATGCGGAACGACAGCCTCCAGGGCAAGACCGTAGTCATCTCCGGCTCCGGCAACGTGGCCATCTACGCCTGCGAAAAGGCGACCCAGATGGGCGCCAAGGTGGTTACCATGTCCGACTCCAATGGCTATGTCTACGACCCCAACGGCATCGACCTGGCCTATGTGAAGGACCTGAAGGAAGTGCGCCGTGGCCGCATCAAGGAGTACGCCGAGACCCACGCCGGTGTAACCTATGTGGCTGATTGCAGCAAGGTTTGGACTGTCCCCTGCGACATCGCCCTGCCCTGCGCTACCCAGAACGAGATCAACAAGGAGTCTGCCGAGGCTCTGGTAAAGGGCGGCTGCACCGTGGTCTGCGAGGGCGCTAACATGCCCAGCACCCCGGAGGCCATCGAGGTCTACCTGTCCAACGGCATCCTGTACGGACCCGCCAAGGCTTCCAACGCAGGCGGCGTGGCTACCTCCGGTCTGGAGATGAGCCAGAACTCCGAGCGCCTGAGCTGGAGCTTTGAGGAAGTGGATGCCAAGCTGAAGGGCATCATGGAGGGCATCTTCCACGCTTCCTACGATGCTTCTGTGGCTGCCGGTTCTGAGGGCAACCTGATGGTCGGTGCAAACTGCGCCGGCTTCCTGAAGGTTGCTACCGCCATGATGGCACAGGGCATCACCTACTAAGTCATACTGCATCGTCCAAGAGCCGCGCCCGCAGGGGTGCGGCTCTTTTTTGGTATAATCCCGCCCCGCTCTGCCCACACTGGCAGTACCTTATGGCAGAAAGGGAGTTTTGTATGGACGAGCAGATGTTTTGTTTTCAGTGTGAGCAGGCGGCGGGCTGCACCGCCTGCACCGGCGCAGCGGGGGTGTGCGGCAAGTCGGCCGAGACAGCCGCCGCACAGGACCGGCTCACCGGGGCGCTCATCGCGTTTGCCGGGCAGCTCATCGCGGCGGGGCGCGGCCCGGCCCCGGAACAGGCCCGGCTGCTGATGCAGGGGCTGTTCACCACCATTACCAACGTGAACTTTGACCCCGCCGCCGTGGACGCGCTGACCCGCCAGGTGCACGACGCCAGCCCCGGCACCGGCCCGGACTACGACATGCAGGCCCTCTGGCGGGAACCGGATGCCGACCGGCGCAGCCTGAAATGCTTTGTGCTGTTCAGCCTGCGGGGCATGGCCGCCTACAACTACCACGCCCGGGTGCTGGGCCGCATCGACCCGGAGCTGGACCGGTTCTTCTGTACCGCCCTGCAGGCCGTGGGCGACCCCAGCCAGACCACCGACGCCCTGTGGCAGCTGGTGCAGGCCACAGGAGAAGCCAGCTACCGCTGCATGGAGCTGCTGGACGCGGCCAACACCGGCGCGTTTGGCGATCCGGAACCGGTGCAGGTGCCCCTGACCATTGAAAAGGGGCCGTTCATCGTGATTTCCGGCCACGACCTCTACGACGCACAGCAGCTGCTGGAACAGACTGCAGGCCGGGGCGTCAACGTCTACACCCACTCGGAGATGCTGCCCGCCCACGGCTACCCGGAGCTGAAGCGCCGCTACCCCCACCTCAAGGGCAACTTTGGCACCGCATGGCAGAACCAGCAGCGGGAGTTCGAGGACATCCCCGCGCCCATCCTGTTCACCACCAACTGCATCATGCCCCTGCGCGCCAGCTACGCCGACCGGGTGTTCACCACCTCGGTGGTGGCTTACCCCGGCGTGCCCCACATCGACGAAGGGCGCGACTTTTCCCCGGTGATCGAAAAGGCGCTGGAGCTGGGCGGCTACGCGCAGGACACCCTGCTGCCCGGCCTGAACGGCGGCTCCACGGTGACCACCGGTTTTGCCCGCACCGCCGTGCTGCAGCACGCGGACGAGATCGTGCAGGCGGTGCGGGACGGTAAACTGCGGCACTTCTTTCTGGTGGGCGGCTGCGACGGTACCCGGCCCAGCCGCCGCTACTACACCGAGTTTGCCCGCCTTACCCCGCCCGACACCATCCTGCTGACCCTGGCCTGCGGCAAGTTCCGCCTGAACGACCTGCCCCTTGGCACCGTGCCGGGCACCGGCCTGCCCCGCATCCTGGACGTGGGCCAGTGCAATGACGCCTACAGCGCCATCCGCATCGCATTGGCGCTGGCCGACGCCTTTGGCTGCGGCGTCAACGACCTGCCCCTCTCGCTGGTGCTGTGCTGGTTTGAGCAGAAGGCCGTGTGCATCCTCATCGCGCTGCTGGCGCTGGGCATCCGGAACATCCGGCTGGGGCCTACCCTGCCCCCGTTCCTCTCGCCGGGGGTGGTGCGCACCCTGCAGGAACGGTACGGCCTCAAGCCCATTGCCACCCCGGAAGCCGACCTGCAGGCCATTCTGGGCGGGTGAGGTTTCGTTTGGTTATTTTACAACAAACCCACAGCTCAAAATTAGCGATTCTGCCCAAGGAATTTTTCCGGTTTTTATTCACTCCACCAAAAAATGGCGGTAGGGCTTGCATTCCATCCCCGCCATGCATATTATAATAGTAGGAATTCTTATGAAAGGGGGACAAGGCTATGAGGTGCAGAATGTTTGCGCTCTCGCTGGCACTGGGTGCCCTGCTTTGTCTCGCCCCGTCGGTCGCCGCGCTGGAACCCCAGCCGGAGGCCCCCGCCCCGGACACTGCTGCCGCATCGCAGACCGACACCCCCGCCGCTCCCGCTGAGGAAGCCGCGCCGGACGCTGCTGAGCCCGCCGGGCAGGCCCTGACCGAAGAAGTGACCAAAGAAGTGACTGTGACCGTGGAGGTGCCCATCCTGCCGGAGAAGCCGCCCATCCAGATCAGCTACACCACCCCGGAAGAGATCGGGTTTGCCTGGGAGGAGGATGGCCTGGAGCTGGAAGTGGCCGAGGTACGGCCGGTGGAAGAGATCTCTCTGGCACCGGACCCCGACGCAGACGCCTCCGCCCCGGAAGCCCCGGCTGACTCTGACGACACCAACGGCACCGAAGCTGCCGCCGCATCCGACGCCCCGGCTCAGGCTCCCCACACGGAAGCTCCCGCCGCCGCACAGCCCGCTGCCCCGGCAGTGCCCACCCTGCCCCAGACCGGCACCACCGGCTGGATGGCCGGTGTGCTGGCAAGCCTGGGCTCCCTGCTGCTGGCCTGCGGATGGTTCTTCACCCGCAAATCAAAGCATTCCTGAGTCCTGAGTGTTCCGCATCACTCAGGGCAAATTCCTCCAAACCGCCGTACCCGCGTGCACAACGCCGGGTGCGGCGGTTTCTTGTTTTCATCCGCACAAAAGCAGAAGCGGGAGCCCGGAAAGGCTCCCGCTTCTGCTTGTTTAGGATAGGAAAGAGAATGGCTTGATCAGAGGTTGGTGTAGCCCATCAGGTAGCGGTCCACGGCGGCGGCGCAGTCGCGGCCCTCGCGCAGGCCCCACACCACAAGGCTCTGGCCCCGGCGCATGTCGCCGCAGACGAATACCTTGTCCACGTTGGTCTTGAAGTTCTGGTCGGCTACATTGCCGCGGGGGGTGCGGTCCACGCCAAAGGCGTCGGCCACATAGCCCTCGCAGCCGGTAAAGCCTGCGGCGATGAACGCCAGCTGGCAGTCGTAGGTGAATTCTTCGCCGGTGGGCACCATCCTGGTGCGGCCGGTCTCCGGGTCGCGCTCCGGCTTCAGATAACTGATGACCGCGCCGGCCAGGTTGCCGGCATCGTCTTTCAGGAACTCCTTCACGGTGGTCTGGTAGATGCGCGGATCCTTGTTGAACTTGGCAAGGCACTCGGTCTGGCCGTAGTCCACCTTCAGCACACGGGGCCACTCCGGCCAGGGGTTCGTGGCCGCGCGCTCCTTGGGCGGCTGAGGCATCATTTCCAGAGCCACCAGGTCGGTGCAGCCCTGCCGCAGAGCGGTGCCCTGGCAGTCGTTGCCGGTGTCGCCGCCGCCGATGACCAGCACGTTCTTGCCCTTGGCGTCGATGGCCTTGCCGTCGGCAAATTTGCTGTCCAGCAGGCTCCTGGTCACGCTGGTGAGGTAGTCCACCGCAAAGTGGACACCATTGGCGTCCCGGCCTGGGACATTCAGGTCGCGAGCCTTTTTGGCACCGCAGCAGAGGACGACCGCGTCATAGCTGTTCAAAATCTCTTCAGCCGAGACCGCCCCGCCCACATCCATATTGGTGCGGAACTCAATGCCCTCCGCCTGCATGATCTTCAGGCGGCGCTCGATGACGTTCTTTTCCAGCTTCATATTGGGGATGCCGTACATCAGCAGGCCGCCAATGCGGTCAGCCCGCTCAAACACGGTCACGGCGTGGCCTCGGATGTTCAGGTACTCGGCCACCGAGAGGCCGGAGGGGCCGCTGCCGATGACCGCCACGGTCTTGCCCGTGCGGGCCGGGGGCGGCACGGCATGAATGGCACCGCTCTCGTAACCGTATTCCACGATGGCACGCTCGTTTTCCTTGACCGTGACCGGGTCACCCGTGACGTTGCCGCAGGTGCAGGCCGCCTCGCACAGGGCGGGGCAGACCCGGCTCGTGAACTCCGGGTATCGGTTCGTGGCGATCAGCCGGTGCACGGCCAGATCCCACTTGCCCTGATAGACCAGGTCGTTCCACTCGGGGATCAGGTTGTTCAGCGGGCAGCCGCTGAACATGCCGCCCAGCTGAACGCCGCTCTGGCAGAAGGGGACGCCGCAGTCCATGCAGCGTGCGCCCTGGGCCTGCTGCTCGTCGGTGTGCAGCGGGACGTGAAACTCGTTAAAATTTCGGATGCGCTCCTCGGGCGGCAGCTCTAAACTGGTCTGCCGCGTAATTTCCATAAATCCTGTCGGTTTGCCCATGGTACTCTGCCTCCCTTACTTTGCGCTTTTCATGGCGTAGAACGCCTCGATCTGGGCCTGCTCGCTGTCCTCGCCCTTTTCCTCCATCTGGGCGATCAGGCGCAGCATCTTGTCGTAGTCGTGGGGCAGGACCTTCTTGAACTTGGGCAGATACTCGCCGAAGTTGTCAAGGATTTCCTTGCCGCGCGGCGACCCGGTCAGCTCCACATGCTCACGGATCAGGTCTTTCAACAGCGATACATCGTACTTGTGCTCCACAGGCTCCAGACTAACCATGTCCTTGTTGACGCGCTGGTAGAAGTCCCAGTCCTCGTCCAGCACGTAGGCGATGCCGCCGCTCATGCCGGCTGCAAAGTTCTTGCCGGTCTTGCCAAGCACGACCACCGTGCCGCCGGTCATGTACTCGCAGCCATGGTCGCCCACGCCCTCCACAACGGCAGTTGCGCCGGAGTTGCGCACGCAGAAGCGCTCACCGGCCACGCCGTTGATGAACGCCTTGCCGCCCGTAGCACCGTACAGTGCCACATTGCCGATGACGATGTTCTCGCTGCGGTCAAAGGCGGCGTCCTTCGGCGGGTAGACGACGAGCTTGCCGCCGGACAGACCCTTGCCGATGTAGTCATTCGCGTCGCCGACCAGCTCGAGCGTCAGGCCCTTGGGGATGAACGCGCCGAAGCTCTGGCCGCCGTAGCCGTGGCAGACGACATGGAACGTGTCGTCGGGCAGCGTGTTGCCGAACCTGGCGGTGATCTCGCTGCCAATGATCGTGCCGAACGCGCGGTCCGTGTTGCCGACGTCCAGCGTGACGGTGCTGGGCTTCGGCTCGGCGGAGTCGAAGCTCTTTTTGAACTTCTTCATCAGGATGCGCATATCGGGGGTCTTTTCCAACTGGAAGTTGTAAACATCCTTCGCGTTGAAGTGTACGTTGGAGTTCTCGACCAGCGGGTTCTGCAAAAGCGCGGTCAGGTCCATCTCACCGGCGCGGGAGCCTGCGGGCGCGGCTTTGACCTTGAGCAGGTCGGTGCGGCCCACCAGCTCATCGACGGTGCGCACGCCGAGCTTTGCCATGTACTCGCGCAGGTCCTCGGCCATGAAGCGCATAAAGTTCATGATGTACTCGGGCTTGCCCTTGAACCGCTTGCGCAGCTCGGGGTTCTGGGTGCAGATGCCCATGGGGCAGGTGTCAAGGTTGCAGACGCGCATCATGACGCAGCCCATGGCCACCAACGGGCCGGTGCCGAAGCCGAATTCCTCGGCACCCAGCAGGGCGGCAATGGCAACGTCGCGGCCACTCATCAGCTTGCTGTCCGCCTCGATGCGGACGCGGCTGCGCAGACCGTTCATAATCAGGCACTGGTGTGCCTCGGCAATGCCCAGCTCCCACGGCAGACCTGCGTTGTGGATGGAGTTGCGGGGGGCTGCGCCCGTGCCGCCGTCAAAGCCGGAAATCAGGATGACCTCCGCACCGGCCTTGGCAACGCCCGCTGCAATCGTGCCGACACCGGCCTCGCTGACGAGCTTGACGTTGATGGCTGCCTTGCGGTTGGAGCACTTCAAATCGTAGATCAGCTGCGCCAGGTCCTCGATCGAGTAAATATCGTGGTGGGGCGGGGGAGAGATCAGGCCGACGCCGGTGGTCGAGTTGCGGGTCTTGGCGACCCACGGGTAGACCTTGCCGCCGGGCAGCTGGCCGCCCTCGCCGGGCTTCGCGCCCTGCGCCATCTTGATCTGGATCTCACTGGCGGAGACCAGATACTTGCTTGTCACGCCGAAGCGGGCAGACGCCACCTGCTTGATGGCGGAGTTGCGCTCGGTGCCGAAGCGGTCTTCGGCCTCGCCGCCCTCGCCGGTGTTGGACTTGCCGCCCAGACGGTTCATGGCGATAGCCATGCACTCGTGGGCCTCCTCGGACAGTGCGCCGTAGCTCATCGCCGCGGTCTTGAAGCGCTTGACGATGGAGTCAACGCTCTCGACCTCGTCGAGGGGCACGCCCTGCTCGGGATAATTGAAGTCCAGCAGGCTGCGCAGGTGCATCGCGTCGCCGTTCTCATTGGAAGCGGCGGCGGTGTACTGCTTGAAGGTATCGTAATTGCCGGTCCAGCAGGCCTGCTGCAAAAGGTGGATGGTCTGCGGGTTGTAGAGGTGCTGCTCGGCAGCGGGGCCGCCGCGGAACTTGTGCGCACCCAGGCTCGGCAGCTCGCGGTTGATGTCCAGACCCAGCGGGTCGAATGCTTCCTGATGGCGGGCTTCCAGATCATTCTGGATGTCCTGGATCGTGATGCCGCCCACGCGGGAGACGGTGTTCGTAAAGTATTTGTCGATGACCTCTTTCGAGATGCCCAGCGCCTCAAAGATCTGGCTGCCCGCGTAGGACTGGATCGTGGAAATGCCCATCTTGGACGCGATTTTGACAATGCCCGCCAGCACGGCCTTGTTGTAGTCGCTGACAGCGGCGTAGTAGTCCTTGTCGAGAAGGCCGTCGGAAATCAGCTCACCGATAGTCTCCTGCGCCAGATACGGGTTGATGGCAGCTGCGCCGTAGCCCAGCAGCGTGGCGAAGTCGTGTACCAGGCGCGGCTCGCCGCTTTCCAGAATCAGCGCCATGGCGGTGCGCTTGCGGGTGCGGACCAGATACTTGCTGACCGCGCCCACAGCCAGCAGGCTGGGAATGGCGACGTGGTACTCGTCAATGTCACGGTCCGACAAAATCAGGATGTTCGCGCCGTCGCGGTAGGCGCGGTCCACATCGACAAACAGGCGCTCAATGGCCTTTTCCAGGTCGGTGTTCTTGTAGTAGCAGATGGACAGCGTCACGACCTTGAAGCCGGGCACGTCCATGGCCTTGATCTTGAGCAGATCGGTCTCGGTCAGGATCGGGTTCTCGATTTTCAGGACCTTGCAGTTGTCGGCGTCCTCCTCCAGAAGATTGCCCTGCGCACCGACGTAGACGGTGGTCGAGGTGACGATCTTCTCGCGCAGCGCGTCGATGGGCGGGTTCGTGACCTGCGCAAACATCTGCTTGAAATACTCGCTCAGATTAGGGCGGGTGTGGCTCAAAACGGCCAGCGGAGTATCGTTGCCCATGGCCCCGGCGGGCTCGCCGCCGTTCTTGGCCATCGGCAGAATGATCGTGGAGACGTCCTCATACCGGTAGCCGAACGCCTTCTGCAGCTGGACAAGCTGATCCTTCGTGTAGCTGGGCACCTTCTTGTTGGGCACCTTCAGGCTGGACAGCGGGACGAGGTTGCGGTCCAGCCACTCGCCGTAGGGCTGGCGGCTGGCGTAGTCGGCCTTCAGCTTTTCGTCGTCGACCAGCTCGCCCCTGACGGTGTCGACCAGCAGCATCTTGCCGGGGCGCAGACGGTCCTTGCGCACGACCTCGTCAGCGGGAATGTCGAGCACGCCGACCTCGCTGGAAAGGATCAGGCGGCCATCCTTCGTGATGTAGTAGCGGCTCGGGCGCAGACCGTTGCGGTCCAGCACTGCGCCCATCACGTCGCCGTCGCTGAACAGGATGCTGGCGGGGCCGTCCCACGGCTCCAGCATCGTGGCATAGTACTGGTAGAAGTCGCGCTTCTTCGGGTCCATCGACTTGTTGTTGTCCCACGGCTCGGGGATCGTGATCATGACGGCCAGCGGCAGATCCATGCCGTTCATGACCATGAATTCCAGCGTGTTATCCAGCTGGGCAGAGTCGGAGCCGCCCTGGTTGACGATGGGCAGGACCTTCGTCATATCGTCCTTTAAATACTTGGAACCGATGGTTTCCTCGCGGGCAAGCATCGTGTCCACGTTGCCGCGGATCGTGTTGATCTCGCCGTTGTGCAGGATGAAGCGGTTGGGGTGGGCGCGGTTCCAGCTCGGGGATGTGTTCGTCGAGAAGCGGCTGTGCACCATGCCGATGGCGGATTCATAGTCGGCGTCCTGCAGATCGGGATAGAACAGGCGCAGCTCCTTGACGAGGAACATACCTTTATAGACAATGGTGCGGCTGGACAGACTGCAAACGTAGGTGTCGGGGCTGGACTGCTCAAACACGCGGCGCGCCACATAGAGGCGGCGGTCAAAGGCAATACCGGTCTCGACGCGCTGCGGCTTGCCCACAAAGCCCTGCCAGATGCTGGGCATGCAGGCAATGGCCTTGTGGCCGAGCACCTCGGGGCAGGTGGGAACCTCGCGCCAGCCTAAGAAGGGCAGACCCTCCTTTTTGCAGACGATCTCAAACAGCTTCTTGGCCTGGTTGCGCTTGAGCTCATCCTGCGGGAAAAAGAACATGCCAATGCCATATTCCCGCTCTGTGCCCAGGGTCAGCCCCTGCTCGGCGGCGGCCTTCTGGAAGAATTTGTCGCTGATCTGCGTCAGAATGCCGACGCCGTCGCCGGTCTTGCCCTCGGCGTCCTTGCCCGCGCGGTGCTCCAGATGCTCCACGATCTGCAGCGCGTCGTCAATGGTTTTGTGGCTCTTGCGCCCCTTAATGTCCACCACAGCGCCGATGCCGCAGTTGTCATGCTCAAACTGGGGGCTGTACAGCCCGGCGGGGGTCTTGCGCTCGGTAAAGTTTTCCATACCTCGTTTGCTCCTTTCCCAATCCCGTTAAACCGCGCAGCGTCGCACATTTGCCGCGCGGGCGGGATAAACAAAAAAGACGCTCCCAACAGGGCACACAGGCCCCTTGTGGGAACGTCTTTGTTCTTGTCTGCATCATACCATAGATGCCGCCGCTTTACAATCCCGAAGCAGAAGATTTTACGGAAATTAAGCGAAAAACGTTTAGAAATTTGGTTTAGCAAGCGTAAACTTAATAAAATTAAGCCGCGTGGACTTTCTGCCGCTTTGTAGGGGCGGCATATATGCCGCCCGCGGCCTAACGGCATCTCTCTTTTCCGGTTTGTAGTGTAGGGAGAGGTCTTGACCCCTCCGCGGCGGCCAGAGGGCTGGCCGCCCTACTACAAGGTGCGCCGCGCTGTAGGGGCCGGGCATGCCCGGCCCGCGGCCCCCCGGAACCGCCCGTTTACGGTTGACCCGCAGGGGAGGGATTCATCCCTCCCGCGCCGTATGCCTCCGCCGCCCAAACAAAAACCGCGCAAGGCTTTTCGCCCTGCGCGGTCATAAAAAACGTTACGCCGTTTTCTCGCCGTTCTGTTTTTTCAGCTCGACCAGAATCTCGGCCAGCAGCTCTTCCTGCGTGGGGGCGGCGGGGGCGGCAGGCTCCTCCGCGGCGGGCTCCTCATGCTTGCCCATCTCCATCAGCTTGTTCATAGCCTTGACGATGCAGAACAGCACGAACGCCATGATCAGGAAGTTGATGACGGCGGTGATGAATGCGCCGTACTTAAAGACCAGCTTGCCGTCGCCAAAGACATCCCACATCATGGCGTCAAAGTTGACCTTGCCCAGAATACCCAAAATCGGGCTGATGAGGTTGTCTGTCAGGGAGGTGACCAGCGTGGAGAACGCACCGCCGATGATAACACCGATGGCCATGTCCATCATGTTGCCCTTCAGGGCGAAGGCTTTGAATTCCTCAAAGAACTTTTTCATAAGTAACCTCCTCAAAATTCAAGATGTCGATGCAGCGTTTTACTTTTTCAGCAGCTTTGCCACGGTCTGGGCCGCATTGTCCAGATAGTCGCCCGCGAACATTTCGATCATGCCCGCATCGGCCTCCTTGGCCAGCTCGGGGTCGATGGGCATCTTTGCCAGCACCGGCAGCTTGTATTTGTCGGCGATCTCGTCCACATGGCTGTCGCCAAAGACGTTGATGTGCTTGCCGCAGTCGGGGCAGACGGCGTAGCTCATGTTCTCGACCAGGCCGAGGATGGGCACATGCATCATCTGGGCCATCTGGACGGCCTTGCCGACGATCATGCCGACCAGCTCCTGCGGGCTGGACACGATGACGATGCCGTCCACCGGCAGCGTCTGGAACACGGTCAGCGGCACGTCGCCGGTGCCCGGGGGCATGTCAACGAACAGGAAATCAACGTCCCACACGACCTCCTGCCAGAACTGCTTGACCGCGCCCGCAATGACGGGGCCGCGCCAGACAACGGGGGCCTCGGGGTCGTCGAGCAGCAGGTTGATGCTCATGATTTCCACGCCGGTACGGCTGGAAACCGGGTTGATGCTCTCGCCGTCACCGGTGGCCGGGCCCTTCACGCCGAACAGGCGGGGGATGGACGGGCCGGTGATGTCGGCGTCCAGCACGCCGGCCTTAAAGCCAAGGCGGCGCATCGAGACAGCCAGCATGGCGCTGGTCATGCTTTTGCCGACGCCGCCCTTGCCGGAAACGACGCCGATGACTTTTTGGATACGGCTTCTTGCGTGCGGCGGCTCATGCTGCGGCGCGCGGTGATCGCAGTTGGACTTGCAGCTGCTGCAATCGTGGGTACATGTTTCGCTCATTTGTAAATGCTCCTTTAAAAATGCTCTTGTAACAGTGTACCAAAATTCGCGCCATAATGCAAGGCACTGTGTAATTTAAGAGCGGTTCAGCATAGAATTTGCACATTGTCATACCGCGCCGCCCGTCCGCATACCCATCAGCAGGGGAAGGGGGCGGCGTATGAGCAAACGCAGAACGTACCTACACAATGCGGCGCTGCTCACCGGGTCGGGGCTGGTGCTGCGGGCGCTGGGCATGGGGTTCCGAATCGTGATGGCGGCGTATCTGGGCAGCGAGGGCATGGGTCTTTACCAGCTGATTCTGGCGCTGTACATGGTGTTTGTCTCGTTCGCCACGGCGGGCGTCAATGTGGCGTCGGCGCGGCTGGCGGCGCAAAGCCTGGCCCGCGGCAGCGGCATGGCCGAGACCCTGCGCGGGCTGTGCATCACGGCGCTGGGCTTCGGCACGGCGGCCATGCTGGCCCAAAGCGTATTGGCCGGGCCGTGCGCGCGGTATCTGCTGCACGACGTCCGGGCCGAGACCGCGCTGCTGATTTTGGCCCCCAGTCTGCCGTTTATGGCCGTGTCGGGCGCGGTGCGGGGGTGCTTTTTGGCCGCGCGGCGGGTGCAGCCGAACATCACGGCGCAGCTCATCGAACAGCTGGTGCGGATGGCCGTCGCCGCGGCGGGTCTGCGGGTGCTGGCGCAGTGGGGCGCGGGCTACGGCTGCGCCGCCGTGCTGCTGGGCAACACGGTCAGCGAGAGCGTCTCCTGCGGCATTATGCTGGCTTTTGCCGCACGCACGCCGGAATTTGCACCCCGGCCCGGTGCGCCGCTGCACCCCTACACCCGCAAGGAGCTGTACGACATCCTGTGGCCCGTCGAGGGCAGCCGTCTGCTGGCCAGCGCCCTGCAGGCGGCGGAAAGCAGCCTGATCCCCTACACACTGGCGATTTACACGGGCAGCCGCGCCGAGGCCGTGGCCCAGTACGGCAGCTTAAAGGGTATGGCGCTGCCGCTGCTGTTTTTCCCGTTTTCGGTGCTGGGGGCGCTGTCCGGCCTGCTGATGCCCGAGATCACCCGCGCCCACACAAAGGGCGACACCGCCGCCATGCACCGCCTGATTTTTACGATGCTGCGCATGACCGGCGCGTTCTCGCTGGCGGCGGGGGCCGGGTTTGTGCTGCTCGGCGCGCCGCTGGCCGGGTTCATCTACCGGGATGCCAAGGTTGGGCGGTATGTGCAGCTTTTGGGCTTCGTCGCGCCGTTCATGTATCTGGAGAGTATGGTGGACGGCGTGTTAAAGGGTCTGGGGGAGCAGCTTGCAACATTCCGATATTCGCTGTTTGACTCGGTGTTCCGCATTGCGGCGATTTGGCTTGTCGTGCCGCAGTACGGCATGATGGGGTTCCTGGGGGTCATGGCCGTGTCGAATCTGATGACCTGCGGGCTGAATATGAGGAGGATGATGAAACAAATAAAAAAGCCTTCCCCCTAGGGGGAAGGTGGCCGCGGCCCCGTCCGAGGTCGGATGAGGGGGGAGGCTTGCGGGGGTATCCCGTGAACGGGAAGGTACGGCAGACGCTCCCCTCATCAGTCCGCTTCGCGGACAGCTTCTCCCCCGGGGGAGAAGCCTTTGGCGCGGGCTACAGCGTTTCCCCGCTCACCAGTCCGTTCCACAGCCGGTAATATACGCCCTGCTTCGCCAGCAGCTCGTCGTGGCTGCCCTCCTCCTCGATGCCGTCGCGGCCCAGCACCAGAATGCGGTCCGCATTTTTGATCGTCGTCAGGCGGTGGGCAATCGTCAGGGTCGTGCGGCCCTTTGCCAGCTTGTCAAGGCTCTGGCCCACCAAAATCTCGCTCTCGTTGTCCAGGGCACTTGTGGCCTCGTCCAGCAGCAGGATGCGCGGGTTCTTCAAAAAGACGCGGGCAATCGCCAAACGCTGCTTCTGCCCGCCGGACAGCTTGACGCCGCGCTCACCGACGTAGGTGTCGTAGCCGTCCTTCAAAGCGCGGACAAAGGCATCGGCTCCGGCCAGGCGGGCAGCCTCCTCAATTTCGGCGCGGGTCGCGCCGGGGCGGCCATAGGCGATGTTCTCCGCAACCGTGCCGCTGAACAGGTAAACGTCCTGCTGCACGACGCCGATGGCCCCGCGCAGGCTGTGCAGCGTCACGCCGCGCACGTCCTGGCCGTCAATCAGGATCTTGCCGCCCGTCACATCATAGAAACGGGGGATCAGGTTGCACAGCGTCGTCTTGCCGCCGCCGGAAGGTCCGACGAGCGCGACATTCTCGCCCGGGCGGATATGCAGATCAACGTGGCGCAGGACCTTGTTGTGGTCGTCGGGGTACTCAAAGCTGACGTCGTCAAAGTCGATGCCGCCGTCCTTCACGACCAGCGGCTTCGCGTCGGGGGCATCGGCGATGGTGACGGGCGTATCCATGATCTCGGCAAAGCGCTCGATGCCGGTCATGCCGCGCTGGAACTGTTCGGCAAATTCGACGATACGGCGGATGGTCGCGATCAGCGTCGAGACATACAGCACATACGCGACAAGGTCGCCCGCGCTGATGGCCCCGTACACAAGGGACAATCCGCCAGCCAGAATGACAACAAAGTACATCAGACCGTCAAAAAGGCGCGTGGATGTGTTGAACGCCGCCATGGCGTGGTAGCTTAAGGTCTTGATCTGTTCAAAATCCCGGTTGCCCTGCGCGAACTTCTCGCGCTCCATGTCCTCGGCGGCAAACGCCTTGACGACGCGCTGCCCCAGCAGGCTGTCCTCGATCGTGGCGTTCAGCTCACCGATCTGAAAGCGCTGCTGGCGGAACCGCTCCCGCAGCTTGCGGTTGAGCTTGACCGAGACCACGCCCATCAGCGGCACGCAGGCAAAGACGATGAGCGTCAGCGGCACGCTGGCCTGGCAAAGGATAACAAACGATGCTGCGATCTTTATTCCTGCAATGAAGAACTCCTCCGGGCAGTGGTGGGCAAACTCGGTCACATCGAACAGGTCGTTGGTGATGCGGCCCATGATCTGGCCGACCTTCGTGTTGTTGTAGTAGGTGTGGTCGAGCCGCAGCAGGTGGTCAAAGGCGTCGCGGCGCATGTCGGTCTCGATGTGTACGCCCATGATGTGCCCGATGCCGGACATAAAGTAGCTTGCCGCGCCGTCGATGATGCGCAGCACAAAGTAGAGCGCAGCCAGCCGCAGCACGGTGTCCACGGTCAGCGCGGCGGCGGAGACGGTGTTCGTCAGTGTGCGCATGATGGAGGGCAGGGCGATGTCGCAGAGCGTCGTCAGCGCGGCGCAGAACAAATCAAAGGCCAGTACGCCGCGGTACTTGGCCATATACGGCAGAAAACGGCGGATCAGGGTGCTGTTTTTGGGGCGCGGGTTGGTGGCAGCTTCGGACATGGGAACCTCTTTCGTTTGATTTATGAAATAGAATGGATGCAGAAAATGTGGGGGCGAGCATGGTTCGCCTCAGGTTGTCAAAAAACTTTTGTAGGGGCGAGCATTGCTCGCCCGTGCAGCGTGGCAGCAGGCGCGGTGGTTTCGGGTCGATGCCAGGCATCGACCCCTACACCGTAGGGGCGCATTCTATATGCGCCCGGAAGCTTTGCGGCTGCCGCTATGTCCCGCGGGCGACCAATGGTCGCCCCTACAGGGCGGTTATTCTGTTGTTGTTTCCGATGCGGACGATGCGATTCCCGATGTATTCTCCGTGGAGGTGGGTTCCTGTGTGGGTACGGACGATGCTTCGGGTTGTTCGGGGGAAGGTACAACAGGCGTTTCCGGCTGTGGCGACTCTACAGGTGGTGGGTCAACCGGGGCGGGATTCTCAGGTGGCAAGGGACTGTAGGTGGATTCCGAATGACCGCAGATGATACAGTTCATAACCAGATAGTCACCGTCGCGGACGGCCTCGCCGTATTGGTGCTGCCCTGTGGCGGGAATCTCTTCCTGAATCTGCTGGCCACAGATCGCGCAGGTGCGGGTCAGCACACCGGGCGCGCCGCAGGTGGCTGCTTGGGTGACGATGCCTTCATCGTAGGTGTGGGTGTGCTGCGATTCCTCAGTTTTTGTCTCGCTGCATCCCTCGCGGCGGCAATAGTAGGTGATATAGTCACCGCTGCGCACCCCACCATCCCAGTCATGGCCGAGTGCGGGCAGCTCCTTCTCGATGACTTCGCCGCAGATCGTGCACTTGTACTTGGCCGAGCCGTTGTTGGTGCAGGTCGGGTTCACCCGCGTATCCTCGATCTCCGCATAGTTGTGCTCATGGGCGTCAGCCTTGAAATTGGCTGTCAGCACGACGCCGCCCGCATCGGCGTTCTGGGGCATCGTGAAGCTGATCGTCGCGCTGTTGTAGCTGCCGCCGGAGCTGGCCGTCCAGCCCGCAAAGACAAAGCCCTCGTCAGGCACTGCAGTCACAGCTGCCGCCGTGCCGCCCTTTTTGACGAGCTGGCTCGTCGTGCCGGACAGCTTGCCGCCGTTTGCAGCAACAAATTCCAGCGGGACCTTCGCGCCGCGCACAGCGATGGGGTCCTTGTTGATAAGGTTCGCGGGCACACCGTCCGGTGTCGGGATCGTGCCCAGCGGCTGCGGGCGGCGGTCCTCGGCGGCATAAGCATGGGTGCGCACGTAGGTAAAATACGCGGTAACGGCCTCCTTCGAGAGGTGCACGCCGTCGGACAGCGTGTAGTCCTTTTTGGCCCAGCCTGTGGCATCGTCGCGCAGGACCTCGGCGCTGTTCAAAAACTTAAAGCCGTTTTCCTCGCACATCTGCACGAGCGCGGCGTTGTAGGCATCGACCTGGGTCATCGTCAGGTTCGTGTTCTCGCGCTGCCGGTCCAGCGGGGGAATGGCGCTGACGATGATGTCACAGTAGGGCCACGCGGTCTGGATGGCCTGCAACCCTTGCAGATAGGTCTTTATGTAGTTCGTCGCGTCCGTCGACGAGCCGGACAGGTTGTTGGTGCCGTAGCAGATGATGATGCGCTTGGGCTTGAGCATGGCCACAGCGTCCGGTACGGTGTACATCGCGGATGAGCCCTTGAACTTTTCGCATTTCAGGGAGGTGATCGACCCCACGCCCATGCTGACAACACCGATGTTGTTGTTCAGGCTTGTGAATGCCGTGCCGGTCTCGTTGGCGTACAGCAGGTAGCGTGCCGTGTTTGAATCACCGATGAAAAGCGTCTCATCAACATAGCTGCGGCCTGCGTCGGCGGTCTCGGGCAGGATGGTGCCGACCTCGGCACAGACAGGCTCTGCCGATGTGGCAGGTGTGGCTGCGGGCGTCGCTGTGGCGGCGGCTTCGGCAGTCTCGGAAGTGGCGGACGGTGTGGCGTCCGTCTGGGCATGGCTGCACCCGGTCAGGCAGACAGCCAGCGCCGCGGCGGCCAGCAGGACAGGTAATTTCATGCGGTACACCTCTTAAACTTGATGCTATATACTGCTATGATACACCATTTTGCGGCGCGGTGCAAATGTTTCCATCAGACTTTACAAAATTATCGAAAAACGATAAAAAATGCTTGCAAAACGATATGCGACGTGGTATACTGCAAGCATCACGAACCATGGGGGAGAGCCTTGCGGCGATCCGAAACCGTTCGGGCACGCAATCAGGAGGTATACAAATGAAATTTACCTGGAGCGACCAGAAAAGCATCATTCTGACCCGCGTCGTTGTGGCGGGGACAATAGCGG
>OIWL01002066.1_pt1 | contig 18245 bp, 13 predicted proteins | sample 1587561 | NCBI WGS metagenome assembly OIWL01 (sample SAMEA3888903, study PRJEB22519) | human gut metagenome | biome: human gut; feature: human-associated habitat; material: faeces | place: Denmark | collected 2010 | reverse complement strand
CGGAAGTTTCCACATTACCCGGAATTTCTTCCACAAGCGGTGTCTCTTCCAGAAGGGAAAGAACACGCTCACCACTTGCAAGTGTCTGGTTCAGATTGTTAGACAGGCTTGATAATGCCACTACCGGTCCGAAAGAACCCATCATTGCGATGGTACAGGTTAAGATTCCCTCGAATCCCATCGCACCTTTGTCGTACAGCCAGATCGTCAGTGCAAGCATTCCAAAGGATGCAAGCAGGATAACCATGTTCGTAAAGGAACGCTGTGAGCCTTCCATTTTGCTTAATGACTCCTGCATTCCTGCAAGATTTTTGGAACGCTCAGACATCTGCTCTTTTCTCTTTTCACCCTGTCCGTACTGGATGGTCTCGTCCAATCCTCGTAAAGAGTCCAGAACAAAGCTGTTCAGTTCTCCGAAGTTTGTCCGAAATTCCATTCCCTTCTGACTGCCACGTTTTCCATTCCACATCGGGATGGCTACACCGACAATCAGATAAGCTGCCAGTGCAAGCAGACCTGCCAGCCAGTGATATCTTCCAATAAAAATCACCATAATAATCGAGGTCAGTGTTGCAATCGCAATCGGGGAAATGGTATGTGCATAGAACACTTCCAGTAATTCGATATCGGTTGTAATAATCGAGATCAGATTTCCCTTATCCCGTCCTTCCAGTTTTGCAGGGCAGAGCTTTCTCAGTGCCGCAAACACTTTATGGCGGATGATTGCCAACAGTTTAAATGCGATAAAATGATTACAATACTGTTCCACATAATGCAGGATTCCACGAAGCACTGCAATGACGATCATGACTGTGATAATCGTTTTTACTGGAGTAAATACCAGCCACATATTGTCCACCGGAACAATCATTCCGGCTACTCCTGTCAGAAGACCATGCACGATGACCTGTCCTGCCAGTATCGTCAGGAAGATTGCACATAAATAACCCAATGTTCCAAGGATGATTGCTGCCAGCATGATATGGAGCAGGGGTTTTACCAGACCAATCAGACTTCCCATGATCTGGATGGCACTTCTGCGTTTTGTTGTATTCGTATTTTCACTCATTATGCCACTCCTCCTTTTCCATAGTTTTCCAATGCCATCTGGCTTTCATACAGATGTCTGTACGCACCATTCCGGCTCATCAGTTCGTCATGCTTTCCGCTTTCTTTGATTTCTCCGTCTTTTAAGAAATAAATTTTGTCAGACTTCACGACATTTGCCAGTCTGTGGGAAATCAGAAGCACCGTCTTTGTCTTTGCCAGTTCGTGAATCACATTCATGATCAGTTCTTCACTTTCTACATCGATATTGGATGCGGCTTCATCAAAAATATAAACCGCACTGTCTGTCCGAAGCAATGCTCTGGCAATCACCAGTCTCTGGCACTGACCGCCGGACAGGTTGCTTGCTTTTTCCAGCAACTGTGTCTGCAAGCCATCCTGTGTCTGTAAGAACCCTAAGAGATTGACTTTCTGAAGAACTGCTTCCATCTCTTCTTTCGTTGCGTCCGGTTTTGCCATCTTCAGATTTTCTTCTACTGTACCTTTGAACAGATAGCTGTTATGGCGAACCAGAACAACCCTCTGCATCAGATTGGTTTCATTCACTTCATTAAGCGGTACGCCACCGATGATGATTTCTCCGTTATATCCCCGGTTCTTTGCTGCAAGGATTCCGGCAATCGTACTCTTACCACATCCGGATTCACCAACCAGTGATACAAAACTTCCTGCCGGAAGATTTAAGCCTATTCCTTTTAAAATCTCTCTGTCCTCTTCATAAGAAAAGTGCACATCTTTTAATGTAACATCTAACGCGACCTCTGGCAGTGTTTTTTCTCCGGCCTGTGGTTCCGGCAGATCTAAAATCTTGAAAATCTTATCACTCGCTGCCATACCATTCATTGCGATATGGAAGAATGAACCAAGCAGTCTGAGCGGCAGGAAAAACTCGCTGGCAAGCAGAACGATACATAACGTTCCTGCCACGCTGATATTTCCTTTTAAGAATTCGGACACCGCGACTGCCATACCGATCGCAGCTCCACCATACGCCACAATATCCATCACACTGGTGGAATTGAGCTGCATGGTCAGCACCTTCATCGTAATCTTACGGAAGTTCTGGGATTCCACATCCATCTCGTCTGCTTTCTGCTGGTCTGCCTGATAAATCTTCAGTGTGGTAAGTCCCTGTAAATTTTCAAGGAATGAATCCCCCAGTCCGGTATAGATACTCCAATACTTACTCAGTAATTTCTTTGCAATCTTCTGTACCACCACGATAGAAATCGGAATCAGCGGTACACAGATCAGCAGGATGACACTCGCTTTCAGACTCACTCTGCAAAGAATGATAAATAAGGTCAGTGGTGCGATCAGGCTGTAAAATAATTGTGGAAGATATTTTCCAAAGTATGTTTCCAACTGCTCCACGCCCTCAGTTGACACCTGTACGACCTCCGAAGAGGATACCTGCTCACTGTAGGAAGCTCCCAGCTTTAACATTTTCTCATAAATCTTTTCACGCAGAATCCGCTTTACATCCACACACGCCAGATAGGAAGACCTTGCTCCCATCCGTTCGCATACAAACCGGATCACAACAACCAGGACTAAAATCAGTATCGTCCGCTCAATAATCGGAACGGTTACTGCCCGGTACACTACCCGTTCCAGTAAATCTGCGATAGAAAAGACTGCCAATACCTGCGACAGGAGGGCTGCCCACTGCCACAAAATCGTATACACGATATACTTTTTTGCGTGGGACAACAGCCCCACCAGTCTTGTTTTAATCATAAAAATCTTACCCTTTTGTTTCTTTCTTCGATTCTTTTTTACTGCATACCAGATGCCATACTGCAAGAACTGGATGGTATAATAACATCCTTGGTCCTGAAAAACGCATAACCTGCCTGATCTGTTCTCTCATCTCTGGCTTATAACAATGCACCTTACAGTTCGCACAGAACGTTTTTTCTTCCATAAATGGACACTTCTGGCTTCTTTGTTTTGCATAATCCGAAAGTCTTTGACAATCAGGACACATCTGCCCTTCCTGTCTTTTTTCTTTCGGATGGTTTTTCCGGCAGTACAGCCGGATCATTTCATCCACAACATACTGCTCTTTCTGCCGCTTCTTTTCAACTTTATCCATCATATTATTCCACTTCTGCACCTTCCGGTAATTCTTCTCCCACTTTTAAAGTTTTCACTCGAAGGAAGAAGTATAACAGGTGGCATACCCAAACCACTGCGATACAGATTCTTCCGATTGGTACATTCTTCATGCAGATAAAGCCGATGGCCATAACGACCGTTACCATTCCGATAATCTTGCATTTTGTTCCCATTGTCATGGCTCTTTTCTGAACAAAACTGTCCAGATGTTTCTTATAAAGATTCGTTCCTATGAACCAGTCGTGCAGTTTCTTAGAACTCTTTGCAAAGCAAAATAATGTTGCCATATAAAACGGAACGGTTGGCAGGATAGGAAGTACAATTCCTATCGTACCAAGTCCCAGACAAAGAAATCCAAGCACGATCCATACTACTTTTAAAGGATTTTTCATCTTCTTTCTGTTCTCCTGTGGGAGTTTTCCTCCCCTTTATTTCTTGTCGTTCTACTACTATTTTCTTCTTACACCGCCAGCACAAACTTCCGTCCATCAACCCTTGTCACACCAAGCTCAATGCCATACAGTTCCCGGATGCTCTCTTCCGTAATCACTTCTTCCGGATCACCTTCCACCAGCACTTTTCCATCTTTCATGCCGATGACATTATCTGAATATGCGATTGCCTGATTGATGTCGTGCAGTACCATGATGATGGTTATTCCAAATTCCTGATTGAGTTTTTTCACCAGTTGCAGGATCTCAATCTGATACCGGATATCCAAATAGGTAGTCGGCTCATCGAGGAACAGCGTCTTTGTTCCCTGACAAAGTGCCATTGCAATCCATACACGCTGACGCTGTCCACCAGAAAGTCTTGACACTTCCCTGTCACGATATTCTGTCAGATTGGTTACTTCCAATGCCCACTGGATCATACGCTCATCTTCGGCACTGTCTCCCTGCATCATTTTCTTATGAGGGGTTCTTCCGAATGCCACCAGATTCTCAACAGTAATATCGTCTGATGCACTGTTATACTGCTGAACAATCGCAACCTTTCTGGCGAATTCTTTTAAGTTCAGGTTCTGGATGTTTTTACCCTTGAGGAAAATATTTCCTTTTCTCGGATAAAGGTTCTTTGTCATCAGGGAAAACAGTGTGGACTTACCGCATCCGTTCGCTCCCATAATCGTTGTAATCTTTCCTTCTTCAATCTTCAGGGATACGCCCTTTAAGACTTTATTTTTTCCATAGGAAAAATGCAGGTCTCTGACTTCCATCGCAGGCTTGTCTGCCCACTTATCCGCTTTTTTCACTTTCTTTGCTGCTTCATTCTCTGTAGAAGTCAAATCCATATTCTTTTCTTTACTTCGCATACTTCTTAGACCTCCTTAACAGAATGATGAAGAATGGGCCTCCGACCACACTCATAATGATGGATGCGGATACCTCATACGGAGCAGCTATCGTTCTTCCGATGGTATCTGCCAGCAGGAACGTAAACGCTCCGAACAAAGCACTAAATGGAACTAATGCCTTGTGGTCACTTCCTACTAAAATTCTTCCGATATGCGGAACAATCAGTCCTAAGAAACTAATCACTCCGGCTACTGCTGTGGAAATACTTGCAAGCAATACTGCTATCAGTGAAATCACGATACGCATTGCATTGACATTGATTCCAAGGCTTCGTGCTGTCTTATCTTCCAGTGCTAACAGATTACACATCTTCGTCATAATCAGTGCCAGAACCAGTCCGACAATTACATACGGTACTAAGGTTTTCACATCATCCCAAGTTTTCATTGTGATATTACCATTGACGATGGCTGCCACGCCAGACATGTTTCCGCCATTCATTGAATTCAACGCACTGGATAATCCGGTGAACATTGCATCGACTGCCACACCGACAAGGATAATTCTCAGAGGACTTAATCCCCCTTTCCATGACAGGCTGTAAACTAAGACAAATGCAATCACACCACCAAGAAATGCAAATAATGGGGTAAAGAAAAATAAAGTCGGTGCAAATGCGGTAATGAGTACCGCTGCAAAACTTGCTCCACTGGAAATACCAATGATTCCCGGATCAGCAAGTGGGTTTTTTAATACCGCCTGAAATAACACACCCGATACCGCTATCGCAGCTCCGGCTAACATGGAGATTACAATTCGTGGGAATCGTAAGTCATAGATTGTTGCCACATCTTCATTGTACTCTACAAACAGTCCTTTTAACAGTTCCGGGAAGCTGACTTTCAGACTTCCGATATTCACTGCCACAAAGAATAATGCAACCAGTAATACGATCATTACAATAAAGGAAATTGCTGCTTTTGCTGTTTTCCGATGCTTTCTTGCTTTATCCTGACCGGAGAGGCTCTGGACTTCCATTTCGGAAGTCTCAGAAGTATTTTTTAATTCTGTCTCTTTCATCTGTCCTCTCCTTTCTACTTGCTCTGCTGTTCGTTGTATTTTTCAGTTGCGTCAGAATCCTTTGCTTTCTTCTGTGCATTATCACTGGTTTCTTTTGCTTTTGCTGAATCTTCATCACTTTCCGGATAAAGGATTGGCTGTAATTCTTCCAGTGCCTGTGGATACTTAAACGTAGCACTCATACCGAAATATTCATAAGTCAGATCATATACTCTGCCGTTTTTCACCGCATCAAAATGTTGCCAAATGTCATTCTCCGCAAAATCTTTATTGAACATCTCTACCACCTGATCCGGCAGTGCATGTGCGGCACGTAAAATAATATCCGGCTCTTTGGTTTTCATGTCCTCAGTATTTACGGTCAAAAATTCCTGATCGGTGTCAGAGTATACATTCTCTCCACCTGCCAGTTCCACCAGACTTCCTACATAGGAATTCGGTGTTGCGATAATATAAGACCCCGGAAGTCCCATCAGGATCATTACCTTCGGATGGTCTTTTCCTTCATTCTTTTTCTTATAATCATCATAGAATTCTGTAAACTCGTCCACCAGTTTCTGTGCCTGATCTTCTCTGTCGAAAATCTCACCCAGTTCCTGAATGGAACGGTACATACCCGGCACACTTCTAAGATTCAAAAACGCCCAGTCTGTATCGATTGCTTCATATTTCGGCTGCAGATCACTCTGCAATGACACCGGACTTAAAATCCAGTCTGGATTAAGTGAGGATACAATCTCCATATCCGGACTCATGGCTGTTCCGACTGTATCTACATCTTTGTATCTGTCTGGAATTGTGGATACGGTGCTACTGCAAACACCTACCAAATCCAGTTCCAGCTTGTCACAGATATCTGCGGTTGCCGGAGAAGTCGCTATGATTCTCGGCTCATCTTTCATCGCCTGTACTTTCTTCTTGGCTGCTTCTACGGCTGCCTTTTCTTCCGGATCGTCAATCTCTAAAAGAGACTTGGCATCTTCATCGGAAGAGTCCTTGTCAGATTTACTGTCAGAAGTCTTTTTATCAGCCGTCTTACTGCTGTCCGTCTCATCTGTACTGCTCTCTGTCTGCGTAGCAGAATCACTGCTTTTCTTTCCCTGACTCTGGTCTACACAACCTGCCAGAGAAAAAATCATGGTCATTGCAAGGAGAACAGCCGATGCTTTTTTCAAACGCCTATTCATCATCGTCCTCTGCACCTCCCCAACGTTTCCAGTTCTTACGGAAGAAATAAATCACTCCGGATACTGCTCCAAGCAGAATCAGACCTGTTACTACAACTGCCAATGCAATCTGGAAAATCCGGTTGCCGGAAGAAGTATTTCCGCTATCGGAATCGCTGTCACTTGTTCCATCTTTCGCAGTAGAAAGACTTAATCCTTCTGAAGAATTTACTGGATTTTCTGTATCCAGTGAAGAAGAATCACTGCTCGGTTTTGCTGCTTCTGTAATACTACTTTCCAGTTTCTTTGATGAGCTGGAAGAACTGCTTTTATCGGATGAGCCGGAACTCTGAAGAGAAGAACTTCCAGAACTTAAACTTCCACTGGAAGTAGAACCTGAATTATCTACTGAACCAGAACCACCGGACTCTGCCGCTGTTCCATTCGAGCTTTCTGTTACCATAGTTGCGTTCATATCGGTATTGTTACCCTCGCTGTAGTCACTCGGATACAGATAGAAAATAACATTTCTTCCCATCGGCTCTACATACATCTCGCCTCTGACAATACAATTTTCACTTGGCACACGCATACACACATCGGCTGTTGTACCATTACTGTCTGAACCATTTCCTGTAATACCGATTTCTGATGGTGTAGACCAGCCGGAATCACCTACATTCTGTACCTGAAAGCTATGTCCACTGGTGTAGTCCATCAGACTCATGCGGATGGTCAGATAATAAGCTCCATCGTCTGTTACTTCCAAGATACCATTGCTGTATACACAACCTTCCACCATGCCCTGTCCTGTTGCATAGGAACTCTCTCCACCGGAATCTTCGATTACTCCGGTAACCGGGTGTGCGTAACATCTGTTAATTGTACAGCTATACACTGTCCCGCTTGCGGCGTAAGCCTTAACAGCAGGAAAGCCTGCCATTAAAGTAATGGCAAGCACACAAGTCATAATGGCAGACAATATTTTGTTTTTTTTCGCTGCTAATTTCATTCCTTATCTCCTGTTAAATGAATTTGGCAGACTCCCAGTCCCGAAGGAATGGGAGGGTTCGTCTGCCAAATCACTACTTATTATTTTACGTTTGCTTTTTTCTTTCTGTTGTACTCCATGATTCCTGCCAGTAAAGCGACTCCTCCGAGAAGAAGGATAGCTGCCCACAGGGTATTGTTCTGTACAACATCACCAGTCTTAACGTTGGATGCTGATTTCAGGCTGGAACCTGATCCAAGGCTGGATGTTCCACTCTTCAGACTTGAAGAACCACTTCCAAGTGAGGAAGAACCAAGTTTGCTGCTTCCAAGAGAACTGCTTCCAAGGGTATTATTTCCAAGTGAGCTGTTTCCAATAGAAGAATTACTGTTGTTATTTCCGTTGGAATTACTATTATTGTTGTCGTTCTTATCAAAGTCTGGATCATCGGATGTTGTTGCTTTTAATGAGCTCCAATCCAGTTTCAGGAATACTGGCTGTGTACCTGTGCCAGAACTGATAGCGTCCATAATCGGAACGAATACCTGTAACGGAACATATCCATCATCCAGAGCTTCCGGAATAAGCTCGAATGTTACTTCATCTGGATAGTTTGTTCCGTACTGGTCAGAAACCAGTGAGCCATCGCTGTTCTTCTGATAGCTGTCAACTGTAACATCAGCAAGTGTTCCCTGCGGATTACCATACTTATCAGGTGTATAACCTGTTGTGAAGTATTTAAGCTGGCTTAAATATCCAAGTTTCTGTCCTACTGTCAATCCGTTGAAGTTCAGAGTAATGTAATATTTGCCATTCTTTACTGTCAGCTTAATTGTATGGTTGATTGCTTCATTTGACATAGAATAAGTATTCTTGTCTACTTTCACCATTGTTCCATAGATAGAGTAAACTCCATCAGCAAGGTTCTTGATATCCAGTTTTCCATCACTCTTCTTTGCTAACTGCTGGATTGCTTCTGTCAGTTTTGTCACCTGATCATCTACCAGTTTCTGTGATGCAGAATCATTATCCATTACATTCTGAGCACGACCTACTGCACTCTGTAATGTTGCAAGAGAGCTTTCTGTATAAATGTCTGTCTGGCTTAAATATGTCTTTGCTTCTGCAATCTTGCTTTCCAGTTTGCTCTTATCTACAACTTCTTTTTCTACCAGTCCGTTTAATGCAGTTGTCAGAGATTTCTCTGCTGCTGCAACTTCTAATTCTGTTGCTTTTGGATTTGCTGCAACATTCTCAGCCAGTGTAATTGCTGTATTCAGGACTGTCAGGCTGTTACTTTCGTAAACATCTGTTTTTGCAACTTCAGCTTTTGCTTTTTCAATCAGGGCATTTAAGTTTGTCTTATCAACAACTCTTAAGCTGTCAAGTGCTGTCTGAAGTGCTGTAACCTGTGCTTGAACTTCTGCCTTGGTAGCATCTTCTTTTGCTGCTACTGCCTGTGCATTTGTGATTGCTGTCTGTAATGCTTCTAATGTTGCAGAAGTATAAACAACATCTGTACGGTTTGCTTCTGCTGTTGCTTTTTCAATCAAAGCATTCAGTTCTGTCTTGTCTACGATCTGAGTTTCTACTGCATCTACGGCTGCCTGTAAAGCTATCACCTGCAGATCAATTTCTTTCTGTGTAGAATTCATATCATTGTAAACATCCTGAGCTGTCATGTAAGCCGCATTTAAAGCGTTCCAGTACTCGTCAGCAACATCCCCTTGCTGCATACCGGATACCTGATTCAGAAGTGCTTCGATTACGCTGTTGTCTCTCTCTACTCCTGTCTCCTGTTTGATGTTTGCCCAGTCGATAGAAACTCTGGCAACCTTTGTACCCTGTCCTTCACCGATGCTTTCCATAACCGGAACATAAACCTCTACATAGAACAGGTTATCGTTCAGTTCAATCGGGATTGATAATTTCTTCGGATACCAGTTTCCTTCTGTATTCTTGTCGTAATACTCAGAGTTCTTATTATTAAATGAATCGTAAACATCTGTGTACTCTTCTAATACTGTTGCATCGGAAGCTTCATATTTTACCGGATAATTATATTTGTTGTATTCAACCGTATCCATATCTACTTTTTTCAGTTTATACAGATATCCTGTCATTCCGGCAAACTGCATAGACTGGAAGTTCATCTCCAGTGTCACTTCGCCTTTACCCGTAACTCTTACAATTCCGGTCTGAACCATGGAAGCATTTCCCATAGAATCTTCATCGGATGTTGCGTTGAGCAGTTTGATCGGTACGGAATATGTACCTTCAAAAATCTGCGGATAATCTTTGAAAAGATCACTCTGTTTGTTCTTAACAACAAGTGCTTCATAAGAAGAGGTCAGCAGTTTTGTCTGCTTTTCTACTTCTGCTTTTGTTGCATTGACATCAGCGGATACTTTCTGAGCAGATTTGATTGCTGCCTGGAAACTATTCCAACTGTTGTCTGTATAAGTACCGTCATTTTTCTTGGTCAGTGCATTTTCGATATAGCCATTTAATTCTGACTTATCTACTGCATCATCCAGACGAACAAGTGCTTTTACTGCTTTATCCAGCTTGTCAACCTGTTCTTTCATTTCATCTGCTGTCGCATCAGATTTTGCCAATACTTCTTCAGCTTCCTTGATTGCAGACTTCAAATTCTCATAGCTGTCTTTTGTATAATTTGCTTCTGCATAATTATTTTTCGCATCGGAAACTGCCTGATCCAGTTCTGCTCTTGCTTTTACTTCTTCTTTCATTACAAGACCTGCTGTTGCTGTATCCAGAGCTGTCTCTGCTGCTGTGATTTCTGACTGGAATGCCACCTTATCTGCCTGAACGCTTTCTGCTGTAGCAATCGCATCTGTTAATGCTGCAAAAGAATCGCTTGTATAATTTTTCTCTTCTAATACTTTTGCATCATTCAGTTTTGATTCCAGATCGGATTTTTTAATTTCCTGTTTTACTGCAGATTTTAAATCAAGATTTAACAGGAGTTCTGCTTCTCCGCTTTCTGTTGTTACTTTTACTTTATGGTTTTCTACATTTGCAGGAAGTTTCACTACAAGTCTGCCTGCGTCTGTATCTGCATCCGCATATCCGGCACCCTTGCGATACTGCATACCGGTAATTCCGTCCACGTACAGATAAGCAGTTACATTGCCGTCTTTATCTGTATATAAACGAGCAGATTTTAATCCTGCATTCAAATCACTTGCTGTTCCATCCTGATTGGTAAGTGTTGCCTGTACTTCGTAAACACCTTTTTCCATGGAAACGGCTGTTGACATCGGTACAAGTGCATCTACTGCTGACTGAAGGTCTGCGGATGCCTGATCTGCATTTTCTTCTGTTACCTTTCCTTCCTGAGCAGTAATCACTGCCTGAAGGTCTGCCCAGCTTTCTGCTGTATAATCTGCTTCATTTAATGCTTTGGCATTTTTCAGGACTTTATTGTATTTGTCAAGTCCAGTTGCCTCTTTTAATCCGCTGATTGCATCAGAAATTTCTTTATCTAATGCTACGATTTCAGAATCGTTTGCAGAAGTTGTTCCGTCGATTACCTTCTGAGCTTTTGCTACTGCGTCAGATAATACTTTGTAAGATTCCTCTGTATAATTGTCGGCTGTATATTTAGATGCTTTATCAACTGCTACAACTAAAACAGATTTATCGTGGGTTGGCTCGTTAATTTCTGCCACAGGTGTTAAACCAGATAAAGTCATAAATGCAGTTCTGCATCCTTCACCAGATCCAGGAACTTTATGCTGAAGTTCATCCATGATAGGAACAAAGAAGTTCAAATATACCCCATCATCTCTGTCTGCTGATTCTGGAAATTCAAAACCTACGCTCTTCGGATAATATAAGTCATATTCTTCCGCATAGGAATCCATATCTGTGCTTCCCGAATCATTTAGGTAGTAACTATAATAATCAAGCGGTGTATATTCACTTAATATCGGAAGTCCGTTTTCTTCTGTCTGCTCATTATTTGCCCAGAATATTCCATTTGTATAACCATATCTGCCCGTAATCACAATTCCTTGTGTATCAAAATAGATATGTTTCTTTCCATTCTCTACTACCAAACGAGCTGAATCATTTACAACCGCAGAATTGCTCATAGACAATCTATCCGGCTGATCCTGCTGCCACATAGTAACATTAACATTATATGTTCCGTCCTGGATTTCTGAAATATCTACTTTATCCGCTTTTTGTGTAATGGCGATTGTATTATAAACACGAGTAGTGCCTGTTATAACCAGTTCATCGCCCTCCATGTGAATACTTCCATCATCATTTTTATAGGAAGATGAATCAAAATACTCTATCGGATTAAACATTTCATTTACTGGATAATACCATTGAACTTCTATTTTGCTCGTATCCCAGTCTTTCGGAATTTTTACTCTTAATTCTACTGCTCTCGATGGAATAACCTGCGAGTCATTCATTTTTAATGACAAATTATAGATCAATGCTTTTGAAGCGTTTCCTGCTAATAAAGAATAATATTTGTTATATTCACTATCTTCATCTGAGGTTTCCTGTAAAAGTTCTGCTCCAAATTTTGCTTTACTATTAACTGTATAGTTATCTGTTACAAGTGTAACATCACCATCTGTCAATTCGAGTTTTTCTTTCGGTGTTGTTCTTACTCGCAATTCTCCATAGTAGGTACCATCTTCTGTTTGTATCTCAACCTGTTTTCCAAAAATAGCTTCTTCTAAGTTTTCGTATTCAATGGAAAATTTTCCATCTTCCAAAATATTGTCTGAATAAACAGAAATATACTTATTCTTTTTTACTTCTCTCGAATACGCATACATATATTGGCGATATGAAGAAGTTGAAGGATAAGTACACTCGCCTAAATCCTTAATTTCTTCAAGTACTCTTATTGAATCAATGCTACTTGTCTCTGCTGTAACAGTAACTTTTCCATTCTCAATTTTTGCTTCACAAGTACCACTAAACAAATCATTTGCAGTTTTTTCTTCTGCTACAAATCCTGTGAAATCCGGTGAATCTCCAACACTGGTTACAACTTTAGAAAGCTCCAATCCAATATTTTTATAATTTTCTTCGTTAATCTCTTTAGCAACTACTGCATTATTTACATCAAATGTAAATTTTCCGTTTACAATTCCGTACATATAGCTTTCCAAGTCATCATCTGTTCTTCCATAACTATAGAAAGCTTTAGTATACATCGTTCCTTCCAGTGTATCCACATCAAAAGAATACCACGACACACCCGTTGTTGCTTTTTCAACAGAATAATTTTGAATGTATTTATCATTCCACTCTTCATTAATTTGTCCTTGTTCCTTCAAATATTCCGTTGCCTCTGATGGATTTTCCTCATTATTAGCAATATATTTTTCTGGAATATTAAAAGTTCCCATAGGTGCATTCGAAGGTGCTATATCATCTGAAATTACACCCGGTTTTGAGAACTGCAAAATATCAATTTTTTCATAATTTTCAATCTGTAAGGTTACATGATATGTTCCATTATCATTCTTTTTTACTAGTGCAACATTATCCATGTAATCCTGAACTGTACCCGAATAAGGCTCCTCCGTAAGCAGTTTTCCAGAAGGTCCATAAAAAGTCAGTGGAACAACATATTCATTTTGGTTATCTAACTCTGTATTTGCGGTATTTGTTTCTTTCTGTTCACCAGCAAACGCTTGTATATTCATACCGCCAAGTAACATACTTGTACTCAATACAAAGGCTAATATCTTTTTTATTTTTTTCATTTTTCCTCCGTATCAATCAAAACAAGCTGCTGCACTTTTGGGTACAGCAGTTTGCTTTACATACATATTTACTTATTTTATTTTGCTGTGATGTCTGTAAGTTTCAAATATCCTGTTGCGTTCATCGGCATACTTCCAACGTATGTTGTGAATTTACCAGTAATTACACAGCCTTCATAAATTGTAGATGCATCTAAACCTGTGAATGTGAAGTAGTAATCTGTTACGCCATTAGTTGTAGTCTGTTTCGGAGTAACTGTTTTTCCATTAACTACCATTTTTCCTAAATGTCCAGTCAGACCTAAATATGTAATCTCATGAGTATGAACAACAAGTGTTGCCTCATCATCTGCAATCGTAATTTCTGCACGCATATCATTGAGTGCAGCATCTCCCATAGATGTTGTTGTACAAGCTGAGTTCTTATAAAGATTCTGCTTTGCTGTGTACTTACCATCTGCTAATGAATCTGCAGCAAACGCTGTAACTCCCATTGCCATTACCATTGTTGCTGCTAACAGTGTAGCAACTAATTTCTTGATCTTTCTCATAACTGTAATCCTCCTTTTCTCATCTTGGTATTAGCTTTTTGCTAATAAATTTTTAGTTATGATGTTTAGAGTTCTACGAGAATATTTCCGGTTACCCGTATCTAACTCCTTGTCTGAAAGATACCATAATTTGCCATTCAATGTCAACACTATTTTTTACAAGTTTGTTGCCTGAATAGCAACAAATAAGCCGCTATTTCCTTTGATTTTGTTGCTATTCAGACAACAATAGGCGTAAAAGTGCCGTTATTGATAGTGTTTTATCAACAACGGCACTTTATTGAATTTTTTTCTTATTTTGTTACATGATATGCGTAAATGAGAATTTTTCTCACTTCTTATTTATACCCAGAAATATAATAGTGCAGTGCTTTCCGGCATGTGCATTGGTCCTACGCTGCAGGTAACGGTAACTGGTACAATTCCCATCGTGCCAATCCCCGTCCATCGGTGGATTCTGCACGCTTCCATCGGGATTTTCACTATATTATTCTCTATTCTTGCTTCTTCCAAAACTTCATTATGCTCATACTTCAATGTTTTCAGTTTTCCAGCCATCATTTCACCACTCACTCTGGAGTGTGCTGCCATCTCTTTCAGCTTTAATTCCAGATAGCTTTCTCCATTCTCCTGAACGATTTCGGCTATTTCTTCAAATCCTCTCATCGCCATAGAGTCTCTTCCCTGCCCCTGCTTTTTATTCATCCGGTAAAGCCGGAACACTACCGGATGCCTTTCACATTTCTGCAGATTGTGCTGTATCTCCTGATCCAGTTCATTCTCTTTTTTCTTGTATACTGATTTTTTCTCTGTATAGGCGTTAATCATCAGTTCCAGCATGTGGATGTCGATATTCTCCACCATAACATCCAGTGATTCCTCGATTTCTTCCGGTTTTGCACCGATTTCTTCCAGATATTTTTCAAGATTCTCATACAGCTTGGTATATCTTTCCAGCCATTCTTCACCTGCTGCGGTAAATTCCAGTGATTCTGTCAGGATTCCTCTTTCTATGCAGTTCTTAAAATAACGGTTTACCGTTGATCGATTCACGCCATAAGATTCTGCGATACTTCCCTGAGCTCCACGTTTCTTTTCTACTCTTGACAGACCTTGTAAATATTGCAGTTGCAGCATCGTAGGTCTGTTCTGTCTCTTTAGATGTTCACCTTTTTCCATTTTCCTGTTCCTCTCTTCGTCACCATACATGAATATTCAATTCCCGATAATCGATTGGCAATGGCTTCTGTTCAAAGCGTGTAATCGCAATGATTGCCACTGCTTCTGTAATCGGGATTCCTGTATTCGCAGTATAAGTACAGATGTCTGTCGGTAACTGATAAACACCTTTTTCTTCTTTCGCCTGTATCCATTCATCATCTCTTCTGTACCATACATAGCCGATGGATTCGTCTTTTTTTGTCTTGAGCAGGAAGCAGTTCTGTGACTTTTTCACTCTTAATATGACAGAGTGTTCCAGTTTCCCGTACTCTGGTGCAAGGAACCTTGGATTGCGTCGTTCCGGTTCATACAGTCCGAATGCCATCGGGAACTCACCATCCTCATAAAAGGTATACAAGTCCATATCGTCATAAACTCTGTCGTATACGTCACCGTACTGCAGAAAGTTTTCAATTCCTTTTAACCCTTCCGGACTGATATAATGTTCCACTCTACAGGCATCTTCCTGCGCCCTCTGCTGATCCATTCCACTTACCATCTGAAAGAACTGTGTCAGTTTCTCATGGCGTGCAAGGCATTCCATACCTTCCAGTTTTCCCTTATCGCTCAGTTCCAGATGTCCGTTTTCCGGCTCACACAAAAATCCTTTTTTCACCAGACTCCGCACCAGGCCTGCCGCTTCATATCCGGTTATGTTCACTTCTCTGGCATACTCTTTCGATGTGATCTGTCTGCCCTGCCTCCATGTCCGGTAGACATATTCCAGAAGATCTTCTTCTAATTCGCCTCTGGCTTTTGTCACATCAATATTTCTGTTTTCAATCTTCTTTACCATTTTACCTTTCCCACCTGTCTTTTTTATATATTCGTCCGCTACACGATATCCGGTATTTTCTGCAAAAGCCTTCCATCCAGTAAGCATATCGTTTTTTTCTTGGAGCCTTTCTGTTTCTCTGCAACAAATCCCAGATTACAGGTGAAGTGTATTTCACTCAACCACTGCTGTTCGTACTCTATGTGAAATGCTGTGGCAGGAATTTTGATGCTGTGATCATTTACTTCTGCCTTCTTCCAGATTCCATGCATGTTCTGATACCAGATTATCCTGTCATCCTCATTTTCCGGATGCTCCGTTAGTTCCAACCAAATCTCCCAAGGCTCTATGTGCAGCCAGCCATCCTGTTCAAACCGCATATCTTCGATAGCTGCTTTTCTTTCTTTTCCGATCTCTGTGGTGTAAAAGGAATACCACATCTGATACTTTCCCGGTTTCAACTTCTTCCAAAGCGTGTGGCAGTCTACACTTTTCGGTATGGAGCTTCTTCCACCGTCATTGATAAATTTCCATAAATTATCGATTTTGTCCGGATCGGATAGCTCACACGCCATGAGTCTGCCGTCCCTGTCCGCTGTCTTTTCATTGACTCCGCTCATTTGCAAGAACTGATTCCAGCCTTCGGCTGCCCGCTGCAGTTGTCTCGCATACTCCGTTCCGCTTTCTGTCAGTGCCGGAATCTTCGCATCACTGTCCGTTTCCAGAAAGCCTTCCTCTTGCAGTTTCTTAATGTTCGTTTTCCAGTGATACTCGGTCAGGTCATAGTCTAATACGATGATTCTTTTGATCTGCTTATCATCCTCCTGCCTTTTCCGCATCTGGAAAATCGTCCGCAGAATATCTTTTTGCATGTATTCTTTTGCCACTTTCTTTGTTTCCATTACTTTTTTTCCTCTGTTTCTTGTTTCCCGATTGCGCTTTGGTTAGTTGGTGCAAACCATGTATTTTTAATTATATTGTCCTTTTTTCAGGTTTGTCAATGCATTTTCCGCTACAACATTATAATTCCATATAAAAATATCCAAAAATATGTTTTTATTTCTTTTTTCACATACTTTTGGATATTTTCATAGTTAATTTCCTGTTTCCTTTAATTTTGACTCATCCGTAGTCTGTGCGTCAACGCAGACTGCATGGATGGCAAGCCGCTTGCTGTATCCATTCCCTGTACAGGTAGAAAGTGTCAGTATCTTGTTACTGGTCTGCGGATTTACTCCTGTATCAACATCGGAATCTTTTATCATCTGATTGATAAATTTCTGATACTCTTCGCCCGGCTGGTATCCTACTTTATACACATCACCGCCATTGACCGCATCTTCATAAGAGAAGATTCGATAACGGTAGGCGGTTGTCTCAGAATATACAGTGAAGTATTGATTCTTTTTCCAGAATCCGTCATCCTTATATTTTTTCAGGCTCCCGAACATGCTTCCGTCATTCATATTGTGACCGTAGATGATGTTGTAATAATCCGAAAAATCAGATTTGTTAAGACCTTCCAAAAAGATACACCCTGCGATGTGGCTGTTGCCATGCAAGTCGGTTCTCAGATATTTCTCATTGTCACCTGAATACAGAATTGGATAATTGATGCCAAGTTCGTCCTGATTATCAAACCGTATCCATCCGATAACATCTGGATTCTCGGCTTTCAGTTTGTCAAACTCTACTTTTACGTCTGTTGCCCACCAGTCTTTTTTCTTCTGCTTTCCATCATCTGGTTCGGACTCATCATTTACATACTCCTCGGCAAGTTTGTCATAATCTCTGGCGGATTTCCATCGGTCGATGTATGGGGGCAGGATATGCATAAGTGCTACCCCGATCAAAACCACTGCCATAATGATCCATATCAGCCATCGGTATGAAGTTTTTTTCTTCATGTTGTCTCTCCCATTTTTCCTGTTAGTTCTCTCGAACCACTATCGTCATTATGGAATGTGTGGTTGGAATTGTCAATCTTTTTCTTCTGTCGTGCTGTTTGTTGCCTGTCCGTCTACGAGGTCGTAGCTCATATCGAGTAAGTCCAGAACTTTTGAATCGCTGACAGAACCATCCAGTGGAACTGCCAGCCAGTGCTTCTGATCCATGTGCTTTGCCGGAGCAAGATGGTACATTTCGATGTAATTGCCTATCATGTCCGGCTCTGCCTGAACTTCCATGAAAGTTGTTCTTTCGGCTG
>OIWL01002065.1_pt1 | contig 18249 bp, 10 predicted proteins | sample 1587561 | NCBI WGS metagenome assembly OIWL01 (sample SAMEA3888903, study PRJEB22519) | human gut metagenome | biome: human gut; feature: human-associated habitat; material: faeces | place: Denmark | collected 2010 | reverse complement strand
GACGGTATCGAGAAGAAGATCGCCCAACGGTTGAACACCCATGTCGTAGGTTATACGGCATCGCAGAAAACAGCGACGGTAGACAAGAATAACATGATGCAGTACATCGCTCCACAGGATTTGAAGTCATTCGGACTGATTCCCGAAATTATCGGACGTCTTCCGGTATTGACTTATTTGAATCCGCTGGACCGGGATGCGCTTCGTGCGATCCTTACCGAACCGAAAAACTCAATCATCAAACAGTACATCAAACTGTTTGAAATGGATGGTATCAAGCTGACATTTGAAGATGATGTCTTCGAATATATCGTCGACAAGGCGGTAGAATATAAGCTAGGTGCCCGCGGATTGCGCTCTATTGTGGAAACAATTATGATGGATGTCATGTTTGAAATCCCTTCAGAGAACAAAAAAGAGTATAAGGTGACGCTGGATTATGCAAAGATGCAACTGGAAAAAGCGAATATGGCACGACTACAAACCGCTTAAAATCAAAGAGTAAGGCTACAGAAAATGATCGTAACTGTATTTTCTTGAAAATATTAGTCGCATTTTGCTTGGTAATTACGAAGTTGTTTATAACTTTGTTTGGCTCTCTTGAAGAAGAGAACATACTTAAAGTTAAACCATGAACTGAATAAAACAACCTTAGTTAAGATGGCAGGGAAGATTAATTTAACAGATGAACTGAAAAAGTATTTCGGATTTAATAAGTTCAAGGGAAACCAGGAAGCAATCATTCAGAACTTGCTTGATGGTAAAGATACCTTTGTGCTAATGCCTACCGGTGGCGGAAAATCTTTATGCTATCAGTTACCTTCGCTCTTGATGGAAGGTACGGCAATTGTTATTTCTCCGCTCATTGCGTTGATGAAGAATCAGGTGGATGCAATGCGCAATTTCAGTGAAGAGGATGGCATCGCCCATTTTATAAATTCTTCATTAAATAAAGGCGCAATAGACCAAGTAAGGTCTGACATCCTTGCCGGAAAAACAAAATTGCTATATGTGGCTCCTGAGTCATTGACAAAGGAAGAAAACGTAGATTTTTTGCGTTCGGTGAAAATATCGTTCTATGCGGTAGACGAAGCTCATTGTATTTCCGAATGGGGGCATGACTTCCGTCCGGAGTATCGGCGAATTCGTCCGATCATTAACGAAATAGGGAAAGCTCCCTTGATTGCGCTTACTGCAACAGCAACACCGAAGGTACAGCACGATATCCAGAAAAATCTGGGGATGGTGGATGCACAGGTTTTCAAATCTTCGTTCAACCGTCCGAACCTTTATTATGAGGTACGCGCAAAGACTAACAATATTGATAAAGATATCATCAAGTTCATCAAGAACAACTCGGAAAAGTCGGGCATTATCTATTGCCTGAGCCGGAAGAAAGTAGAGGAACTTGCTGAAATTCTTCAGGCAAACGGAATAAACGCGCGTCCTTATCATGCAGGTATGGACTCAATGACGAGAACGAAAAACCAGGATGATTTCCTGATGGAAAAGGTGGAAGTGATTGTGGCTACCATCGCTTTTGGTATGGGAATCGACAAGCCGGATGTACGGTTTGTGATCCATTATGATATCCCGAAGAGTCTGGAAGGGTATTATCAGGAGACTGGACGTGCCGGTAGAGACGGTGGCGAAGGCCAGTGCCTGACCTTTTATACAAACAAAGACTTGCAGAAACTGGAAAAGTTCATGCAAGGAAAACCTGTGGCAGAACAGGAAATTGGCAAGCAGCTTCTGTTGGAAACCGCTGCTTATGCCGAATCTTCCGTATGCCGACGTAAGACATTACTACATTATTTCGGTGAAGAGTACACGGAAGAAAATTGTGGAAATTGTGACAACTGTTTAAACCCTAAAAAACAAGTGGAGGCTCAAGAGTTATTATGTGCCGTGATTGAAGCGATTATCGCGGTGAAAGAAAATTTTAAGGCAGATTATATCATAGACATACTACAAGGTAGAGAAACGTCGGAAGTACAGGCTCACCTACACGAAGACCTCGAAGTGTTCGGTTCGGGTATGGGCGAAGAAGACAAAACATGGAATGCAGTGATCCGGCAAGCTTTGATTGGCGGTTACTTGAGCAAAGATGTGGAGAATTATGGTCTCTTGAAAGTGACGGAAGAGGGGCATAAGTTCCTGAAGAAGCCAAAATCATTCAAGATTACTGAAGATAATGATTTTGAAGAAACGGAAGAAGAAGTACCTGCACGTGGCGGTGGCTCTTGTGCGGTAGACCCGGCTCTTTATTCAATGCTGAAGGATCTACGGAAGAAGCTGTCCAAGAAACTGGAAGTTCCTCCTTATGTCATTTTCCAGGATCCGTCTTTGGAAGCAATGGCTACCATCTACCCGGTGACATTGGATGAACTGCAGAATATTCCGGGCGTAGGTGCCGGAAAGGCGAAACGCTATGGTGAAGAGTTCTGTAAACTGATCAAACGTCATTGCGAAGAGAATGAAATCGAACGTCCGGAAGATTTACGTGTACGTACGGTTGCCAATAAGTCAAAGATGAAGGTGGCTATCATTCAGGCTATCGACCGTAAAGTGGCGCTGGACGATATCGCTCTTTCCAAAGGAATCGAGTTTGGTGAACTGCTGGATGAAGTGGAAGCAATCGTTTACTCCGGAACTAAACTGAATATTGACTACTTCCTGGAAGAAATTATGGATGAAGATCATATGCTCGATATCTATGATTACTTCAAGGAATCTACGACAGACAAGATTGATGATGCTCTTGACGAACTGGGCGATGAATTTACCGAAGAGGAAGTCCGACTGGTGAGAATCAAGTTCATCTCTGAAATGGCTAATTAAAAAAGCGAAAAAAATAGGCGTGCAGGTATGCGGTTTTGAATAAAAACCGTATATTTGCACGCAATAATTTTTAAACGCATAGCCCTATGTCATTTATTGCTGATAAGATTGTAATGGACGGATTGACTTATGATGATGTATTGTTGATCCCCGCTTATTCTGAAGTTTTACCGCGCACTGTCGATCTCTCGACAAAGTTTTCAAGAAACATTGAGTTAAAAATACCTTTTGTGACGGCTGCCATGGATACGGTTACCGAAGCGAAAATGGCTATTGCCATTGCCCGTGAAGGTGGTATCGGTGTGATTCACAAAAATATGTCTATTGAGGAGCAGGCAAGACAAGTTGCCATTGTAAAGCGTGCTGAAAATGGTATGATTTACGATCCTGTTACTATCAAGAGAGGTTCTACTGTCAGTGACGCTTTGGGAATTATGGCTGAATATAAAATCGGTGGTATTCCTGTAGTGGATGATGAAGGTTATCTGGTAGGTATCGTTACTAACAGAGATTTGCGTTTCGAAAGAGACATGACAAAGCATATTGATCTTGTTATGACTCCTAAAGAAAGATTGGTTACTACCAATCAGTCTACCGATCTGGAATCTGCTGCACAGATTCTTCAAAAACATAAGATTGAAAAGTTGCCGATTGTAGGAATGGATGGCAAACTGATCGGTCTTGTTACATATAAAGATATTACAAAGGCAAAAGATAAACCGATGGCTTGTAAAGATGCCAAAGGTCGTCTGCGGGTAGCTGCAGGTGTCGGCGTTACTGCTGATACGCTGGATCGTATGCAGGCATTGGTGGATGCCGGTGCAGATGCAATCGTGATTGATACAGCTCACGGACACTCTAAGTTTGTGATTGAAAAACTGAAAGAAGCAAAGAAACGCTTCCCGAATATTGATATTGTGGTAGGTAACATTGCTACCGGAGAAGCTGCCAAAGCTTTGGTGGAAGCTGGTGCAGATGCTGTGAAAGTAGGTATCGGCCCGGGTTCTATCTGTACCACTCGGGTGGTTGCCGGTGTAGGTGTTCCACAGTTATCGGCTGTCTATGATGTAGCAAAAGCGTTGAAGGGTACAGGTATTCCTTTGATTGCCGATGGTGGTTTGCGTTATTCGGGCGACGTGGTGAAAGCATTGGCTGCCGGAGGATATTGCGTAATGATCGGATCATTGGTTGCCGGAACAGAAGAATCTCCGGGTGACACTATTATCTTCAATGGTCGTAAATTCAAATCCTATCGTGGTATGGGTTCATTGGAAGCAATGGAGAACGGTTCGAAAGACCGCTACTTCCAGAGTGGAACGGCTGATGTGAAGAAGCTTGTTCCCGAAGGAATCGCTGCCCGTGTTCCTTATAAAGGTACGCTTTTCGAAGTTGTGTATCAGCTGACTGGTGGTTTGCGTGCAGGTATGGGATACTGTGGCGCTGCTAACATTGAGAAACTTCATGACGCTAAGTTTACCCGCATTACCAATGCAGGTGTAATGGAAAGTCATCCGCACGACGTGACGATTACCAGTGAATCGCCTAACTATAGCCGTCCGGAATAATAGATAGATACGGTGAACTATTAACGGTGAACGGTGAACAGGCTGTATAATCAGCAGGGTGTTCACTGCTCACCGTTTGTTGTTTGAAAAATAAAAATTGATGATGAAAAGAAGCCTGTTGTTGGGATGTATTTCTCTCTTTGTAGTCGCGGTCTTTGCACAGGAAGATCCGGTATTGATGCGTGTTAACAGAAGAGAGATACTCCGTTCGGAATTTGAATATGCATACCGCCGTTATGCGGAACGTTCAAATGCCAGACTTTCGTCCAAAGAGTATGCGGCACTTTTCGCTCAATCGAAGTTGAAAGTGGAAGCAGCCAGGGCTGCCGGACTTGATACGACCTCTGTTTTTCGTAAACAACAGGAGAAATGCCGGACCGAGTTGGTGGAATCTTATCTGATAGACAGGCAAGTGATGGATAGTTGTGCCCGTGCTATCTATCAGAAGATAGGATTGAAAGCACGTAGCGGCAGGGTACAGGTGATGCAGATTTTCAAACGTTTGCCACAGACAATCACTTCCCGGCATTTAGAAGAAGAAAAAACGCGGATGGATTCTATATACCGGATGATACAGAATCAGCCGGATTTGAACTTTAACCGTTTGGTCGAAATATACTCGGACGATAAGCAAAGTAGATGGATCGAATGTCTGGAAACAACGAGCGAGTTTGAGAATGTTGCTTTCTCTCTGGCAAAAGGTATGGCATCGCAGCCCTTTTTCACTCCTGAAGGGATTCATATCTTGAAAGTGATGGATCGGGAGGAAACAGCTGTTTACGAAAATGTCAGTGCCAGGTTAATGGAACGGTTACGGCGCAAGGAGATTTTGGACAAAGGTACAGGCGCGGTGCTCGAACGCTTGAAAAAAGCATGGCAGTATGCTCCCAATCAGGCGGCAATGGAAGAACTGCTGGCGAAAGGCCGTACAGAACAAACCCTGTTTACGATTGACGGACAAGCATACACCGGAACTATGTTCACGCATTTTGCCTCTTCTCATCCTCAAGCTGTCAAACGGCAGTTGGAAGGATTTATAGCTAAGTCATTGCTGGATTATGAAAGCCGGAATATCGATAAAAAGCATCCGGAAATTCCTTATGCCTTGCGGGAATCTGATGAAAACTATTTGGTGGAAGAGATAACACGTCAGAAAATAGATTTGCCCGCAGCTAATGACCGGGCGGGATTGGCTACTTATTTTAAATTTCATTCGTCGGATTATCGGTGGGAGAGCCCCCGGTATAGAGGAGTCGTGCTTCATTGCGTTGATAAAAAGACGGCAAAGCAAGCCAAAAAAATGCTGAAGAAAGTGCCGGAAAAAGAGTGGGCGGACAAGCTTCGGCAAACTTTTAATACATCCGGGGAGGAAAAGATACAAGTTGAACAAGGAATTTTTGCCGACGGAGACAATAAATATATAGATAAACTGGTTTTTAAGAAGGGTGATTTTGATCCTTTGATGTCTTATCCTTTTACTATTGTAGTAGGCGAAAAAATGAAAGGTCCGGATGATTATCGGGAAGTAATTGATCGGGTTCGAAAGGATTATCGAAGCTATCTTGACACGTGCTGGATGCGGGAATTGAGTGAGTCCGGTAAGGTTGAAATAAACCAAGAGGTTTTAAAAACAGTTAATAATAACTGATGTAACCGATTATTCACTATCTTCGTACCTTAAATAAGTAGATTTTAGTTGCCGATGCGAATATTAGTCCTCTTACTGATTACCCTTCTTGGTTGTGGAGCGTGCAAGGAACAGCACGACCACAAAGGAAAGACTCCTTTGGTAGAGGTGGACGGTAATTTTTTATATAAAGAAGATTTGATGTCCGTGCTTCCGGTCGGATTGTCAAAAGATGATAGCATTCTCTTCACCGAGCACTATATTCGTAGTTGGGCGGAAGAGATTTTATTGTATGAGAAAGCTGCGAACAATATCCCCGATAATGTGGATGTAGACAAGCTGGTGGAGAATTATCGAAAAGCGTTGATAATGCATACTTATCAGCAGGAGTTGATTAGCCAGAAGTTGACGAATGATATTTCCGAACACGAGATAGCAGAGTATTACGGCAAAAACAAGGAATTGTTTAAACTGGAAAGTCCGTTGATTAAGGGATTGTTTATTAAAGTGCCGTTGACAGCTCCCCAGTTGAACAATGTGCGCAGATGGTATAAGTCGGAAAAACAGGATGCTATCGAGAGCCTGGAAAAATATAGTTTGCAGAATGCGGTGAAATATGAATATTTCTATGATAAATGGGTGTCCGTGACCGATGTCCTGGACATGATTCCGTTGAAAGTAGAGGCACCGGAAGAGTACGTAAACAAACACCGTCAGGTAGAATTGAAAGATACGGCTTATTATTATTTCCTGAATGTGAGCGATTATCGCGGAGTTGGTGAGGAGAAACCGTATGAATTTGCCCGCTCGGAAGTGAAAGACTTACTGGTAAATCAGAAACGGGTGAGCTTTATGGAACAGGTAAAGAACGACTTGTATCAGCAGGCGGTAAGTAAGAAGAAGATTATATATAATTATTAAATACAAAGAATGAAGAAGTTTGTGAACTTTAGATTTGTTGTTACCCTTGTCCTGGCAGTTTTTGCTAACGTGGTAACTTATGCCCAGGACAACGTGGTTGATGAAGTAGTTTGGGTAGTAGGTGACGAAGCTATTTTAAAATCAGATGTAGAAGAGGCCCGTATGGATGCCTTGTATAATGGACGCAGATTCGAAGGCGATCCTTATTGTGTAATTCCTGAAGAGATTGCTGTGCAGAAGTTATTCCTGCATCAGGCAAAGTTGGACAGTATCGAGGTTTCCGAAGCGGAAATCATCCAGCGTGTGGATATGATGACCAATATGTACATCCAGCAGATCGGTTCCAGAGAGAAAATGGAGGAGTATTTCAATAAAACATCCACCCAGATTCGTGAAACTTTGCGTGATAATGCACGTGACGGATTGACGGTTCAGAAGATGCAGCAGAAACTGGCAGGAGATATCAAAGTGACTCCGGCAGAAGTACGCCGTTACTTCAAAGATCTTCCACAGGATAGTATCCCTTACATTCCTACACAGGTGGAAGTGCAGATTATTACTTTGCAACCCAAAATACCCGTTTCGGAAATCGAGGATGTAAAGAGGACACTGCGTGATTATACGGATCGTGTGACAAAAGGAGAAATCGACTTCTCTACATTGGCCCGTTTGTATTCTGAAGATAAGGCCTCTGCCATTAAAGGTGGTGAATGTGGATTTATGGGACGTGGTATGATGGACCCCGCTTATGCGAATGTGGCATTCAGCTTGCAGGACCCGAAGAAAGTTTCCAAAATTGTAGAATCGGAATTTGGTTTCCATATTATCCAGTTGATTGAGAAGCGTGGTGACCGTGTTAATACCCGCCATATCCTGTTGCGTCCGAAAGTCTCGGAAAAAGAACTGACCGAGGCTTGTGCCCGTCTGGATTCTATTGCAGATGATATTCGTGCTAACAAATTCACATTTGATGATGCCGCTGCCGTTATCTCACAAGATAAGGATACCCGCAACAATCACGGTATCATGGTGAACATCAATGAACATTCTGGTATCACTACTTCTAAGTTCCAGATGCAGGATCTTCCTCAAGACGTTGCTAAGGTAGTGGATAAGATGAATGTTGGCGAGATTTCCAAAGCTTTTACAATGATTAATGAGAAAGATGGAAAAGAAGTATGCGCTATCGTGAAATTGAAAACTAAAATCAATGGTCATAAAGCAACCATCGCGGAAGACTATCAGGATCTGAAAGAAATCGTAATGGATAAGCGTCGCGAAGAGGTGTTGCAGAAATGGATTCTGAACAAGCAAAAACACACTTATGTACGCATCAACGAAAACTGGCAGAAGTGTGACTTCAAGTATCCGGGTTGGGTCAAGAATGACTGATATAACCTTGCTTTGACTTTATATGCTGAAAAAGAATAAGAAAAATAAACAACAAGACAGGCATAGATGGCTCCTTATAGGCTTTCTATGCCTGTTTGGTGTATGTCTTGTGGCACAAGTGAGGCCGACGGGACAGAAACCCACGGCAGGGGCTTCGACAAAATCGACTGCGGATACGTCTAAGACGGCTCCCAAAACCAAAACGCCGGCGGGTAATAAGAAACAATCGGACAACAAGAAGCAACCGGAGAATAAAAAGACCAAAGTTTACTTGCTCCATGCTGACGAAGGACAGGCGGATAAGCTGGCACGTCCGGATGTGCAGGTGTTGATTGGTAACGTGAAGTTGCGCCATGACAGTATGTATATGTACTGTGACAGTGCACTGATTTTTGAGAAAACCAACTCCGTAGAAGCCTTCAGCAATGTGCGTATGGAGCAGGGAGACACCTTGTTCATTTATGGTGATTATCTTTATTATGACGGAATGACGCAAATTGCGCAACTTCGTGAAAACGTGAAGATGATTAACCGGAACACGACCCTGCTGACGGACAGTTTGAACTACGACCGTCTCTATGATCTCGGATATTATTTCGAGGGGGGAACTTTGATGGATGAAGAGAATGTACTGACTTCTGACTGGGGCGAATATAGCCCTGCAACAAAACAGTCGGTATTCAACCATGATGTGAAGTTGGTGAACCCTAAGTTTGTGTTGACCTCCGATACATTGAGGTATAATACCGAAAACAAAATAGCAGTGATTCTCGGACCTTCCAATATTGTCAGTGATAATAATCATATCTATTCGGAACGGGGATTCTATAACACATTGACCGAACAAGCGGAATTGTTGGACCGTTCGGTCCTGACCAATCAGGGGAAGAAACTTGTAGGCGACAGTCTGTTCTATGACCGGGTAATCGGTTACGGAGAAGCATTCGATAATGTGAAGATGACAGACTCCATCAATAAGAATATGCTGACGGGCGATTATTGTTTCTATAATGAATTGACGGACTCCGCGTTTGCAACAAAACGTGCTGTTGCTATCGATTATTCACAGGGAGACAGTCTTTATATGCATGGGGATACTTTGCAGATGGTGTCCTATAATCTGAATACCGATTCTTTGTACCGGTTGATGAAGGCTTACCATAAAGTACGTATGTATCGTACAGATGTTCAGGGAGTATGTGACTCACTGGTCTATAATTCGAAAGATTCTTGTATGACCATGTATACTGACCCTATTCTTTGGAATGACGGACAGCAACTGCTTGGTGAGCAGATCAAGATTTATATGAATGACAGCACGATTGACTGGGCGCACATTATCAACCAGGCGTTGACAGTGGAGATGAAAGACTCTATTCACTATAATCAAGTGTCCGGCAAGGAGATGAAAGCCTATTTCGTTAATGGAGATATGCGCCATATTGAAGTGATCGGTAATGTGCTGACAGCTTTTTATCCTGAAGAGAAAGACAGTACGATGACCGGATTTAATTGTCTGGAAGGTAGTATGCTGCATCTTTATATGAAGGATAAGAGAATGGAAAAAGGACTTTTTATCGGTAAATCCAACGGAACGATGTATCCGATGGACCAGATACCGCCTGATAAACTGCGTCTTCCCACTTTTGCCTGGTTCGACTATGTCCGTCCGCTAAATAAGGACGATATTTTCAACTGGCGCAGCAAGCGTGCGGGAGAAACATTGAAGCCGACTACCGACCGGCGACCAAAGACAGAAAAGCGAAACTTAATAAATATGAAGTAGTATGGGAATGTTTAACTCAATGAGAAAGCCCCGGGGCTTTAATCATCAATACATTTATGTAGACGAGCGGAAAGAAAAGCTCGCTAAGATGGAGGAGAACGCCAAACGTGACTTGGGGATGCTGCCGGAGAAAGAATTTAATCCGGAAGATATTCGCGGTAAATTCGTCGAAGGTACTACACATTTGAAAAGAAGAAAAGCAAGTGGCCGCAAACCGGTTTCTTTCGGAATCATACTGATAATCATTGCCTTCCTTCTCTATCTGTGGCATTATTTAGCAACAGGAAGCTGGAGTTTTTAATTGTTAATTTACGAAGTATGAGCGATATCATTCATTTGTTACCTGATTCGGTAGCTAACCAGATTGCTGCCGGTGAAGTGATACAACGTCCGGCATCTGTTATCAAGGAGCTAGTGGAGAATGCGATTGATGCAGATGCGCAAAATATACATGTGTTAGTGACTGATGCGGGTAAAACCTGTATTCAGGTGATTGATGATGGAAAAGGAATGTCCGAAACGGATGCCCGTCTCTCTTTTGAGCGGCATGCTACTTCCAAGATACGGGAAGCTGCGGACTTGTTTGCTTTGCGTACCATGGGATTTCGTGGGGAAGCATTGGCATCCATCGCAGCAGTGGCGCAGGTAGAACTGAAGACGCGTCCGGAATCGGAAGAACTGGGAACGAAACTGGTGATTGCGGGTTCTCAAGTGGAGAGCCAGGAGGCTATATCCTGTTCTAAAGGAAGTAACTTCTCTGTAAAGAACCTGTTCTTTAATGTGCCTGCCCGTCGTAAATTTTTAAAGGCTAATTCCACTGAATTGAGCAACATCCTTGCCGAATTTGAGCGTATCGCTTTGGTGCATCCGGAAGTTGCCTTTTCGCTTTATAGTAATGATTCGGAACTGTTCAATCTTCCGGTATCACAGTTACGCCAGCGTATTCTTGCTATTTTCGGTAAGAAGCTCAACCAGCAATTACTGAATATAGACGTGAACACTACCATGGTGAAAATCTCCGGATACGTAGCCAAACCGGAGACTGCCCGTAAGAAAGGAGCCCATCAGTATTTCTTTGTCAACGGACGTTATATGCGCCATCCTTATTTTCATAAGGCAGTCATGGAGGCTTATGAGCAGTTGATTCCCGCCGGTGAACAGATTTCCTATTTTATCTATTTTGATGTAGATCCGGCTAATATTGATGTGAATATTCACCCGACAAAGACCGAGATCAAGTTTGAGAATGAGCAGGCCATCTGGCAGATACTTTCAGCATCCGTTAAGGAATCGTTGGGTAAGTTCAGTGCTATCCCTTCCATTGATTTTGATACGGAGGATATGCCTGATATTCCGGCATTTGAGGAAAAGATATCTTCCGAACCTCCGAAGGTACATTATAATACAGATTATAATCCGTTTAAAGTCTCTGCCGGTGGCGGTGGTGGCGGATCGTATAGTCGTTCGAAAGTAGAATGGGAGGATTTGTACGGAGGGCTGACAAAAGCCAGTAAGATGAATAATCCGCAGCCGGAACCCGAAATGGATTGGGAGGATTCTTCTATTGGAGGCGAACCGGCCTTCGTGGAAGAAAAGATAGAGACGGTGACATCCGCCGCTTCTTCTACTTTGTATGCCAACGAACCGGTGATGGAAAAAGGAAATCAGCATTTGCAGTTTAAAGGGCGGTTTATTTTGACTTCAGTTAAATCGGGTCTGATGCTAATCGATCAACACCGGGCACATATACGGGTGCTTTTTGATCGCTATATGGTACAGATTCAACAGAAACAGGGAGTATCTCAAGGCGTTCTCTTCCCGGAAATATTACAATTACCGGCTTCAGAAGCTGCTGTTCTTCAAAGCATTATGGATGATTTGTCGGCAGTCGGCTTCGATTTGAGCAATCTGGGAGGCGGTAGCTATGCCATCAATGGCATCCCTTCGGGTATTGAAGGACTGAATCCGGTCGAACTGGTGCGTAATATGCTACATACAGCGATGGAAAAAGGGAATGACGTTAAGGAAGAAATCCAAAATATTCTGGCATTAACATTGGCGCGGGCAGCGGCTATTGTCTACGGACAGGTGTTGAGTAATGAAGAAATGGTAAGCCTTGTAGACAACCTTTTTGCCTGTCCCTCACCGAATTACACACCCGATGGGAAAACCGTTTTGACAACCATTAAGGAGGAGGACATCGAAAGATTATTCAAATAAAACAAATAAATTCATCTTTTCCTAAAACCTTTTAGTTCAGTTCGTGTTATTTAAATAGTTCAACAAAGAAAAAGATTTAAATAACCACTTAACTATTAGGTATATGAAAAAGATTCTGATGTTGCTGGCTTTTGCCGGCGTTGCGTCTGTCGCTTCTGCGCAGCAGACAATGACTGTAACTGAATACGAAGTGATTCAGGTGCAAGATAAATATCAAGTAATAACTAATCCTTTCTGGAGTAACTGGTTCTTCTCTGTAGGAGGAGGTGCCCAGGTATTGTATGGAAACAATGACCATATCGGTAAGTTCAGAGATCGTGTTGCTCCCACATTTAACGTGTCTGTTGGTAAATGGGTAACTCCGGGATTCGGATTGCGTTTGCAGTACAGCGGATTACAAGCCAAAGGATTTACCACCAGCGAAAATGCTAATTATGTGGTTGGCGGTCCGAGAGAAGATGGTTCTTACAAACAAAGATGGGACTACATGAACTTGCATGGTGATTTGATGATTAACCTGAATGCACTTTTCGGTGGATACAATCCGAACCGTGTATATGAAATTATCCCTTATATTGGTGCCGGTTGGGCTCATGCTTATTCTCGTCCTCACACTAACTCCGCTACTTTCAATGCAGGTATTATCAACCGCTTCCGTTTGTCGAATGCTGTTGACTTGAATCTGGAATTGAGTGCAACAGGTCTGGAAGGCAAGTTTGACGGAGAGCACGCAGGTAAACCTGACTACGATGGTATCTTAGGTGCTACTATTGGTGTAACTTATTATTTCCCAACTCGCGGATTCCAACGTCCGGTTCCACAGATTATCTCTGAACTTGAATTGAACCAGATGCGTAACCAGATGAATGCAATGGCAGCAGCTAATATGCAATTACAACAGCAGTTGGCAAATGCACAACAACCGGTTGAAGTAGAAGATACTGAAGAAGTTGTTATAACAGATACTAATATTGCTCCACGTACTGTATTCTTCAAGATCGGTTCTGATAAATTGTCTCCGCAGGAAGAAATGAACTTGTCATATCTTGCCAGCAAGATAAAAGAATCTCCGAACGCTACATACACAATCAACGGATATGCAGACTCTGCAACAGGTACTCCGGCTTTCAACCAGAAGTTGAGTTTGGAACGTGCACAAGTTGTTAAAGACCTGCTCGTTAAGAAGTATGGCATCTCTGCCGATAGATTGAAAGTTGCAGCCGGTGGTGGTGTTGACAAATTCGGTCAACCGATTCTGAACCGTGTAGTATTGGTCGAATCAGCACAGTAATCATATAATTTCAGTATTCGGCGATTCTTTGTGATCGCCTGCTGAGAGAGAGAAGGCGGCTGAAAGCGAATCCTGAAATAAGGTATTTTCGCTTTCAGCTGCCTTTTCTTTTCTTATTTTAGGACCATTAATACTTGCCTGGGCTTTTGATTATGAGTTTGAGGTATATGGAAGCGCTTACACTGATTATAAATGTAGGTTGTTTTACCTTGAAGAAGCATAGCTTTAGGGAACGTAAAGCATAGCTTTTGCCTACCTAAAGCTACGCTTTAGAGGGGGAATAAGAGGTACTCCACACTTCCCCTGCAAATAGCTATTTTTTCAATCCTCTTCACCTTTCTTCTGAACTCTCGATGAATAAACTGTTTGCGGGTGAAGGGAGGGCTTCTCATTACCGTATTCATCACATTACATATCGAAAAATGTCATTACAGTGCTTTCTAAAGTCATTGCATTAATTGCAGAAAACACTGCAATGTTTTTTTTAATCATCCCAATGAAAAAAATAATCTATTAGCATATTTGTTTTTGCTATTAGCATCTTCCTTTTAGCTATAATGATATTCTGATTAGCTATAATGAAATTACATACAAAGCAAAGTGAAAGGGCTTGAATCTCTGTTAATTCGCTCTTGATTTGAATCATTCTTACTGGAATAATCGCTCTGTGTAGCAATATTTTATATATTTGTGATATGGAACTCAAATCTAAAATATTATGGACGATATAAATACCGTATACGCACTACTCGTTTTAATTATGTTTTTTGTTTTATTGAGTAGGCTGGATAATCGTTTTGGGAAGATAGAAAGAGAACTGAACGAGATAAAAAAACGGATGGATGATTATCTCAAAGTTCAGCAAAGAGGGGTTACTGAAAAGGTAAAGCCTGAAGGAGAAGCATTGAAAAAGGAAAACGAAGATATCTCTGCATCACCTCAAATAATAGAAAAAACTTCGACACTAGAGACTAAACAGCAAAAAGAAACTGTACCGGAAAAACAGAAGCCGGTTGTTGAAACAGTTATCCGTGAGGCACTGGAAGGAACACGTGAAAAGACGGTTGAAACAGAACTGGAAGATGTTTGTGTTGAGGCTGTTCCGAAACAAAAGAAACAAGTGAACTATGAGAAGTTCATCGGTGAGAATCTCTTCGGAAAGATCGGTATCCTAATATTCGTCATCGGTGTAGGCTTCTTTGTGAAGTATGCTATTGATAAGAATTGGATCAATGAGACTTTCCGTACCGTACTTGGTTTCCTGACGGGAGCTGTATTACTGGCCGTTGCCGAACGGTTGCAAAAGAAGTATCGTACATTTAGCTCGTTGCTTGCGGGTGGCGCTTTTGCTGTATTCTATCTTACGGTTGCCATTGCATTCCATTATTATCATATCTTCTCGCAGACTATGGCGTTTATCATTCTGATAGGCGTCACTGTATTTATGTCTGTTTTGTCTGTGGTATACAATCGGCGCGAACTGGCCATCATTTCACTTGTCGGAGGATTTCTTGCACCTTTCATCGTAAGCAGTGGAGAGGGAAGTTATCTGGTACTGTTCACTTATGTAAGTATCCTGAATCTCGGTATGTTCGGACTTTCCATTTATAAGAAGTGGGGTGAGCTTCCGATGATCTCATTTGTCTTTACCTGGCTGATAATGGGAATCTTTCTTTTATTTAGCTATACCTCCAGTTCTACAGTTATTTCGGGGCACTTGTTTTTGTTTACCACTCTGTTTTATTTTATCTTTCTACTTCCGGTGTTCTCTATTCTTCGTGGGGAAGATATGCGAACAATGAGTCGGGGGCTGGTATTCGTCATTATAACGAATAACTTTATTTTTCTGCTTTCGGGAGCTTTGTTTTTGCGGAATATGGGATGGTCTTTCAAAGCAAGCGGTTTGTTGAGCCTGTTCATTGCTCTTGTTAATTTAGGACTGGTGCTTTGGTTATGGAAGAGCCGGAAAGGCTATAAATTCCTGGTGTATACCACTCTGGGGCTTGTGTTGACATTTGTCTCTATTACCGTTCCGATTCAGTTGGATGGAAACTATATAACATTAGTTTGGGCGTCAGAAATGGTGTTATTATTATGGCTTTATATCAAGTCGAGAATCCGGGTATATGAATATGCGGCAAAGATACTGGTGGGACTCACCTTTATTTCTTACCTGATGGATATATATAATGTAGTAATGCATGAGCATCATGCTGTCAGCACTATTTTCCTGAACAGTTCATTTGCCACCTCTTTGTTTGTAGGGCTGGCTATGGGAGCATTTGCTCTGTTGATGGGGTATTATAGACCATTCTTCTCTACAGCCCGTCAACTGAAATATGGTTTCTGGAATCCTTTCATGCTTTTTGTCTCTGTAGCCATACTTTATTATACATTTATGATGGAGTTTCACCTGCATTTTGAGGGAGCTACGAGGAGCGGAGCAATGTTCTTGTTTACTGCCATTGCCATTTCGAGTGTTTGTTATGCTTTTAGAAAACGATTCCCGATCACCCAATGTCTGACTTTCTATATGTTAGCTATTGGGATAAATACGCTTGTATATATCATAAATATATGGGGAGATCAATGGGAGAACATGGCTTTTGTGCCTGTTGTACTACGATGGTTCACGGCAGCATTTGTAATGGCGAATATATGCTATGTGGCACGCCAATACTATCTATTAATCGGCATCAAGAGTCGTTTCACTATTTATCTCAATATTCTGGTCACTCTTCTTTGGGTGACAATGGTACGCTCTTTCCTCTGGCAGGTAGGAGTGGATGATTTCAGTGCCGGACTTTCGCTTTCATTAAGTATTGCCGGATTTGTTCAGATGGGACTAGGGATGCGTTTGCATCAGAAAGTCATGCGCATGATAAGCCTTTCGACTTTTGGAATCGTTCTGCTTAAACTTGTATTTGATGATTTGTGGGCAATGCCTACTATCGGTAAGATCATTGTATTCATCATTCTCGGACTGATATTACTGATACTTTCATTCCTTTATCAGAAATTAAAGGATGTATTATTCAAGAATGATGAAGATGAAGTTAGCTAAATCTTAAATTATATATTATAATAAAGGCTGCCATTCTTTCTTAGAGTAGGCAGCCTTTACTTTATATGATACGTTTTTATGCAAACTTCCTTATTCCTGTGAGAAACGTTTTACCTGTTCCTCGATTAACTCCTTGTCATCGAAATAATTAATCTTCATTGCTTTTTTCACATCTGCCAAAGTCTCGGCAGCAGCAGCTCTGGCTACTTCGCATCCTTGCTGAAGCATGTCATAGATAGCCGGAATATCTTTGCTGAACTCTTTACGACGGTTACGAATCGGTTCGAGTATTTCTTGCATAATAGAATTCAGGAAACGTTTCACTTTTACGTCACCCAGTCCGCCGCGTTGATAATGTGCTTTCAATTCTGCCAGATTCGGATAATCCGGTAAGTAGCGTTCGAAATGTTCGGGGAGGCAGAAGGCGTCAAGGTAAGTGAATACGGTGTTACCTTCAATCTTTCCCGGGTCTTGTACACGGAGATGTCCCGGATCGGTATACATACTCATGATCTTCTTCTGGATTTCTTCCGGTTCTTCCGAAAGGTAGATACAGTTTCCGAGTGATTTACTCATTTTAGCTTTACCGTCAGTTCCCGGAAGACGCAGGCAGGCTGCATTGTCCGGCAACAGGATTTCCGGTTCTACCAATGTCTCACCATATATATAGTTGAAACGGCGAACGATTTCACGAGCCTGTTCAAGCATTGGTTCCTGGTCTTCACCCACAGGGACAGTTGTTGCACGGAATGCTGTGATGTCCGCTGCTTGGCTGATAGGATAAGTGAAGAAACCTACAGGAATACTTGCTTCAAAGTTGCGCATCTGGATTTCCGATTTCACAGTCGGGTTACGTTGCAGGCGAGATACGCTTACAAGGTCCATATAATAGAAACTAAGCTCGCATAATTCCGGAATTTGCGACTGTATGAAGATGGTAGCTTTAGACGGATCTATGCCACAAGCCAGATAGTCAAGGGCTACTTCAATTACATTCTGACGCACCTTCTCTGGATTGTCTATATTGTCTGTCAGTGCCTGCGAATCGGCAATGAAGATAAACATCTTGCTATAATCACCTGCATTTTGCAGGTCAACTCTGCGTTTCAACGAGCCTACATAGTGACCGATATGAAGTCTTCCGGTAGGACGGTCGCCCGTCAATATGATTTTTTCTTTTCCCATATTTTATTACCTTATTATATAATGGCGACAAAGATAAGGATAAAAACTGAAAGATACATCAAAATGTAGTTACTTCATGATTTGTGCTTACTATGATAAAAAAGTATTCATTAAAAAGCTAATGGAAAAAACAACCGTTTCATTGACGCGGTAAACTATTTCAGTAAAAAATGAACGTTTCTTTTTGTCATTTGCAAAATATGTCGTTACTTTGCACAAATTTTGATATTAACAATGAATCAACAGGAAATCAGAAGTAAGTATTATCTACATTCGGATGTTTTGCACCCGGAAACGGCAGACTTCTTCTCTTTTCTCCAAAAACGATATTTTAGTTCTTTGGTAATGCGTTAATCC
>OIWL01002041.1_pt1 | contig 18450 bp, 12 predicted proteins | sample 1587561 | NCBI WGS metagenome assembly OIWL01 (sample SAMEA3888903, study PRJEB22519) | human gut metagenome | biome: human gut; feature: human-associated habitat; material: faeces | place: Denmark | collected 2010 | reverse complement strand
GTCGGCGGCGGAGAGCGAGAGTGCGGAGGAGTCTTCCCTTGCGGCGGAAGAGGAGAGCCGCGCTGAGATCGAATCAGAGTCTGAGGCGAGAGATGCGAAGATCCAGGAAGTGATCGATTCCTATTCAAATCTCGGGATCGCGAAGGTGACAGGATACCTGAATATCAGAAAAGACCCGGACGGAGCGGCGAATGTCGTCGGAACGCTCTCGGACGGAAGTGCCTGTGAGATTTTAGAGACTCTGGATGGCTGGGTAAAGATCAGCTCCGGGGAAGTTGAGGGATATGCAAGCTCCGAATACATCCTCACCGGGGATGAGGCGAAAGAGGCTGCGAAGGACCTCGTGAAGGAGCGCGCCTATATTACGGCGGATAACCTGAATATCCGTGAGACTCCGTCCACAGACGGACAGATCGTCGGAAAATGCCTGCAGGGAGAGCTCCACGAGATCGTCGGGGAAGAGAACGGCTGGTATAAGATCTCCGGCGGTTACATCTCTGCGGATTATGCGGAGAAACGCTTCTGTATGAATGAGGCGAACAAGCTGGATATGAAAGCGATGGTCTTAAATTTCTATGACCGTCCCGGTGTTTCCAATGTCTCAAACTATCTGAATATCCGTGCTGGTGCCGGGGAAAATGAGAAGATCATCGGAAAACTCCCGAGCTATGCCGGATGCGAGATCCTGGAGGATGCGAACGGCTGGTACAAGATCAGTTCGGGCGGGATCACCGGATATGTAAAGAGCGATTATATCCTCACCGGAGACGAGGCTAAGCAGGCGGCGATGAACCATGCGGAGTTAATGGCGATCGTCCATGCGGACCGACTGAATGCGAGAACGGAGCCGTCCACCGATGCGAAGATCTGGACACAGATCTCTGAGAACGAGCGCTACCATGTCGCAGAACAGCTTGACGGCTGGGTAAAGATCGAATTTGATGAGAGTGGCGAGGGAGACGGAGATGATGAGATCTCGGCGGCCTATGTATCTTCCGAGTTCGTAGAGGTACGGTACGCCCTTTCCGAGGCGATCAAGTTCTCGCCGACGGAGGAGAGCGCGTCCTTAAGGAGCCGGATCGTAAACTACGCGATGAAATTCCTTGGAAATCCGTATGTATGGGGCGGAACGAGCCTCACAAAGGGAGCGGACTGCTCCGGATTTACGATGTCCGTTATGAAAAACTTCGGAATCTCCCTCCCGCATTATTCCGGATCCCAGGCAAAGAGCGGAAAACGGATCAAGTCGAGCGAGATGCGTCCGGGTGATCTGGTATTCTACGGAAACAGCCGTGGAAGGATCAATCATGTTGCAATGTATATCGGAAACGGGCAGGTCATCAATGCGGCGAGCCGCCGGAGCGGGATCAAGATCTCGACCTGGAATTACCGCACACCGATCTGTATCGTGGATGTGATCGGAAACCGTTCTTAAAACGGAGAATGACTCAAAACAGAATATGATTTCCTGAAATGGAATGGATAGGAAAACTCCTTTCTGTGCATACTGGGGATACCTGGTATGTCGGAAAGGAGTTTTTTGATATGAATGAAAAGGAACAGAAGGGGATAAAGGCGGAGGAGGAACGGATCCGGGAGAACGGTCAGGCGACGCTTGAGGAGAACGGAAAGAGGATCCATCTTTTGTCGATCATCGGGGAGATTGAGGGACATGAGAACCTGTCGGGAAGCACAAAGACGACGAAATATGAACATATCCTGCCGGAGCTCGCCAAGGTGGAGAGCGATGAGACGATTGGCGGTGTCCTGATCCTTGTCAACACGATCGGCGGAGATGTGAGCTGCGGACTGGCACTGGCGGAGATGATCGCCTCCTTAAGCAAGCCGACGGTGTCTCTTGTCATCGGGGACAGCCATTCGATCGGAGTTCCGCTTGCAGTGGCATCGGATTATTCTTTTATTGTGCCGAGTGGAACAATGATCGTGCATCCGGTGAGATCCTCCGGGATGTTTATTGGAGTGATTCAGAGTTATCGTAATATGGAAAAGACGCAGGATCGGATCACAGGTTTTGTATCGGCCCATTCTAAAATCACCAAGGAACGGCTCGAGGAGCTGATGCTCGATACGAAAATGCTGGTCAAGGATGTCGGAACAATGCTGGACGGCCCGCAGGCAGTGGAAGAAGGCCTGATCGACGAGGTCGGCGGCATTGCCCGCGCGCTCGAAAAGCTGAATGAGCTGATGAAAAAGGCAGCAGGGACAGAAAATTGACTTCACGGCGCGGCTTGTGTTTCAGGGGATTTTGTGTTAGAATGAGTTCGCTGTGAAAATTCGAACGGAAGTTTTGTCCGGACTTTCACAAAAGAGAAAAATAAGGGAACAGGATAAAAAAATGACAGTAATAGAAGCTTTATTTCTGGGCCTGATCCAGGGAATCACGGAATTCCTGCCGATCAGCAGCTCCGCACATCTGATTATCTTCCGTCACTTTATGAAGATCGAAGATACGCAGACGGTGTTTTTCAATGTGCTTTTGCACTTTGGCTCCATGATTGCAATTCTGCTCACATTTTCGAAGGAATGGAAACGTCTCTTCCTCGCGCTGTGCGGAATCATAATCGATCTGTTTCATAATTTAAAGGAACACTTTTCCAGTCAGCATCAGGAGAGAAAGCAGTACCGGAAGGTACTCGGCAGCAACTACCGTATGCTTGCTTTCCTGCTGATTCTGACCACCATCCCGACTGCTGTAATCGGCGGCATGATTCAGAGCCTTGTCACACTGACCTCCTCGAATCTGCTGGCACCTGGCGTTGGTCTGTATCTGACGGCGATTCTGCTTGTGGTGGCAGATATGCTTCCGGAGGGAGAAAAAACGCAGAAAAATTTGAAGCCGAAAGATGCACTGATTGCCGGATTCTTCCAAGGTTTTTCCACGATTCCGGGTCTTTCCCGTCTTGGTTCGACTATTTCTGCGTGTGTGATCGGCGGCATGACCCGTTCGTACGCTGTGAAATACTCTCTGATTGTGAGTGTTCCGGCGATTATCGGGGCAACTATCGTTGAACTTGCGACCATGGGAAAAAATAAAATTGTTTTTCATCCGGTATATCTGGTCGGCGTTTTCATGGCGGCACTTGCCGGTTACTTTACGATCCGCATTCTGATGCGTGTGGTGAAAAAACGGAAACTGAAATATTTTGCTTTGTACTGTCTTCTTGTCGGGACATTCTCCATTGCAGGATATTTTCTGCTGTAATACGAGAAAGGGGAGAAGTTCTGCATGGCAAATACAACAAAGGGAAGCGGGAAGACAAAGAAAAAAACTTCTGCTTCCGGAACAGCAAAAAAGAAACAGACCCAAACAACGGCCAGAAAAACAACGGCGAAAAAGAGCAGTACCGCAAAACGTACCTCCGGCACAAGGAAAAACACAGTCCGTGAGCCGATGGACGAGGGAGTGCGCGCAGAAATTATTCTGCTTTCCGTGCTTGCTGTTTCGATTCTGCTGATGCTCAGTAATTTCGGTATGGGCGGCGTGATCGGACAGGCTGTCTGCGACTTCTTTTTCGGCCTTTTCGGCGTGACAGAGTGGGCAGCACCGGTTCTGATCTTCTTTGGAACAGCATTTTACATAGCAAACAGACAGAACTTTTTAATTGTGCGGAAAACCGGGGGAGCGATCAGCTGCTTCGTCTTTTTCTGCGCTTTTATGCAGCTTCTGGCGTCCGGCTATACGAGAGATACGACATTTCTGGATTACTATTTTGACAGCGCCTACGATCATCTCGGCGGAGGAATCTTAGGAGGGTCTGTCGTGAAAATTCTCGGCATGGGATTCGGCCAGATCGGCGCGTGGGTGATTATTGTGATCGCCATCGTGATTTCCGTGATCGTGATGACGCAGAAGCCGATTCTCGCGCCGATCCATGAAAAGACGAATGACCACCGCCGGATGGCGGAGGAGCGCCGCCAGGAGCGTCTGGCGCGCCAAGCTGCGATGGAGGAAGAGGAAGGAAAAGAGCTGATTCTTGAGCCAGTGGAGGAACCGAAAAAAGCCGGGAAGAAAAAGAAATCCCGCCTTCTTTCTCATGTGGAATCGAAGGCCGATTTAAACGAAAACGATGATACCCATCAGATGGAGATGCCGGAGCTTTCGATTCACCGTGGTTCTGTGCCGGCTGAAGAGCCGGAAAAGACAGAACCGGAGATGACACGGCAAGCTGCAGAAGAGGCGAAAAAAGAGAAAACGTCTGCGGATCATACGAGAATTCCGCGGTCTTCCCGTGAAGAGATCGAGGCGGATGTAGACGGCATTCGTCAGGAAATCGGGAAAAAAGCAGAGGAAAAGCGGCCGGAGTACAAAACACCGCCGATGAATCTTCTGAAAAAAGGGACGCGCGGTGCCATGGGCGATTCCGATGCGCATCTGCGGGAAGTAGCGCGGAAACTGGAGGAGACGCTGGACAGCTTCGGTGTCAAAGTTACAGTCAATAACGTAAGCTGCGGACCGACCGTCACACGGTATGAGCTGATGCCGGAACAGGGCGTGAAAGTAAGCCGGATTGTCGGATTGACCGACGATATCAAGCTGAGTCTTGCAGCAGCAGATGTCCGCATCGAGGCACCGATCCCGGGAAAATCCGCAGTCGGAATCGAGGTTCCAAATAAGACGAACACGGCCGTGATGCTGCGTGATCTTCTTGAAACACCGGAGTTTAAGAACTTTTCTTCGAATCTGGCCTTTGCTGTCGGAAAAGACATCGCCGGTCAGCCAGTCATCGCGGATATCGCGAAAATGCCTCATCTTCTGATCGCCGGTGCGACCGGTTCCGGTAAATCGGTCTGCATCAACACGCTGATTATGAGTATTATTTATAAGGCAAAACCGGAAGACGTCAAACTGATCATGATCGACCCGAAGGTCGTTGAGCTTTCTGTTTATAACGGCATTCCGCACCTTTTTATCCCTGTTGTCACAGACCCGAAAAAGGCTTCCGGAGCTCTGAACTGGGCGGTTGCGGAGATGACAGACCGTTATAACAAATTTTCGGAATTCAACGTGCGCGATATGAAAGGCTACAATGCGAAAGTTGCCGAGCTGCCGCCGGATGAAAACGGGAAAATCAACCAGAAAACCGAGGATTTGGTCGGCCCCTATGAGCTGCACGATTTCTTCCTTTATCAGATTATCCGCTTCGGATATCATCCTGCAAAGATTCTCTTCCTTGCAGAAAAAGCCTTTGCCGGTGAATATGACAGAGCAACCCTTCTGAAATGGCTCAAGAATTTCTACCGCCGTTTCTTTATTCAGCAGTTCAAGCGTTCTTGTCTGCCCGATGGCCCGAAGGTTGGGGCATTGTGCCTGTCTCCCAGAAGTGACTGGAGAATGCCTACCGATGCAGTCAGCCGCATTTGGATGGACGAAGTCGAAAAGCTGTAATTTTATACAAAAAAAGCTGAGAGATCTATTACAGACACCCCATTTGTTAGACAGTATACTGTTTCACAGGTGGGGTGTTTTCCTATCTCAAAAGAGCTGCCAGGCAAACGATACTGCATCGGAATTTAAGAAACCGACAGTACCGGCAATACCGAAGGAGAAGCCTCGCCGCCGCAGAATAAGCCGAATAAAGGCAAATTTTAAGGGCCTATCGCCTGCAATATACAGACAATAAGCCCTTTCGGTTGCTTGAATTGTTTTGCTGAAAAATATTTGTCTAGCCCTTCGGGGTGCCACTCAACGGAGATACCCCATTTCCTTTTTATTTATAAACACGAACCTTTTCAATACGATTCTTATCCATTTCCTCAACCACAATCCGCAGTCCATCCGTCTCAATCACCTCGCCGTTTTTCGGAAAATCCCCTAAAAGCTGAAGAATATACCCTGCAATGGTATCCACTTCCTCGCTTTCCAGCTCGGTACCGACAATTTCATTGAAATCCTCCAGACGGGTGCTGCCGTCCACCACGAATTCGTTATCCTTGATGACCTCGATTTCATCTTCCTCATCATCGTATTCGTCTCCGATTTCTCCGACAATTTCCTCAACAATGTCCTCTGTTGTAATCATACCGGATGTGCCGCCATATTCATCCAGAACGATTGCAACCGCCAGACGGCTGTTTTTCAGCTCCGCCAGCAGCTCATCCAGAGGCTTGCTTTCGTAGGTGAAAAATGGCTCTCTCATATATTTTTCTGCCGAGAAGGTCGCTTCATCCAGATAGAAAATATCTTTGACATACAGAATACCGACAATATCATCCAAGTCCTCGCCATAAACAGGCATACGGGAAAAACCCTCCTCCTGCACCTGACGGACGTATTCCCCATAGGTCACATCCAACGGAACCGCAACGATATCCGTTCTGGGTGTCATGACATCCTTCGCCTTGGAATCCCCGAAATCAAACACGTTGTTAATCATTGTTCTTTCGTCCAGCTCCAGCACGCCCTCTTCATGGCTGACATTGACCATGGTTTTCAGCTCTGCCTCTGTAATCAGCGGTGCTTTTTCATTCGGATTACATCCCAGAAGACGAATCAAACCGCCTGTCACCACATTCAGCACTGCAACCACAGGACGGAACACCAGCACACAGAAGGAAATAATCTTTACCACTGCAAGAGCAACCTTTTCCGCCTTCTGCGCCGCAATCGTCTTAGGAGTAATTTCCCCGAAAATCAGAATGATAACGGTAATCACAATGGTCGCAATCCCCGCTCCGCCGGAATTGCCGCGGAAGATCTGAATTGCCAATGTGGTTGTCAGGGCAGATGCGCCGTTGTTTACTAAGTTATTCCCAACCAGAATGGAACTCAGCAAGCGGTTCGGGTCTTCCAACAGACGCATAATCAAATCCGCATTTTTTACATTTTCCTCCACCATGTTCCGCAGACGAATCCTGCTCAGGGAAGTCAGCGCCGTTTCCGATGCGGAAAAAAACGCAGAACAACATACCAAAAAAATCAATAAGCCAATTAACACTGGACTGCCGTCCATACGGTCATCACTCTCCATATCTCTCAAATGTTTTCTATATTTCTGAATAGTTTACTATAAAAGTGACTTTTTTGCAACAGAAACTCCTTTGTACAAAACCCAATCCTTGTAGCAAACAAAAAAATATGTTAGGATATAAAGGATGTTATACAACAGATTTTTCAAAGGAGCGGGAAATGCCTATGGATGTATCATGCAGATTGCTGTAAAAAAATGGAATTTTAATCAAAAACTTAGCAATTTTATTGTATGGAAAGGAAGAAGAAAATGGAAAAGAGAAACGGGAAGGCATTGCTTCCCATATTCGTATTTGTTGTTTTATATTTAGGTCTTGGCATATTGTTTGAATATGGCCTGCGCATCGAAATGGGCTTTTACAAAATCCCTGTTGTTGTCATATTTTTGATTGCCCTGCTTGTTGCCTGTCTGCAAAACCGTGCCCTGCAGCTCAATGATAAGCTTGCCGTTATGGGCACCGGCATCAGCGACCCGAATATTATCACGATGATTCTCATCTTCATGCTGGCAGGGATTTTTGTCGGCGTTGTCGGCAGATCCTCCGCAAACAGCGTTGCCTACTTCATTCTCTCTCTGATTCCACCACAGTTCGCGGTTGCGGTGCTTTTCATCGTCAGCTGTCTTGTATCGCTCGCCATGGGCACCTCTGTCGGCACAATTACGCTGATTGTCCCCATCGGCATTGCTGTTGCAAAGGCATCCGGCTTTTCCGTGCCTCTTTGCATTGCTTCTGTCATGAGCGGTGCAATGTTCGGGGATAACCTGTCCTTTATTTCGGATACAACCATTGCTGCCTGCAACGGACAGGGCTGTAAAATGACAGATAAATTTAAGGAAAATTTCTTTATCGCCCTGCCTGCGGCGATTGTCAGCGTAATCATTATCTTTGTTCTTTCCGTAAAAAGCTATAATGGCGGCTTTGTTGCGGAAAAATATAACCTGATTCAGACCATTCCCTATATTCTGGTACTGATTGGCGGCATCGTTGGACTGAATGTGTTCCTTGTACTGATTATCGGTGTCATCAGCGGCTCTGTTATCATGATTGCAACCGGCATGATTGCGCCAACCGATTTGCTTGGCAATATGGGCACCGGTGCCGCAGGGATGTTTGAAACCAGCATGGTTGCAATTCTGGTTGCCGCTATCTGCGCACTCATTAAGGAATACGGCGGCTTTGCCGCTCTCCTGCATTGGATTAAGCAGGTCTTTAAGGGCAGAAGGGGCGGTCTGCTCGGCATGGGCTTATTGGTCGGGCTTATGGATATCGCAACCGCAAATAATACCGTTGCCATCGTTATGGCAAACCCCATCGCAAAGGAAATGTCCAAGGACTACGGCATCAGCAGCAGAAAAGCTGCCTCCATTCTGGATACCTTCTCCTGTGTATTTCAGGGTATCCTGCCCTACGGTGCGCAGATGCTCGTTGCCATCGCCGCCGCATCCGGTTTGGGCGAAACCGTCAACGCATTTGAAATCATGCCGAAGCTGTTCTATCCTTATATGCTGCTCATCAGCTCTCTTCTGTTCATCTTTTTCGGAAAGGAAAAGCAGAAATAAGCGGTTCAGCCACAGGATGTTCTTCCGCAACCGCAGAAGACCTTCTATAAGAAACGAAAAAATAAATATTTTAAGGGTGTCGAAAAAGTCGACACCCTGTTTTTACGCTTTATTTCTCTCAATTTCCTCCGCCAGCTCGCTCAGCTCCATCCAACGCTCCATCCGTTCCTCAAGCTTCGCCTCCAGTGCTTCTTTTTCGGCAGAAAGCTCCTGTAAATGGGTGAAATCTGTCGCACAGGCTGCCATATCCGCATCCGTCTTTGCAATTTTTTCCTCCAACGCAGCAATTTCGTCCCCAATGGTATCATATTCCCGTTGGTCCTTATAGCTCATTTTCTTGATGGGAGCCTTTTCCTTCTGCGGTTCCTCCCTTTTCACCTTAACTGCCTTTTCAGTGAAAACAGGCGCTTCCTTTTCTCTTGCCGCCTTGCAGTCGGAATAGCCGCCCTCATATTGCTTAATTCTGCCGTTGCCAAGGAAAGCAAAAATCCGTCCCATCGTTTTATCCAGGAAATATCTGTCATGCGAAACCGCAACCACCGCCCCGTTGAAATGCTCCAGATATTCCTCCAGAATCATCAGCGTTTCAATATCCAGATCGTTCGTCGGTTCATCCAGAAAGAGGATATTCGGCGCGCCCATCAGCACACGGCAAAGGTACAGCCTTCTTCTTTCCCCACCCGAAAGCACAGAAATCGGGCCTCTCTGCATGGAAGGGGGAAAAAGAAAGCGGTCAAGCATCTGGGATGCGGTAATATGTCCGTCCGCCGTGCGGATAATTTCCGCCTCATCACGAATGTAATCAATCACACGCTGCTTCTCGTCCATATCCACGTTTTCCTGCGCAAATACACCGATTTTCACCGTTTCACCTATCTCCACCTCACCGCTGTCAGGCTGTAGCCTTCCGGTCATAATGTTCAGCAGTGTGGATTTGCCGCAGCCGTTATCCCCGATGATACCCACACGGTCATCTCGGAGAATGATGTAGCTGAAATCCTTGATATATGTTTTCCCGTCATACGCCTTGCAGATGTTTCTCAGCGCAATCGTCTTTTTTCCCAGACGGCTGCCGACAGAGGAAAGCTCCACGCTCTGCTTTTCCTCCGGCGCACGGATTGCGGAAACCTCCTCAAAGCGCTGCAATCTTGCCTTCTGCTTGGTGCTTCTCGCCTGTGCGCCGCGGCGCACCCATTCCAGCTCCGTCCGCAGAAAATTCTGCCGCTTGCGTTCCCCTGCGGCAATCAGCTCCTCGCGCTCTGCCTTCATTTCCAGAAACTTGGAATAGTTCGCCTGATAGGAATACAGCTTGCCCTGCTCCAGCTCCAGTGTGCGGTTTGCCACACGGTCAAGGAAATATCTGTCATGCGTCACCATCAAGAGCGCCTTGGAATATTTCTCCAAATGCTTTTCCAGCCAATCCACCGTATCATTATCAATATGGTTTGTCGGCTCATCTAGAATCAGCAAATCCACAGGTGCAATCAGTGCCGCCGCCAATGCCACGCGCTTTTTCTGTCCGCCCGAAAGCGTTTCCACCGTCTGCCCGAAATCAGAAATGCCAAGCTTGGTAAGAATCGTTTTCGCCTCGCTCTCCAAAGACCATGCCTCTGCCTTATCCATTTTTTCCGCAAGCTCCGCCGCCCGCTTCACAAGCCTTTCCTCCTCAGGCGTTTTTGCAAGTGCCGCCATCGTTTCCTCATATTCCCGCACCAGAGCAAGCTGCGGATTTTCTCCGCGGAACACCTGCTGCAGCACCGTTGTGCCATCCACAAAAACGGGGCTTTGGGAAAGATAGCCGATACGCATCCCATTCATGGTAACAATCGAGCCGCTGTCCGCCTGATCCACCCCTGCAATAATCTTCAATAGGGTAGATTTCCCCGTCCCATTCACGCCGATAACCCCGATTTTATCCCCTTCATGGATGCTGAAGGAAATATCATCGAAAATGACGCGCGTACCGTAGCTTTTTCTGATATTTTCTGCTGTCAATAAAACCATATTTTCACTCAACTTTCTGATTCCTTCTTCGCCTTTTCCTGCTTGCCCTTCCGGATTAAAAATATCGCCGCGCAGATAATCAAACCACCCGAAAGCAGCTGGCTCACCGCAAAGGGGCCAAACATCAGCTGGTCTGTCCGCAGCCCCTCAATCCAGACTCTCCCAAGCGCATAGCCCAGAAAATATAAGCCAAGCACCTGCCCGTCAAATTTCTTTTTCGGGCGGAATTTTATCAAAAGCAAGAATAAGCAAAGATTCCAAAGCGATTCATATAAAAAGGTCGGATGCACCTGAATATAATCCACGCCGCCATAATTGACAATATGTTGCATCACCTCTGCGGAAATATCGCTCGTCCGCACCTGACTCACCTGCAAGCGCATCGCAAGCAGACCATTCGTAAAGCCGCCAAACGCTTCTCGGTTGAAGAAATTCCCCCAACGTCCCAGCATCTGCCCAAACGCAAGGCAGGGTGCAATCGTATCCGCCAGCAGCCAGAAATTGACCCCTTTCCTTTTGCAATAGACGATTGCCGTCACCACGCCGCCGATGATGCCGCCGTAAATGGCAAGTCCTCCCTCTCTGAGGGCAAATATCTTTTCGGGATGCGCGCTGTAAAAATCCCACGAAAAAATAACATAATACAGCCTTGCCCCGATAATGGCAAAAATCAGCGCATAGATGATAAAATCGACGTACATATCAGGGGACTGCCCCGTCCGCTTTGCCTCCTTCATTGCCATCAGCACCCCCAGAACCACCGCCAGCCCGATAAAAATGCCGTACCAGTAGACGTTCCTTCCGAATACCGTAAACGCCACACGGTCTAGGTGTGCAATCTCAATTCCCAGATTGGGAAACCATATTTCAGGCATAAAAATCCCTCTTTTCTCTTTGATTTTTTCTGCCGATTTTTCGGCATACCAATATTATTTTATAACAACCACCTCTTAGAATCAACCTTTCTGTTTTTCCTGCCGAAAAATTCACCTTTGCGGCACAATAAAAAAATGCCCTCCCGATAAACATATAGAGGGCATCCTTTTTATTTCACAACCGAAAGCACCATATTTTCTTTTGAAAAGCCTTCCTTCAGCATTTTTTCCACTTCCTCCTGCCGCATGGTCTTGATACAGGTCAAAAGGTCGATTGCCGTTGCATCCATCCGCGCCCACGCAAGCTGTCCAAAGCAGAGCTTCTGCGGTGTATCCAGCTGCCGCAGGAGCTGCCCCAAGTGCTTTTTGCGGATACGCTGAAAGTCCTCCTGCGAAAAGCCTTCCCGTTGCAGACGCTCCAGCTCCCTTCCCAGAAAATCCGCTGTTTCCTCCGGATGCATCCCGCTGCCCGAAAATGCCGCAAAGGCATACCCCTCGCCGCAGAAAAAGGCAGAACCAAGTGCCTCATCCAGCCAGTCCCATTCATACGCCTTTTGGAAAAACACACTGCTCTCCCCCGCCAGAAGCTCCATGCAGAACCCTGCCGCCATCCGTTTTTTCAACCAATCCTGCTTCGGAAGCGGCGGCAGCTTGCATCCAATCTGAAACTGCGGCACAGAAAGTCTCATTTCACACGCGCGATATTTCTCCGCAATCTCTGCATCCTCTGTCGGAAAATACACGCGTGCAGCCGTTTCCCGTCTCGCAACACGCTCTGCCATCCGCCGCACCTCGCCCAAAGGGATATCCCCTGCACAGACCAGCGCCATTTCGTCCGTTGTGTAATAGCATGCGTACGCCCTCTGCAAGGTTTCCTCTGTGATTTCCGCCACCGTTTCCGCCGTTCCCGCAATGCGGTTGCGGATGGGGTGCTTTCCATACATACATTCCAGCATCTGATAATGCCCCACCCACATCGGGTCATCCTCATACATCGTAATCTCGCTCACGATGATATCCCTTTCCCGTTCCGTGTCCTCCTTCGTAAAATACGGCTTCTGCACAAAATCCAGCAAAAGCCTTAAATTTTCCGTAAATTTATCCGAACAGGTAAAATAATAAACCGTCCGGTCGCCATCGGTAAAGGCATTGGCAGATGCGCCATTTTGCGTAAAGCGCGCAAAGGCATCGCCCCATTCCTGCTGAAACAGCTTATGCTCGATAAAATGCGCCGTTCCCTGCGGAAAGCAGATTTTCTCGCCATCCCTTCCCTTCCAAAACAGGTGATTCGCCCCTCTTTGCACCAGCACCGCCGCCATCTGCTCTCCAAACCCCGTTCGGGGAAAGAGATAATACCGCAGACCGTTTTTCGTTTTGCCCTGCTCCGTTTTTTCAATCCGCATCCTGCGTCCGCTCCTTTCCCTGCAAAAGATACACCGTCTGTAATCTGAAATGCTTTGCCGCACGCACAACATCCGCCGCCTCTGTTCTTTCTATCTGCCGCAAAAGCCGCTCTGTGGTAAGCTCCTTGCCCTGCAATGCCTGCTCTGCCAGGAAATCCACCATCCCCCATGGGCTATCCGCCAATGCGGTATATTCCCGTATCAGGCTTTCCTTTGCATGGGCAAGCTTTTCCTTGCAAATGCCGTTTTTCTTCCATTCCTCTAAGCAGGAAAGCAGCTCCGCACAGACGCGCTTGGCATCCTCTGCCCGAATCCCTGCCTGCACAAAAAAATACGGCGAAAGCGGATATCGGTACGATTTGATTTCGTAGCAAAGCCCCTCCTCCTCCCGCAGCTTCCGGAACAAAAACGAATCCGGGTCGCCGCCCAGAAGCTGATTCAGCAGCAGCAGTGCCGTCTCTCTGGTGCTGTTTCCCACATCCCCCAGAAAGCCGAGCAGAAGCCTTGCCTGTGCCGCATCTGTTTCTTCTCTCAAAAAATGCGGCTTTTCCTCTAGAATCGGTGCAGCTTCGTCCTCCGCTGCCGCCTTCCCCTTAAAATTCTGCCGCAGAGAAAGCAAGGCATCATCCTTTTCGCCGCAGAAAAAGACCTTCACCCTTGCCGTTTCCAGAAGCTCCCGATAAAATGCAAGCAGCCCCTCCGCACTGATTTCCTCCAAATCCTCCGCATAGCCGTCCCCCGAAATCGCAAGTGCTGTTCCCTTTGCGGTTTCCTCCAGGGCACGCCTGCGCGCAAATGCCTTTTTATCATCCCTTTGGTTTTCCAATTTCTGTCGCAGAATTTTTTTCTGCCGCTCCACGGCTTTCTCCGTAAAGCCATTCTGCATCGGCGCAAACAGCCGCTCTCGCAAAAACGCAAGCATTTCCTCTGTTTCCACATTTTTCAGTGCCTCCAAGGAAAACAACAGCAGCTGCCGTTCCCCCTTTTTCACCACGCTGATATCCCAATGCGCCCCAAAAAGCTGCTCCGCCTGCCTTGCCGCCCCCGTCGGGTCTTCCCCCTGCCGCAGCACCTCTGCTAGAAGGGCTGTTTTCGTTGCCGTTTCTCGTTTTAGCGGCAAATCAAAAAATAAAACCAACAGATTTGTCCGAAATTTCTGCCCCTCTGCAAAGAAAATCCTGCACCTCGGTTCATATTTCGGCTCGCATTTTTCCATCGCAACCATCCTGCCACCTCTTTTTCTTTTTATCCTATTCTTTCTCCGAAAAAGAAAAGTATGTATGGTTGCATCCACACCACCTTCATGTTATACTTATCTACAAATTCGAAATCCTTAAGATTTTCTTACAAATGCCCTAAGGTTTTCGGACATTTCGTTTTCCGAAGCCCTTTTGTGCTACACTTCTCTTGAAAGGGAGTGTTTGTATGAAAGCAAAGGATTTGTATGATATCGCCATCATCGGCACAGGGCCTGCCGGCGCAACGCTCGCGCGGCTTCTGCACCCAAAGTATAAAATCATCGCGATTGATAAAAAGAACCCCCATGGAGATGGCTTCAGAAGCCCTGCGGCGGTCTCATCTGCACAGATGCACAGAAGGCACTGGCAAGCTTTGACCTGACCCTGCCAAAGGATGTTCTGGTCGATCCGCAGATTTTCGCCGTAAAAACGATAAGCTGATTCGCCATTATCAGCGGTTCTATATCAATATGGATCGCCATAAATTCGATCTTTGGCTGGAATCTCTCCTGCCGAAAACGGTAGAGCTGCACAGCAACGCTGTCTGCACAGAGCTGAAACGGGAAAACGGCGGCTTTCTCATTTCTTATCAGGATTTGCAGACAAAGCAAATCCGCACCGTTCGAGCGGAATTTCTCGTTGGGGCGGACGGCGCAAATTCCATCGTCAGAAGAACGTTCTATCCCGAAAAGCAGCTGCGCCGGTATCTTTCCATACAGCAATGGTTCCCCGAAACACACCCGAACCCGTTTTATTCCTGCATTTTTGATCCGGAAACAACAGATTGCTGTTCGTGGTCGATTTCCAAGGATCATCAGTTTATTTTCGGCGGTGCCTTTCCTCTGGATCATGCCAGAGAACGCTTTGAACGGCAAAAGGCAAAGCTGGAGGAAATCGGGTTTCGTTTCGGCGCGCCCTTGAAAACAGAGGCATGTCTGGTGCTGCGTCCTGCGTCCTTCCGCGATTTCTGCAAGGGAGAAAAGGGAATTTTCCTCATCGGTGAAGCTGCCGGCTTTATCAGCGCAAGCTCCTTGGAGGGCATCAGCTCCGCCATCGGCAGTGCAAAAACACTCAGCGGCGTGCTGAACCACCCCCGCAGCAATCCGAATGAACGCTATTGGCAGAAAACCCTGCCTCTGCGCTTGAAATTATTCACGAAGGTGCTGAAAAGTCCCTTCCTCTATCGTTCCTTCCTGCGGAAGCTGGTGATGAAAAGCGGTATCCAAAGCATAAAAATCACAGAAACCCTTGCGAATCCTCCGTTTTTCGCAAAAAAATAAGCGTCCATAAATACAAGGAGACCTCAATGCAAAACAAATCCCTGCAAATGATAAAAGCAATTCTAAAATCTGCCTTCGGGCTGTTTCTCTATTCCTGCGGTGTCTATCTGACCGTGCAGGCAAATATCGGCATTGCCCCATGGGAATGTCTTTCCATGGCAATTTCCGGCAAGGTCGGGCTGAGCTTCGGCTTTGTTCATACCGTCAGCGGTATCATCATTCTGGGGATTGACCTGCTTTTGAAGGAAAAAATCGGCTTCGGCACAATTTTGGATGCCCTCTTAGTCGGCAATTATGTCGATTGGATTTCGTATTTCCATCCCATTCCCGTCAGCCGCAATCTCTGTCTGAGCATTATTCTTGTTATTGTCGGGCTGTTCGTGATGGGCTTCGGGCAGTATTTTTATATGTCTGCCGGGCAAAGCTGCGGCCCGCGCGATTCTCTGACAATCGCCTTGGGCAAGCGGTTCCCAAATCATCCCGTCGGTCTGGTGCAGTCCGTCATCGTCGGTGTGGTTTTGCTGATTGGCTGGGTCTTGGATGGCCCTATCGGCATCGGCACCGTCATTTCCGTTTTTGTTGCGGGAACGGCTCTGCAAATCGTTTGCCGCATCATGCACTTTGAGCCAAGAAATGTCAAGCATCTGAACCTTCTGGAAGCAACAAAGCTGCTGTTGTCGCATTAAAAAAAGGCTGTCAAAGGCAGCCTGCCAAATCAGAAAACAAATCGTTCTCATATAAAAAAGCAAGAAATTCCGATTTTTCAGAATCTCTTGCTTTTTTTGCTTTCTGATTTGGATGCACCGACATCCTTCATTACTTCCAAAATTCAAAGTCCAAATCGTAAATATGAACCGTATCGCCTTCTTCGATACCTTTTTCCTCCAAGGCCTCGATAATGCCCTTCTCCTTCAAATATTTCTGGAAGAAGGCAAAGCCCTTTTCGGTATCAATATTGGTATAGCCAATCATTTTTTCTACGCCGACACCTGTAACCACGAAATAGCCATCCTCGACCTCCTCGATGGTAAAAGGTTCCTGATCGACCTTCACTTCATCATATTCTTCGTATTCCTCCTCGAATACAATATCCTCAGGATATTCTCTCAGGATTCTGCCAACCTCTGTCAGAAGCTCATCCAGCCCCTTATTCGTTGCCGCAGAAATCGGGAACACCTTGAAGCCCTGTGGCTCATAAGTCTCCTTCAGCCGTGCCACATTCTCCTCCGAACCTGGGATATCCGTCTTATTTGCCGCAATCACCTGTGGACGCTTCAGCAAATCCTCCTTATATTCTGCCAGCTCGCGGTTGATTTTTTCCACATTCTCCACAGGGTCATCCCCTTCTACGCCTGCCGCATCCACCACATGAATGAATACCTTCGTGCGTTCCACATGGCGCAGGAATTCATGTCCCAAGCCAACGCCCTCGCTCGCACCTTCCACCAGACCTGGAATATCCGCCATCACGAATTTGTCCCCAAAGCGTCCTTCCACAACACCAAGGTTGGGTGCCAGTGTAGTAAAGTGGTAGTTTGCAATCTTGGGGTTTGCGTTTGTTACCATGGAAAGCAGTGTGGATTTCCCAACATTCGGGAAACCAATCAGACCAACGTCCGCAATCAGCTTTAATTCCAGAATGACATCATATTCCTTGGATTTTCTGCCCGGCTCCGCGTATCTGGGGGCCTGTCTGGTGGGGGTTGCAAAGTGCTGATTGCCCTTGCCGCCCTTGCCGCCGTGGATGAGGATTTTTTCCTCGCCTGCCGTTGTAATATCCGCCATTACCTTGCCGCTTTCCGCCTCACGGATTACCGTACCGACAGGCACCTTAATGATGATATCCTCGCCGTCCTTGCCGAAGCAGTTGCGCTTGCCGCCGGGTTCGCCGGGCGTTGCCACAAATTTTCTCTTATAGCGGAAATCCATCAGTGTGCTCATGCCGCTTTCGCCGACAAAAACCACATTGCCGCCCTTGCCGCCATCGCCGCCATCGGGACCGCCGTGCGTAATATATTTTGCTCTGTAAAAGGAAACCTTACCGTCGCCGCCGTCGCCGCCCTTTACATGAATCTTGACTCTATCTACAAACATTTTCCAATTCTCCTTTCCTTCCTTGGGGCTTTGCCGCAAACCTTCTTTGCGGCGGGGTTGAAACATTTTTCTTTAAAATCAATAATATCCTTTTTGATATTTCCTATAAAAGAAGACTTCACAGCTCTGCATCCGTTAGACCTGTCAAGTCTTCTTTCTGCTTTCTCTGATTGAAAAAAGGCTCCAAATGAAATGGTATTATCATTTGAAGCCTTCGCAAATCTTATTCAGCGATTTCGACAGGGTAAACAGAAACCTGTTTTTTGTCTCTGCCCTTTCTTTCATATTTTACACGACCATCAACCAGAGCGAACAGTGTATCGTTACCGCCCTTGCCAACGTTTACGCCGGGATGGATCTTTGTGCCTCTCTGTGTGTATAAGATATTGCCAGCCAGTACATACTGACCGTCTGCACGTTTTGCACCAAGTCTTTTCGCGTTGGAATCACGACCGTTCTTTGTGGAACCGCCGCCTTTATGGTGCGCGAAGAACTGAAGGTTCAATCTGAACATACTTCACACCTCCTCATGTATCAAAGTGAGATAGTTTTTGTATTCTAATGCTATATCGGAAAGCCCCATGACCAGCGTTTCCAGAAGAAGCTGTGTATCATGGTCCTCCATTCCCTCAAGGGGAAACAAGACTTTGAGATAACCGCCGCGTTTTTCATCCACATCCGCCTTGAATGGGATGTCAGTGAATTTCTCCACAGCGTTGACTGTGTTAAAACAAAGCACTGTTACCGCAGAACAAACGATATCCTCGCCTGCCTGTGCATAACCTGCGTGACCGGAAATCTCAAATCCGCAGATTTTTTGATTTTTGCGATAAATCCTTGCTTTAATCATAGCTGAAAATTACAGGGATTTGATCTGCAGCTTTGTGAAAGGCTGTCTGTGGCCTCTTTTTTTGTGGAAACCTTTTTTAGGTTTGTATTTGTAAACTACAACCTTCTTTTCCTTGCCGTCACCGATTACGGATGCTGTAACAGCGGCACCTTCCACG
>OIWL01002011.1_pt1 | contig 18750 bp, 17 predicted proteins | sample 1587561 | NCBI WGS metagenome assembly OIWL01 (sample SAMEA3888903, study PRJEB22519) | human gut metagenome | biome: human gut; feature: human-associated habitat; material: faeces | place: Denmark | collected 2010 | reverse complement strand
TCACAATTAATTCACAAAAAATTAGCACTCACCTATTGACAGTGCTAATCATATGTGCTATAGTACATACAGAACAAAGGAAGAGAGAAAGAAATCAAAGGGATGCAAAAAGTCCTGGAGATTTTCAGAATCTCCCAGACAATAGATTTCAGATATTCTGATTGGAGGAATGATTTATGTATATGCCGAGTATTTTTGGAGAGAGTTTATTTGATGATATGTTCCCGTTTGATGACAGCTTCTTTACTTCTAAAAAGAATCCGCTGTATGGAAAGAATGCTTCGAGAGTTATGAAAACTGATATCAAGGAGAATGAAGATTCCTACGAACTGGACATCGATCTTCCGGGATTCAAGAAAGATGAGATCACTGCAGAATTGAAGGATGGTTATCTGACCGTCAGCGCTGCTAAGGGTCTTGATAAGGATGAGGAAGATAAGAAAGGTCACTATATCCGTCAGGAGCGTTATTCCGGAGCAATGAGCAGAACCTTCTATGTTGGCGAAGATGTAAAGCAGGAAGATATCAAGGCTAAATTTGAAAATGGTATCTTAAGCCTGTCCGTTCCGAAACCGGTTGAGCAGAAGAAGGTTGAAACTTCTAAGCGTATTGCAATCGAAGGTTAAGGAAGCGTGGCAGACAGTGAAAGCTGCCTGCGGTGTATGGTATCAATGAAAATAACCTGTAGCTGAAAAGGACCGTTGCCTTTGCAGAGAGATCTGTGGGGCAGCGGTCCTTTTTTATGTAACAGGAAATTCATAGGAAGTTCCTGTTACATAAAAAGGCACTGACGTGCCCAAAATGCGCACTCGCGCGAAGATGCAGATTGTCGCAAGCGCCTGCGCGAGGCGCGAGAATGTGCCAAGGCACATTCTTTTATATAAAAGGTACAGCTGCACGTTATTGGTTTATCATAAAATCGGCAGAATACCCCCATTCCTCGTAGGTGGCGGGATGAATGCCACTATAACGATACACAGACAGATGTAAAACGGTAAGCAATTACAATTCTTTCTCTTCCCTTTTGTGAAACCATGTGCTATAATTAACACAGAACATATGTTCTGCACCAATTAGGAAAGGAGGAACCGTTTTGTATTTGTATTTGACCGTATGCCAGCAGCTAAAGCATCTGTCCAAAGATGAATTCCTCATTCTACGGGAATTATGCCGCACAGCCAAAAACCTGACCAACCAGGCCATCTACCAGGTACGGCAGCATTACTTTGAACATAGCCGGTATCTTCCATATGAGAAAAACTACGCCATCTTAAAGACTTCCGAAAACTATCGGCTGCTGAATTCCAACATGGCCCAGCAGATCCTTAAGGAAGTGGATGGATCTTTTAAGTCTTTCTTCGGTCTGTTGAAACTGGCAAAGCAGGGGAAGTATCCGTTTTCATCCTGCAGGCTGCCCAAATACCTTCCAAAAGACGGCTACGCAACCCTGATCGTCGGGTTTGTAAGACTGAATGGGAACCGGTTTGTCCTTCCGTACTCAGCAGCGTATAAGAAGCATCATAAACCGGTCACCATTACCATCCCGCCGGTCCTGGCAGATAAAACCATTAAGGAGATCCGTATCATCCCAAAAGCAGACGCCAGGTTCTTTGAGATCCAGTACACCTATCAGGTGGAAGCGGCTCAGAGAAATCTGAATCCAACCCATGCACTGGCGATCGACTTCGGGATCGACAATCTCATGACGGCCGTTTCCAACAGAGGGGAAAGCTTCCTCATCGATGGGAAACGCTTAAAATCCATCAACCAGTGGTTCAACAAGCGGAACACCTGCCTGCAGAGCGTCAAAGACAAGCAGCACTACGGAAAGAAAACAACCAGACGTCAGGCCGTTTTGCAGAGGAAGAGAAACAACCAGGTCCGTGACTACATGGGTAAAGCAGCGAAACAGGTGGTCACCTACTGCATCCGGAACGATATCGGAACCCTGATCGTGGGCTACAATACCACATTCCAGCGCTCCTCAGATCTTGGCAGGCAGATGAACCAGGTCTTTGTGGGAATTCCGTTCGGGATACTCCGCAGGAAACTGAAATATCTGTGTGAAATGAATGGGATCCGCTACGTGGAACAGGAGGAAAGCTATACTTCCATGGCATCCTTCTGGGATCTGGATGAAATGCCCGTATATGGAGAAGCAGGACTTGTGCCACCGGTCTTTTCCGGCCGCCGGATCTGCCGTGGCCTGTATCAGGACCGCTCTGGAAGGCGGATCAACGCTGATGTCAATGGTGCTTTAAATATCATGCGTAAATGTAACATTGTGAGCCTAAGGGCTCTATATGATAGAGGCGATGTGGATACGCCTGTAAGAATAAGGATCGCCTGAGAGCGGGCGGAAACTCAAAGATCAAACTTCTTAAACGGGAGTCCAAGGATTCCCCAGAAGCCCCCACTTCAAATTTCTTTAAAATTAAGTGGTGGGTAATTCACGAGCGGCGTGAGCTATGATGCTGCAAAAAGATTTGAATTGAGGAACGAAAAGTGTCAGGGAAGAGAGAAATAAACGGAGTTTTTATGATCCCGTTCGGACTGGTGGCGGGATTTGCAGATGGGCAGGAGATCCGGATCACGGAGCTTGCGAAACAAGGATTTTGTTTTCGGACATTGGATGAGATCCGCGAAGTGAAGAGATTCCGGATCTGTTTTTATGATGGGTTCAACAGGATGAAGACTGGGAATCAGGAGAGGAAAAGCGCGGATCCGTATACGGAAGTTGAGATCCATTCGTTTGAGATGGAAGTGCGTGTGGAAGATGGACCGGGGATTCCGGTATATGAGTATTCGGTGTTTGTGGAGCAGGAGAAATACCGGGAATGCGCTGGAAAATTGATCCTTTGGTATGATAGATTTGTGCGGCTGAAGCTGGAGTGCGAGGACGGGGAACTTGCAATGGCGCTTACCAGGTATCCGGCAAAAAAGGATGAACAGTTTGCGGAGAATTTCATTGAACAGAAAAAAGAGTGGTTCGGTGAAGGAGAAGACAGGGCGAGGCTGGAAACGCGAATCGAAAATCAGTCAGGTATAAGGGAAAATTGCATCGCAGCAGGAGATTTTGAACTCAAAGAATACAAAGAACATAAAGAATACAAAGAACATAAAGAATACAAAGAACATAAAGAATACAAAGAATATAAAGAGCAGGAATGGAAGAATATCGAAGTTGCTGTGGAATTGGACCGTCCGGAGCTTTATGAGCGGTATTTATCCATGAAATTCCGCGATTTTATGGACTGGTACTGGAACGTGAATGGGGCTAAGGAGCTGGGAAAACGAATGCCGGTTCCAGAGCGGATTTATGTGGGAAATGCCTTCTGCCATCTGCTGTTTCCTGAAAAACGGCAGTTGTTTGAGATCTTTAAAAAGGCAGAGTCGGAAGGTCTGGCTGTGACAGTTACATTTTCATATCTGCGGGAATTTATGCTGAAACCGGTGGAAAAACTGTTGGATGAGCTGGAAGAGTGGTGCAGAAACCGGGAGACATTTCTGGAGATCGCGGCAAACGACTGGGGTCTGCTGGAGCTTTTGAGAGAGCGGAAGAAATGGAAGGAAGAAAAAGAAGTTCTTGTGCCGTGTATGGGGACTCTGTTAAATAAAAGAAAAAAGGATCCACGGATGGGATACAAGCAGGGAGAGACAGGATATTTTCGGGAGAACAGCCTGAATGCGGAATTTTACCGGACGTATCTGAGGGACACGTTCGGGATCCGGCGGTACGAGTGGGAGTCCTGCGGATACAGGCAGCAATTTCCGGAAGGAAAGAACAGCATCCACGTTCCGTTTTATCAGACGAATACCTCCCAGTATTGTACACTGTATGCTGCGTGTAAAAATGGGGAACGTGGAAAGCAGGAACTGCCGGAATCGTGTCCGGGATATTGCAGAGAGAAAGTCTTTCTGTATCCGAAGCATTTGAAGATGGTGGGGCGGTATAATTCGCTCTTTGCGCTGGATGGGAGTTCAGTTTCCGGAATGGCGGATACAGAAGGTTGGAAAGAGAAAAGAATTGATAGAATCGTAGTAAATTTACTGTAACTAATATGCAATTAAAAATAGCAGATAGTCAGAATTGTACTTGTGAAAAAAGAAACGAAATGTTGCAGGTGCGAACTTTCAGAAGTTGGGAAGCTGAATTTAAGGAGAAATACAATGAAGATCACGGCGGGACTTGGATCCATCGATGAATATGTGCGGTACGTCGAGGCCGGGGCAGATGAGTTTTTCTGCGGATACGTACCTTATGAATGGAATAAAAAATATGGGACGGTTCTGCCGCTAAACCGCCGCGAGGTTCTTGGCATCAACGTGCAGATCGGGGCGGAGAGTGAGCTGAGGATTCTGGCGGCGCTGGTGAGAAAATATGGGAAGCCGGTACATCTGACATTTAATTCGCTTTATTATACACCGGAGCAGTACCCGGAGATCGCGGATGTCCTTCACCGGTGTACGGAGCTTGGATTTTCAAGCTTTATTATCGCGGATCCGGCGCTGCTGATCTACCTGAAAAATAATGGGATCCGCTGTGAGATCCATCTGAGTGGGGAGACGGCAGAGGTAAACAGCCGGATGATAGATGTATTTGACCGCTTGGATGTCAGTCGGCTTATCTTTCACAGGAAGAACAGCTTCGCAGACATGGAGTCGGTGATCCGGCATGAGAGGGAAAAGGGCAGCAGGGGCGTATGTGAATTTGAGGCATTTGCACTGAACGAGCTCTGCCAGTTTTCGGGGGCGTTCTGTAATTCCCTGCACTGCGACGAGATGGGGCATCTGTGCCGGGTCCCGTATAAGATAGGAAAAGTTAAAGGAAATAGAGAGAAAAAAGAAGAATATGAGGAAACAGAGAAGCTGATCTCACGGATGGAGAGCACAGTGAAAGATGCGAATGATGAGCATAGCACAGATAAACCGAAAGAAGATGATGAGGAACGGATGTATGATCCCGATGGCTATCTCTGCGGTGCGACAGGTTGTGGACTCTGCGCACTGTATCGGCTGCGAAAGGCCGGAATTACCCATTTGAAGCTTGTGGGGCGTGGAAATTATGTGGATTTTATGGAAAAGGATATCCGGAACCTGAAGACAGCTCTGGATATCCTTGAGCATGTGGATACGGAAGAGGAATATATCAGGGATATGAAGCGAATGTTGTTTCCGTATGGATGCAGTGGACTGTGTTATTATAGAGAAACGGAATCGGTTGCCGGGAAGACAATTTAAATACAGTGTGCAGGAACCGGGATTGGGAACCGTATTAACACTCGATGGCTACCTTGATCACACCGTCCATCTTATTTTCAAAGAGGGTGTATGCTTCTTCGATCCTGTCTAACGGGTATGTATGTGTGATAAGTGGTTCCGTATTCAGTCTGCCCTCTGCGATCAGCCGCAGTATTTCCTCACAATTGCAGCCGTCTACACCGCCGGTCTTGAACGTGAGGTTCTTGCCGTACATATCCGGCAGCGGCAGTGTCTGAGCCTTGTCATAAAGAGCAACGACCGTCACGACCGCATTTGGTCTTGCACATTCCCATGCAAGGCGAAACGTGGATTCGGCTCCTGCGACTTCGAGAACGACATCTGCTCCGCCATGGTCACTGTTGGCACGAACATAATCTGCACAAGCTTCGGGTGATACAGTAAGGATTTCCGGATAGTGCTCATGGATAAAGCGGATACGGCCTTCGTCTTTTTCACAGACGATGATACGTTTCGGATTCTTCAGCATGACACAGAGCAGCGTACAGATGCCCGTAGGTCCGGCTCCGATGATCAATACCGTATCCTCCTCTTTGATCTCAGAAATACGAGCTGCCCAGAAACCGGTGGCAAGAACATCTCCGACCAGCAAAGCCTGACGGTCTGTAACATGATCCGGGATTTTATTTAACCCCTGATCTGCAAAGGGTACGCGAACATATTCTGCCTGTCCGCCATCGATCCGGCATCCGAGAGCCCAGCCGCCATTCTGATCGGTGCAGTTGTTTACATAACCATGCCTGCAGAAAAAACATTCTCCGCAGAAGGTTTCCACGTTTACCGTGACTCTGTCACCGGGCTTCACATTCGTTACGGTGCTGCCGATATCTTCAACAATACCGACCATTTCATGTCCGACAGTTATACCCGGCACTGCGCGGGGGACACTTCCGTGTTTAATGTGCAGGTCACTTGAGCAAATGCTGGCAAGTGTTACCTTTACAATGGCATCTCGCTCATCCATAAGAACTGGCTTCGGTTTTTCCATTAATTCAAATTTTCCCTTGGAAACATAAGTATACGTCTGCATTTTTTATCCATCACTTTCTTTTTTATTGATTCTTTTATCTCAGGTAACAGCAAATTTGTCTCGGTGGGAGTCAGGTCTCCGACTTGAATCATATCTTTGGTGGACCCAGGGTCAAAAGCATTCCTCCGGGCAAGCCTGCGTCGGACTTCGGACCGCATAATCTTAGTATTATATTATAGCACTTATCTGCGCGGATAGATACAAAATTCCCTTTCCGGATCCGGAAAGGGAATTTTATATCCTGATTCTTATTTGTGATGAAATGCAGCATGGAGGATCTGTCTAATATAAAGAAGCAATGATGTTTACACACTGATCGATTCCGAGCACACCGCTGTTGAGTGTCAGATGATAATTCTGTGCATATCCCCATTTCATGTCGGTATAGAACCGGTGATATGCGGCACGGCGTTTATCCTTGTCGCGCAAGCGTTCCTCCGGGGACTGTTCCCGTTCTCCATAAACCTCGACGATGCGCCGGGCACGGAAATCCATATCTGCGTGGATAAAGACCTTCAGGCAGTCGGCCTTATCCTGTAAAATGTAATCAGCACAGCGTCCAACAATTACACAGGGGCCTTTTTGTGCAAGCTCCGTGATGACCTTATATTGATGCTCCCACAGAATATCTTCATTTGTGGGGCCAAATAAGCGGTTTGAAAATGCAGATGAGAGGAAACTGCCGGGCGTATATTCACCGGCTTCCTTTACATATTCCGGTGTAAAACCGGTTTCTTTTACCATTTCCTGAATGATCTCTGCATCATAGCAGGGGATGCCCAGCTGTTCTGCCACTTTTTTTCCGATGGTGCGTCCGCCGCTGCCAAATTCACGGCTGATCGTAATCACTCTGTTTTTCATACGTCTTATGCTCCTTTCACATTTAATTCATGATATGTTTTTATGATAATCACTGCTGAGATGATAAAGGTCAGAATATCTGAAACCGGCATGGAATACAGAACACCGTCCAGACCGAAGAAAACCGGAAGGAGCAATGCGAAGCCGACTCCGAATACTACCTCACGGAACATGGAAAGCATGGTAGATGTCAATGCCTTGCCCACGGCCTGTAAAAAGATGAAACATGCCTTGTTGACACACGCGAAGATCATCATGCAAAGATAGGTACGGAATGCCTTAACAGCAAAATCGGTATAGTAGCTGCTCTCATTGGAAGCGCCGAAAATAGCGATAAGCTGATGCGGGAATCCTTCCGCCAGTATGAGCGCGACTGCACCTACCAAAGCTTCGGAAATAAGCAGCCGGGTAAACAGCTCCCTCACACGCATGGTCTTTTCTGCACCCATGTTATAGCCGACGATCGGAATACAGCCGGCTGCCATGCCGACTACGATAGAAATGACGATCTGGAAAAATTTCATTACGATCCCGACGACTGCCATGGGGATCTGTGCGTACTGCTCCTGTGAGAACACAGCGTCCAATGCACCGTATTTGCGGAGCATATTGTTGATCGCTGCCATTGCGGCCACAAGGCTGATCTGAGAGAGAAAGCTGGTAATACCAAGGGTGAGCATCCGTCCGAATATATTTGGAGAAAGTGCATAGTCACCGGCTTCCGGCTTGATGATCCGCATGTGGAGCAGATACCAGACGGCGAGAATTGCCGTTACCACCTGACCGATCACTGTGGCTACAGCTGCACCCATCATGCCCCATTGAAGGCCGAAAATGAAAATCGGATCAAGAATGATGTTGATAATAGCGCCAGCCAGTGTGGAAATCATGGCAAATTTCGGGTTCCCGTCTGCACGGATAATGGGATTCATAGCCTGACCGAACATATAAAACGGAATCCCAAGAGTAATATAGAAGAAATATTCCTGTGAATGCCGGTAAGTTTCCTCATTGACCGTACCGCCGAACATGGCGATGATGCTGTTTGCAAAGATCAGATATACGGCGGTCAGGATAAGACTTCCTACAATGATTAAAACCACCGCATTGCCGACACTGCGCTTTGCCCGGGCTGTTTCATTTCGACCTAATGCCATGCTGACAAAAGCACAGCAGCCGTCACCGACCATAACAGCAATAGCCAGTGCAACAACCGTCAGCGGAAAAACAACGGTATTAGCTGCGTTTCCGTAAGAGCCGAGGTAGCTGGCGTTTGCAATAAAGATCTGATCAACAATATTGTACAATGCACCTACTAACAGTGAGATGATGCAGGGAACCGCGTACTGACGCATCAGCTTATCAATACGCTCTGTCCCCAAAAACTGATTTCCAATTTCCATAATGATCTCCTTTTTCTTAAAAAAATAAGAAATGCGTAAGCTCCTTTAAATCCGGACTTACGCATTTCTGCAACACGATCTGTCTATAAAATTGTTCTTTATCGTTCACTTCCCACCTCCTTTCAATTTAAATCGAACACCCGTGAGACTTGGCGCTTGATTCTGGTATTCCTATCAGAATCACTGCGCATCCTTGCGGAGCATTTATCTCGGTCGGAGACCTAACTCCCACGGAGATAAAAAAAGTGTGGCGCTTCTGCAACTGGATTTACGCAGAAACGCCACACGATGTAGCATTATTATAGCAAAAACGGAAAAAAATGTAAAGCAGTGGATTTTGATTGAACATAATATACAAAGTTAAATTATAATACGATATATAATGATACATATTGACAAATGGTTATAATATGATATATAATGTATTTCAGATGAGAGATGTGAATTTTGAAATAGATTTTGAAGGCGAAAGGGAGGGGAAACATGAATCTGGAATTGTACTTGGAACAGATGAAAGAGCTGGTCAACATTGACAGCGGCTCTGGAAATGTAGCCGGAATCAACCGGGTGGCAGATAAATTGGCTGGCTGGTATCAGGAGATCGGCTGGAACGTAGAACGAATTCCTGCCGATGGAGGTCGTCAGGTTCTTCTTATTACAAATCATGTATCCGAACATTATGATGCGATGTATATCGGTCATATGGATACGGTATTTCCGGACGGGACGGCAGAGAAAAGACCATTTCGAATCGAAGGAGAAAATTACTACGGTCCGGGTGTTGGTGATATGAAAAACGGTGATCTTGCAATGTTTCATATCGCGGCAAATTTACCGGAAACTGAGAAGAAATGCCTGAATATCGCAATGGTCTATAATCCGGATGAAGAGATCGGGTCGATCTACTCAAAAGAGATCACAGATCGAATCGGATGTCAGGCAGATCACATTTTTGTCATGGAATCTGCCGGAAAAAATGGAACCCGCCATTGCTTTGCGAGAAAAGGTTCCCTGACGTATGATATTGAGTTTCAAGGTCAGGCGGCCCATGCGGGCTTTATGTTTGAAGTAGAAAATGCGTCTGCGGTTCTTGAGATGGGACATTACATTGTAGAATTAATGAGTCTGGCGGACAGAGAAAAAGATACGACGGTAAATGTCGGGATCGCAAATGGCGGTACAGCCAGAAATGTAGTTGCAGATCATGCAAAAATCAGTGTTGAAATGAGATTCAGGGATGACAGCGAAAGAATCCGCTTGAAAGAATATGTAAATAAAATAACAGAAGGACAACCGTTTGTTCCCGGAGTAAAAACAACGATCACGATGCAGAAGGAAACTCCGCCGTTTATAAAAACAGAGGAAGCGAAAAAGTATATCGAACGGGTCAGAAAAGTTGCTGAAGAACATGGGATTCCATTTGAGGAAAAAGACCGTGGAGGACTCTCTGACGCGAACCATCTTTCCAGATGTGGAAAAGCGATCGTTATGGATGGAATGGGACCGCATGGAGCGAATGATCATAGTGAGAAAGAGTACGGATATATCGGATCCGTTGAACCATGTGTAAAGCTCCATCTGGCAATTCTAAACGATATGTTAAATAAACAATAAGCCGAAGGGAGAGAATCTGATTGATAAAATATGTTATAAAAAGACTTTTTTATGCAATACCGGTGTTTCTTGGAATTACATTTACGGTGTATTTGCTGATCAATCTTGCTCCCGGAGGACCGCTTTCAATTTTGGCTTCATCCGGAGAAATGTCACTCAGCGATCTGGAGGCGTTGAAAGCTTCACTGGGACTTGATAAGCCGGTTCTTGTCCGGTATTTTCTGTGGCTGGCAGACCTGCTGCATGGAAATCTTGGAACATCATACCGTACCTCCCAGACAGTCAGCATGATGATCGGACAGCGTATCATCCCATCATTACTGCTTACTGGAACCGGTATTATTGGTGCGATCATCATAGGAATTCCGCTTGGAGTGGTTTCAGCCTGTAAACCGAATTCGATATGGGATCATATCAGTACATTTGTTGCTTTTATCGGAGCATCTGTGCCAAACTTCTTTTTAAGTCTTCTTCTGATCTATGTATTGGCTGTAAAAATGAAATTGTTTCCGACGAGCGGCATGTATTCGGCAGGAACTGGTGGTGATTGGAAGGATCTTCTCTATCATTTGGCACTTCCGGCGTTCGTGTGTGGAATCCAGCCAATCGGAAATTATATCAAACAGACAAAATCGAGTGTTCTTGAGGTTTTGAATGAGGAGTACATAAAAACAGCAAGATCAAAAGGACTTAGAAATGTCGTCATTGTGATCAAACATGCATTTCGCAATTCACTGATTCCGATCGTTACAACCCTAAGCCTTTCCGTCCCGTTTCTGATCGGAGGTGCTGTTGTAACAGAACAGATATTTGCCTGGCCGGGGATCGGAAGTCTGATGATCACTGCGATCACAAGTCGTGATTATCCGGTGATCATGGGAGTCGCTGTTTTGATCTGTGTCGTTGTTCTCGTTGTAAATCTGATTCTGGATCTGATTTATGCTGCGTTGGATCCGCGAATTAAATTTAAATAGGAGGGCACCAGGGCATGAAAAAAATATTAAGTAATCAGGCAGTAAAGAAATTTATGCATAACCGGAAAGCTGTTTTAGGTCTTATCATTGTCTGCTTTCTTGTTTTGGCAGTCATCCTGATGCCAATATTCATGAAGCTCGACCCATATACGACTGACCGGGCGGTAGGATTCAACAAAGCCCCATGTCCCGGCCATCTTCTGGGCACGGATGATGTGGGAAGAGATCTGTTTGCAAGACTTTTATATGGAGGAAGAATTTCTCTGTTTGTCGGGATCATGTCTACGATCATTTCGGTTTTAATCGGAATTCCGTTAGGGCTGATCGCCGGTTATTTCAGGGGTATTGCAGAAACGGTCATCATGCGTGTCGCAGATGCATTTATGTCATTCCCGACGATGGTCCTGATCCTTGTTCTCGTTGCGGTGTTCGGACCGTCGATCCTTACGGTCACGGTGGTGATCGGAGTATTGGGCTGGACTGCAATCGCAAAGCTGATTTACGGAAATGTGTTATCGATCCGGGAACGTGAATATATTCAGGCGACAAAAGCGATCGGGATGAGTACTCCAAAGATTCTGCTTTCAGAGGTACTGCCAAATGCGATCCCTCCGGTATGGGCAAATATTTCATTCCGGGTAGCAGGCGCAATTTTAACAGAATCCTCGTTAAGCTTTCTCGGAATGGGTGTCCAGACACCACAGGCATCCTGGGGAAATATCATATTTGCAGCGCAGAATCTTCTTGTATTGACGGCACGTCCGTGGGTGTGGTTCCCACCGGGAATCTGCATCATTCTCGTTGTTGTAGGATTTAATTTTATCGGAGAAGGTGTACGAGATGCCCTTGATCCAAAAACAAAATAGGGCAGTATATATCAAAAAATTTAAAGGAGGATCATTATGAGATCAAGTAAAAAAATTGCAGCATGGATGCTTGCGGCAGCCATGGCAACAGGACTTCTCGCCGGCTGCGGAGGCAGCTCGGGAAATGAGACGACAGCGGCTGCATCTGCAGCGGAAGGAACAACAGCAGCGTCAACGGCGACGGATAAGACGGGAGATTATTCCGATAAGGTCATTACATACGGTTTGACAACTGCATGGGATACCGTTAATCCTTACGGATCTACCTCCGGATCGATCTATCAGAATCTGGTCTGCGACAAGCTGTATGACCGCCTTGCATTTATTGAGGAAGCAGGTTCCGGAGTATCACCGAGAGCGGCTAAATCATGGGAATCTGCTGATGATGGAAAAGCTGCAATCTTTCACTTAGATGAAAATGCAAAATGGCACGATGGTCAGCCGGTAACCGCAAAGGATTGGGTATTTACCGCACAGCTGATCACAAATCCGAAGTTTGATTACGGACTCAGAAGTGAGTTCAACACATGGGCAGGAACCGATGATAATGGTCTTGAAACGGCTGAAAAATCCGTCGGAGTTGAGGCTGTGGATGACTATACATTGAAGATTTCTTTTAAGAATGTTACTCCGGTCGAGGATTGGCTGATCCTTCATAACAAGTATTTCTATGTACTTCCGGAACATCTTCTTGGTGATATCGCACCTGAAAAAATGAAAGATGATGAGTTCTGGAAAGCACCGATCGGTTCCGGTCCCTGCACCTTTATCTCTGAGCTTTCCGGAAGCCAGCTGGAGCTGGGATCTTTTGCGGATTATCAGCTTGGTGCGCCGCAGTTTGGCAAACTGATTCTGAAAGTGATCGCTTCCACGAATACGATCACATCCATTGCAGCAGGAGAGATGGATGGATTTTATCAGCAGCCAACGACTGATGATGCACTTGCGGCAAAGGATATGGGACTTACGGTGACAGAATCAAGTGAACCGACCTTTGTAGGCGTATTCCTGATCAATAACCAGAATGTATCAGATAAGCGTATTCGTCAGGCAATGAGCTATGCAATTGATAAGGATCTTCTGATCGAGCAGAATCTGCAGGGAAAAGGCATTGCACCGGCAACCTGTGTGATCCCGGGATCGGAATATGATTGCGGACTCACCTGGTCCAGAGATGTAGATAAGGCGAAAGAGCTTCTTGCAGAGGCCGGATGGGATTCATCAAGAACACTTAAAATGGCAGTAACCTCCGCAAGAGAGAGTATGGCAGCAATCATTCAGCAGAATCTTGCAGAGGCGGGAATTACGATCGATGTTCAGACAGTTGAGCTTGCAACGATGTTCTCAGGACTTCAGGATGGCACTTATGATCTTGGAATTTGCGGCTCAACAGCAATGTCCTATCCGCTCTGGATGTCCGGATATTATGACAATAAGAATGCGACATACTGCCAGATCACAGATACCGCATACGCAGAGCTTCAGGATAAGATTGCTGCTGAAACAGACGAAGCAAAGAAAAAAGAACTGGTAAACGAATATCAGCAGCTTCTTTGGGATGAGATGCCGTTGGTAATGCTCTACAACGGATATATTTTCGGAGTTCAGTCGGAGAGATTCCAGGGATATAACGCATTTGAAGGCGGAGTCAATAACCAGGCTGTCTGGAAATGGTCTGTAAAAGAATGATCAGAAACTGGTGACGGGTTTGTCACAAATTTAGAAGGATGATGACAGGAGGGGAGCAGATGGATGAACATTTGCTGGAAGTTAAAAATCTGAAGGTTTCCTTTAAAATTGGAAAAAAGAAGCTGACAGCAGTGGATAATGTTACTTTTTCACTGGACCGGGGAAAGGTGATCGGGATTGTTGGAGAGTCAGGATGCGGAAAAAGCGTCACGGCCACTTCGATTATGCGTCTGGTATCTCCTTCTGTCTGCGAAATTGATGAAAACAGCCAGATCCTGTTTGAAGGGGAAGATCTGTCAAAGGCATCAGAAGCCAGAATGAGAAAGGTGCGGGGAAATGAGATCTCCATGATCTTTCAGGAACCGATGTCGTCTCTGAATCCGGTATACAGGATCGGAGATCAGATGTTAGAGATGATCAGGACCCATCATCGTGAGATACCGAAAAAGGAAGCATTAAAACAGTGTATTGAAATGCTTGCCAGAGTGGGGATCCCTTCTCCGGAGCAGCGGATCAGGGAATTTCCACATCAGATGTCCGGTGGTATGAGACAGAGGGTAATGATTGCAATGGCATTGCTCTGCCAGCCAAAGCTTTTGATCGCAGATGAACCGACAACGGCCCTGGATGTGACGATTCAGGCCCAGATCCTCAGAATTTTAAAGAAGCTTGCGGAGGAGTCAGACACGTCGGTGATTTTGATCACACATGATATGGGTGTGGTGGCAGAAATGGCAGATCATGTCATGGTCATGTATGCAGGAAAATCAGTGGAATATGGAACCGCAGAAGATATCTTTGATCATCCGATGCATCCATACACGGTGGGATTGCTGAAATCAATTCCAAAGCTTGGAAGTGGTCAGGAAGATCATCTGTTTACGATCGAGGGAACGGTTCCGGGGCTGGATGAGATGCCGGCCGGCTGCAGATTTTCTACGCGATGTCCATATGCAACGGAACAGTGCAAAAAAGAAGATCCGGGAATGCAGGGAGAAGCAGGACATTTTGTACGATGCTTCCGGTCTATGGATCCCGAAATACAGGACAGCAGGGAGGTGGAATAATGGAGGCCCCTTTATTGGAAATCCGGGATGTAAAAAAATATTTTCCGGTAAAAAAAGTACATGGAAAGGAAATTACAGTAAAAGCGGTGGATTCCATTAACCTGAAGATCAATCAGGGAGAAATCGTAGGCCTTGTAGGCGAATCGGGCTGTGGAAAATCAACGTTAGGAAAGTCCATTTTAAAGCTTCATGAGATAACCGGGGGACAGATCCTGTTCCATGGAGAAGATATTACAAATTATAACGAACGCCAGATGCGTCCGCTGAGGGAAAAAATTCAGATTATTTTTCAGGATCCGTATGCGTCCTTAAATCCAAAGAAAAAAATTGTTCAATCCGTTATGGCACCGCTGGATGTGGCGGGAAAAAATACGAAAGAAGAAAAACTGGAAAAGGTCAGGAAGATCCTGCGGGAGGTCGGTCTCAGTGATAAATATCTTGAAAAATATCCGCATGAAATGTCTGGCGGACAGAGACAGAGAGTCGTGATCGCAAGAGCCCTGATCAACGATCCGGAACTTGTCATTTGTGATGAGCCGGTATCGGCGCTGGATGTGTCAGTTCGATCACAGGTGCTGAATCTGTTAAAGGACCTTCATAAAGAAAGAAATTTAACGTACATTTTCATTTCTCATGACTTGAGCGTAGTGGAGTATCTCTGCGACAAGGTGGCGGTCATGTATTTGGGGCGCATCATGGAATATGCAGGAAAGAGGGAGCTCTATGGGAAACCTCTTCACCCGTATACAAAAGCATTGCTGTCAGCAATTCCGGTTCCGGATATCCACGCGAAGCGGGATGAGGTGATTCTTCAGGGAGAATTGCCGAGTCCGTTAAATCCGCCGACAGGATGTCTGTTCAGTACAAGATGTCCGATGGCAACAGACCAATGCAGACAAAGTCGTCCGGAATTAACAGAGATCACGGGAGACGATGGAACAAAGAGAAGCGTTGCCTGCTTTCTGTATCAGTAAACATTGTAAAAATATAACATGCGAAAAATGCGCAGAGGAGGAAATCAACTATGGAAGTAAAACAGATCATTGCGGAAATTAAGGAAAAGATGGATCAGCGAGGCGGATTAAAGCATATGTATTTTGTTGCCTGCGGTGGATCAAAGGCAGCTATTTTCCCGGGACTCTACCTGATCCAGTCGGAAGCAAAAAATTTCAGTGCGACAACCTATACCAGCAATGAGTTCGTACATGCGACCCCGAAAGAATTAGATGAGAGATGTATCGCAGTCATCTGTTCTCTTAAGGCTACACCGGAGACTGTAAAAGCTGTCGAAACAGCAAATGCAGCGGGAGCAATCACGATTGCCATGACGGGAAATATGCAGACCGGTATGGCAAAGGTCGGTCAGTATGTTGTGACATATTCAAACGGAGATCATCAGGATTACAGCGACTCCAATCAGGCGAATGCGCTCCGCATCGGCTTTGAGGTTCTCCATCAGTTTGAAAACTGGGATAAATATGAGAAAGCAATGGAAGCGTATCAGTATATTGATGAGATCGTTTCAGAGGGAAAGAAAAATTGTCTTCCGGCTGCACAGGCATGGGCAGAAAAAGTCGAACATGAGCCGGTCTTCTATGTCCTTGCATCCGGTCCGAACTATGGAGTTGCTTATTCCATGTGCTGCTGTCACTTTATGGAGATGCAGTGGAGACATGCGGTATGCCTGCACACAGGTGAGTACTTCCATGGACCGTTTGAGACAACCGATAAGAAGCTTCCGATGATCCTGTTAATGAGTGAGGGACGTACAAGAGCGCTCGATGAGAGATGCCTGAAGTTCCTGAATACATATGCTGAGAACTTTATTATCATTGATTTTGAAAAGCTGAATGGAGGAAAAATCGATCCTTCGGTTGCAGAATTCTTCAATCCGGTTGTCATGATCCCGATTGAGCGGTATTATGTATCTCAGCTGGCAGAAAAAACAGGTCATTCAATGGATGAAAGAAGATATATGTGGAAGGTTGAGTATTAATGATAAAGGTAATTGGCATCGGAGATAATGTATGTGATCAGTATTATCCTGCAAAGATCATGTATCCGGGTGGTCAGGCCATGAACTTTTCTGTATATGCAAAAATGCTGGGGGCGCAGTCTGCGTACCTCGGCGTTTTTGGAAAGGACAGAGTGGCAGAACACATTATTTCTGTTCTTGATGAGATCGGGGTCGATCATTCCAGATGCAGGCAATATGCCGGCGAGAATGGATACGCAAAAGTCCGGCTTGAAAATGGTGACAGACAGTTTATCATGAGCAACCGCGGAGGGATCGTAAATGAGCATCCGTTGGATCTAAAGCCAGAGGATATTTCCTATATCAGGGAATTTTCCCTTGTTCATACCAGTAATAATGGTCACTTTGATTCACAGTTAAAAAAAGTAAGAGAAACTGGAATTCCGGTTTCTTATGATTTTTCCGGTCACTGGAATGAGGAATATTATTTAAAAGAGATCGCGCCTGTTGTTGATTACGCATTTTTCTCCTGCGGAGAAATTGATGAGGAGACCGCAAAGGCAGCATGTAAGCGCTTTGTATCGGAAGGCTGTAAAATTGCAGTGGCAACTATGGGAAAACGCGGATCCCTCGCTTTTGACGGAAAAAAGTATTACAGACAGATCCCAAAGCCTGTTGATGCAATCGATACATTGGGAGCCGGAGATTCTTTTACAACTGCCTTTTTACTTTCCCTTTTAGATGGAGAAAAAATCGAGACAGCAATGGAAAAGGGAGCTGAATTCGCTGCAAAGACATGCATGGTGAGAGGCGCTTTTGGATACGGCGTTCCGTTTGAGGATCCGGAGCCTGGTGACTGCCTGTAAAAATTTTGGGATCGAACAGGGAACTTGCTCTGGAAAGGAAATTGTCCTTGCTATTTGTCTGAGCTGTTATTAGAATAGTATTGAAAAGAATTTAGACAGTGGGGGAAAATGAATGTTAAAGCAGGATGCGATGACTCCGTTATATGTTCAGCTTATGGATACAGTGGAAAAGGATATCAAAAGCGGAAGATATAAACCGGGAGATAAGATCATGACGGAATCAGAGATGGCAAAGACGTATGGTGTCAGTCTGATCACCGTGAGAAAAGCAATCGGTTCCCTCATGGAAAAAGGACTTGTTGTTCGGAAACAGGGAAAGGGAACGTTCGTAACAAAGCCAAAATTTTCCAGAAATATCAAACGTCTCCAGAGCTTCAGTGAGATGTGTGAGCAGATGGGAGTCGTGCCGGGGGCACATATGCTGGAAAATAAGATCGTGGATGCTGATGGAAAGATTGCGGAGAGACTTGGAATTGAGACGGGCAGTAAAGTGATCTTTATATCACGTCTGAGATTCGCGGATTCAGAACCGGTTGTAATTGAAAAAAACTATTTTCCGTTAAAATATGCATTCCTGTTAGAAGCTCAGTTTGAGGATAATTCCCTTTTTGATTATTTGAAAGAGAAAGCAGGAATGCAGGTTACAAGCTCGGAAAAACTGATTGAGCTTTGCAGAGCAACACAGGAGGAAGCAAAATTACTCGAAGTCCGAAAGGGCGATTATCTGATGTTCGTTAGAAGTACAGCATACGATCAGGAGAATGAGCCATTGTATGCGGGAATTCAGATCATAAATGGGGATCGATTCTCTCTGTATGTATATGAGACAAATGGGGAGCATTGACCATTCAGGAAAAGACTACTGTTTTCACAGAGCGATTTGTGGAAACAGTGGTCTTTTTTAATGAAAAAATTGATATGTGTCTGCAGGCAAATGGAGATTGCAGAGGTCATAGTGAGAATGGGTTGGGTTACATTTTTATTGATTTGTATATTGACTGATGGTAAAATAATAACAGATAATATATTATATATTTTGAATGTAATCATGTAAAAATAGATAAAATATTATCTAATAAATGTACGAAAAACGAAATCGAAAGTGGGAAAGACTATGGAAGGTTT
>OIWL01001987.1_pt1 | contig 18991 bp, 19 predicted proteins | sample 1587561 | NCBI WGS metagenome assembly OIWL01 (sample SAMEA3888903, study PRJEB22519) | human gut metagenome | biome: human gut; feature: human-associated habitat; material: faeces | place: Denmark | collected 2010 | reverse complement strand
ACGAGCAAACAGCGCGCCATTCTGCGCGGCAAGGCAAACACCATGGACCCCGTTTACATTGTGGGCAAGGGTGAGATCGACGACACCATGGTCCAGGGCGTGAAGGACTGCCTGGACGCCCGCGAACTCATCAAGCTCAAGGTGCTGGAAAACAGCATGTACAACGCCCGCGAGGCTTCCCAGCTGCTGGCCGAGGCCACCGGTGCGGACTGCGTGCAGGTGATCGGCTCCAAGTTCGTGCTGTACCTGCAGAAGAAAAAGGACAGCGCCTACGCCGACCTGCTGAAGTAAGATGAAAACGCTGCTCTATGGCGGCAGCTTCGACCCGCCCCACAACGGCCACCTGAACAACCTGCGGGCCGCTGCTGCCTGTGTCCGCCCGGACCGGGTGGTGGTGATGCCGGCAGGGCTTTCGCCCTTCAAACAGCACACAGCTGCCCCGGCGGCGCTGCGGCTGGAGATGTGCGGCTGCTTCCGGCAGCTGGCACAGGGGGAGGAGGCCGTGACCCCGCAGCTGGAAGTCAGCAGCTGGGAGATCGCCCAGGCCGAGGCGGGCCGCCGCAACTACACGGTGCTCACGGTGGAGATGCTGGCCGCGCAGGACCCGGAAGGGGAATTGTATCTGGCCGTCGGCAGCGATATGCTGCTCAGCTTTGACGGCTGGCACCGCTGGCAGGACATCCTGCGGCTGGCCCATCTGGTGGTGACCAGCCGCAATGCAGGCGACGCCCCGGAGCTGTGCGCCAAGGCCCGGCAGCTGGACCCGGCGGGGCAGCGCATTTTGTTTGCCCCGGTCACGGCCCTGCCCATGGCGTCCAGTGCCCTCCGCCAGCGCCTTGCCGCCGGGGAGGACTGCGCGGAGGAACTGCCGGAAGCGGTGCGCGTCGTCATCCGGCGGGAGCATCTGTACCAAACGTAAAGGAAGTACCACGCAATGAACCTCAAACAGGCAAAGGAGCTTGTGCGCAGCCGCCTGAGCGACAAGCGCTACGAGCATACCATCAATGTGAAAAAAATGGCCGTCAAGCTGGCAAAGCACTACGGTGCCGACGAGGAGCAGGCGGCGCTGGCCGCCCTGCTGCACGACGCAGCCAAGGAGATCAGCAAGGACGAGATGTGCGCCATCATGCAGGCGCACCCGGAATACGCCGAGGGCGGGGAAGCGCGCCCCACGCCGGTGTGGCACGGCGTGTGCGCGTCCATTCTGGCCCGCACCGAATGGGGCGTGACCGACGAAGCCGTGCTCAGCGCCATTGCCTGCCATACGGCGGGCAAGCCGGGCATGACCCAGATGGACAAGATCCTGTATCTGGCTGATATGACCAGCGCCGAGCGGGACTGGCCCGGTGTGGAAAAGCTGCGCAAGCTGGAGCTGAAGGACCTGGACGCGGCTATGCTGGCGGCCCTGAAGCAGACCAACGATTTTGTGCTCTCCCAGGGCAAACCGCTGGACCCCATGTCAAAAGCTGCCTACGAGGATATTCTGGCCCACAGTGCACAGAATGGGGAAAACGCTTAAAAACCGTTGCAGGGGCAGGGCTGCAAAACCGATTGCAGATTCTGCCGGACGATGCTATACTATGACGTATGACAGGTTTTTGCAGAAAACTGCGTTTTTCTGCAGCACCGTGAAAGCTGAAGGAGCCTAAAAACATGAGTCAAGCGCCACGCCGCATTAACACAGACCGCTCGCTGAACCGGCCGGATCAGGCCGCAAAGGCCGCCCCGCGTCCGGCTGCCGGAACGACCGGAACATCCGGCAGACCGGCTGCAGGCAGCACGTCCGGCAGCGGACGCAGTGCGCCGCCGCGCCATTCGGCACAGCCGGCCCGGCAGGTTGAACCGTCCCGCCGCCGCAAGAAAAAGAAAAAAACTCCGCTCTGGCTGCCGTTTGCGGTGGTCATGGCGGTGATCGCCGTGGTGTCGGGCGTCGTAGTGTACGGTGTGAGCATGTTGAACAAGGTGGAGGACAGCCTCCGCCCGGACGACAGCACCCCCACCATTCAGGAAGAGGTCAAGACCGCCGAGGAGTACAAGGGGGATGTGGTAAACATCCTGGTCTGCGGCATCGACTATGAGGAAGGCCGCAACTACAGCGATGCCAGCTCCAACGACGGCATGACGGACATGATCCTGTACTGCCAGTTCGACATCAAGAACGGGGCGCTGCACATGCTGCAGATCCCCCGCAACAGTCTGGTGGCCACTCAGAACAGAAAGATCACCCTGTCCAACGGCAAGACCTACGCCGCCACCAACTACCAGATCAACTCGGTGGCCCTGTCCAACGGCGGCAGCATTGCCGCGCTGGCGGATGTGATCTACGACCAGTACCGCCTGCCGGTGGACTACTACGTCAGCGTGGATATGCAGGCCCTGGTGGAGATGGTGGATAACTTTGGCGGCATCGAGGTGTATATCCCCCGGGATATGTCCTATGGCGGCAGCAAGCTGCTGAAGGGCTACCGGAACCTGGATGGTTCCTCGGCGGAGTTCTTCGTGCGCTGCCGCCACGGCGACGGCTACGCCAACTCGGATCTCGACCGCCTGAACATGCAGCGTTATTTCTACGCCGGCCTGTTCAAGCGTGCCCGCTCCATGGGCGTGACCGACATCCTGAACCAGCTGCCGCTGGTGTTCAAGAACTATATCAAGACGGATATGGACATCTCCACCATCGCAAAGCTGGTGGTGTCCTTCCTGAAGATCGACAGTTCCAACATCATCCTGGCCCAGACGCCGGTGTTCATGGGCGTGCCCAACGTGGGCAAGACCGACAGCTTTGACGGCTACTCCTGCGTGGTGCCGGATGCCGGTTCCATCGCAGAGCTGCTCAACACCTACTTCCGCAATTATACCGGCCCCGTCAGCGCCGAGGAGCTCAACCTTGTGACCAACGACTGGCCCCACGGCACGGCTTCCACCAGCGCCAACGTCCAGTTCGTGGGCCAGCTCGACAAAGAGTCGGATGACGCCATCCTCAGCGGCGACACCGACGTGGCGGGTGCCACCACGACCGACGGCCAGGCGGCCGGGCAGTAACGCAAACAACAGATAGGAGAAATCAGATGGAGAACAACATCGACAGCAAGTCTCTTGCCATTGAGATCGCAAAGGTCCTGGATCAGAAAAAGGCACAGGATGTCCGGGTGCTCAAGGTCGAGAGCCTGACCGTCCTCACCGACTACTTCGTCATCGCCTCCGGCACCTCCACCACGCAGGTGGGGTCGCTGGCCGACGAGGTGGAGTTCGCGCTCTCCCAGAAGGGCATCGAGCCCATCAGCACCGAGGGCTTCGACTCCAAGAACTGGGTCCTGCTGGACTACTCGAACGTCATCGTGCATGTGTTTGTGCCCAACACCCGCACCTATTACGATCTGGAGCACTTGTGGGCCGACGGCGAGCCCATCGACATCTCGGAGTATCTGACGCCGGATCACAGCCTGTAAGGGAACATATCCCGGCCCGATGTTTTTCGGATGCCCTCTCCGTCTCGCATCCGCTCACCAGCTCCCCGGCAGGGGAGCCTCTGGCGAAAACGGAAACGTTGCAAGGAATGCCAAGGCCTCTCCTACAAGGAGAGGTGGCATTGCGAAGCAATGACGGAGAGGTTGTACGAAGATAAGCTTCACGATTTTATCAGTATATCAAAGGATGCGTTTTATGTCAAAGCGGTTGAATTTTGCACAACAGATGGACGAAGTGTTGAAAACGCTCGGCCCCGCCCGGCCGAAGCTCCTGCTCCACGCCTGCTGCGGCCCCTGTTCCAGCGCCGTGCTGGAGCAGCTGTGCGAGCACTTCGAGATCACCGTGCTCTACTACAACCCCAACACCTGGCCTGCTGCGGAATACCACCGCCGCGGCGAGGAGCTGGAGCGTTTCGTGGCGGCGGCCCACCCGCTGGGCGTGACCGTCGTGGAAGACCGCTACGACCCGCAGGAGTTCTATTCCGCCGTCGCCGGGCTGGAACAGGAGCCGGAGCGCGGGAGCCGGTGCACGGTCTGCTACCGGCTGCGGATGCGCCGGGCCGCGCAGTACGCCCAGGAGCACGGCTTCGCGTGGTTCACCACCACCCTGTCCATCAGCCCCCATAAGGACGCCAGACGGATCAACGAGATCGGGCAGGCGCTCGAAGCCGAATTCGGCATCAAGCACCTACCCTCCGACTTCAAAAAGCACAACGGCTATCTGCGCAGCCTGCAATTATCCGAAGAGTACGGCCTCTACCGGCAGGACTACTGCGGCTGCGAGTTCAGCGCCAGAGCAAGAGGCATCGTCTGAACAGAACGCAAAATGTCCCATGTCCTCATCCTTGCGATGCCGGACACGGGACATTTTCATCTACATCTCTCAGTACACGACTGCATCCTCTGCCGTGAATCCACCGAGAGAGTTTTCTTTGACCTGAATGCAGAGATAGGTGATGCCGCTGTCCGCTGCTGCGGAGAACTGACGCTTTGCCGCCGGGGCAACCTTCAGCCAGTCACCTGCTGCGAGGTCGACTTCCTCGCCGTCAAGGATGGCTTTACCCTTGCCTGCAAGGATACCGTAGATTTCCTCATTGTTCGTATGAGAGTGCACGAAAGGCACCCCCGCACCGGCCGGAAGCTGGTTGATGCTGACCTCTGCACCGGTCAGTTTCAGCTGATCGTGAAGCTCCACACGTCCTTCGTTTCCAATTGTGATCTTTTCGTAGTTTGTCATAATAGGGACCTCCTGAACAGATTCGCAAGTTTCTTGCTTGTTTCCAGTTTACTGTGCTGCGCATTCAAAAACAAGTACGCACTTTTTTATAACTGTACACTTAAAACAGAGTGTGCTATACTTGACCAGGAGGTGTATGACGATGAAAACAAAAGAGGAACTGCCTGCATGTCCGGTCGCCACAGCGGTCGCTCTGATCGGCGGCAAATGGAAGCTGCTCATCCTGCGTAATCTGAGAACCCGCCCATGGCGGTTCAACGAATTGCAACGGGACCTGGACGGCATTTCGCAGAAAGTTCTGACGGACAGCCTGCGGCAGATGATCGACGACGGCCTCGTTTACCGGCATGACTATCAGGAGCTGCCCCCGCGGGTCGAATACAGACTGACCGACCTGGGGACGAAAATGCTGCCCATCATCGACGCACTGGCCGATTTCGGAACCTACTATAAATCGGTCGTTTCATGAAGCATCTGTTCCGGAAGCTGACGCAGCCGCGTCAGCTTTTTTCATATTCCTGTTCCGACATTCTTTCCACCAGGACGGAGAAGATGATAAGCCCCACACACGGCACGATGTTCATCGCCATTCCGGCGGCAAGGCCCGCGCGCTCTGCCACACGGCCGATGACCCAGGGCATCAGGATGGCACCGCTGGACGCAGCGGGCAGCATGATGCCCATGCTGGTCATGCTGGTCATCCTGCCCGCGCTGGCCACTGCGGTGGGGTTCATACCTGCCATCGCAAACGCGAAGGCGAACAGCAGCAGGATCGCGGCCGGCTGGCTGTCGGCCCGCATCAGGAGCACATAGAACAGGGTGCAGGTCACGGCCATGACCACCATCGCCTTGCGCGGGGACTTGAACGGAAACACGAATGCAATGAGCAGCCGGGCCACCAGTGTGGCCCCCCACATCACGGTCACGGTATAGGCAGCCAGTGTGCCCGCAATGATGCCGCTGCCCTTGAAATAGGTCACCATCCAGCCGGTCACGCTCTGCTCGGCCGCGTTCTGGCAGAAGAGCAGACCCGTCAGCAGCCAGAACCGGCCGGAGCGCAGAAAGCTCCAGTCGATGACCGATTTCCGGTCCTTGACCTTACCTTCCATCGGGGTCTTCCAGTAGACCAGCCAGAGCACCACGCCCAGCGCCGCCAGCAGGAACACCGCCAGTGCGGTGCTGACCCGCGCCGCCGCTGCGATGAGGAACGGGCAGAGCAGCGCACCGCAGGCATAGCAACTGTGCATCAGGTTCATGCCGCGGGTGCGGTCGGCGGAGTTGTCGCTGACGAGGATGGTGCAGGCGTTCATGGCGCTGCCCTTGGCAACGCCCACAAGGAAGAATGCCGCCGCCAGCAGGACTTCCGCCCCGGTAAAGCCCATGATCCCGTAGCCGACGGTGTACCCGATGGTCAGCAGCAGGATGCTTGGTTTCAGCCCCAGCACACCCGGCAGCACACCGGTCAGAAAGCCCGCCAGCAGGTTGCCGATGCTCATCAGCGAGAGCAGCGTCCCGGTCATGCCGTAGGCAAACCCATACTGTTCCTGCAGCAGGCTGACCACCACGCCGCTGGAAATGGCGCAGATGCCGCTGAAAAAGAAAGTCACAAAGCCCGCATTCCGCAGGCGCGTTTTCTGCTCGTTCATTCCGGTCTCCTCACTCTGGCAATCGAACGGCTCCCAGCCGCTTTCTTAACCCCATTATAGACCATCCCTTCCGGCCTTTGCAACCGGATTTTCTTATAAAAATGCGCACAAACAGCGGGAGCGTGAAGTTGCGCACTTCAGGATTGACGAACGCCGCAAAAAAGAGTATACTATGATAGTATTTTTCCGGGGTGTTGCGCAGTTGGTAGCGCGCCTGCTTTGGGAGCAGGAGGCCGCGAGTTCGAGTCTCGCCACTCCGATAGAAGAAAAAGCCACGATAAACCGTTTATAAACGCGGTTTTGTCGTGGCTTTCTTTGTTTTCAGAATCCTGAAATTTGGCTAGAATGTGCCTTATCGCCTCAAAAAGTGCTTTACTCGGCGGCCAGATGCACACATTTTCAGCGGCAAATACACAATAAAAAAAGGACGTGCCGCCGTCCTCGTGATGGATAAATATGAAGTCGCACCATGCAAAGGCGGTGAAAAATCTGCCGGACAGTTCCGGTTGGTTCCGCTCCTGCGGATATGTGCTTTCATTTTGAAGATTGCTATATTTCTTATTTTTGTCTGACTTTTGGGGTTCACTTCAGGGCCGGAAGGCTCTTTTTTATCGTAGAAATTCGTGATTTTTCCGCACGATTTTTTCAACTTCCCGGCGGGCGGTTGCATCCGGCTCCCAAATGTGTTAAGGTGGGGCCAGATAAAATTTTTTGAGAAGGAGCGCACTTATGAAATACGATTTTACTTCCATCCTGGACCGCCGCGGTAGAGACGCCATCGCAGTGGACGGCCTGAAGGGCGACGGCTTCTCCCCGGCTCCCCCGAAGGCGGGCTTTGACGCTATCCCGATGTGGGTGGCCGACATGAACTTCCCCACCGTGCCCACCATCCAGGAAGCCATCATTGAGCGTGCAAAACACCCGGCCTTCGGCTATTTTCAAGCCACGGATGCGTATTTCGACAGCATCATCCGGTGGCATGAGAAGCGCAACGGCGTCACCGGCCTGAAGCCGGAACACATCGGCTACGAGAACGGTGTGCTGGGCGGCGTCATCAGTGCGCTGAACTGCGTCTGCTCCCGCGGCGACAAGATCCTGATCCACAGCCCCACCTACATCGGCTTCACGAGGAGCCTGAAGAACAACGGCTACGAGGCCGTGCATTCCCCGCTGGTGAAGGACGAGAACGGCGTCTGGCGGATGGATTTTGAGGACATGGAGAAGCATCTGAAGGAAGAGCACATCCATGCGGCCATCCTGTGCAACCCCCACAACCCCTGCGGCCGCGTCTGGGAGCGCTGGGAGCTGGAAAAGGCCATGGAGCTGTTCAAAAAATACGACGTCTATGTCGTCTCCGACGAGATCTGGTCGGACATCATCCTGAACGGCCACAAGCACACCCCCACCCAGTCCGTCAGTGAGGATGCCCGGATGCGCACCGCCGCCTTCTATGCGCCCTCCAAGACCTTCAACCTGGCCGGTCTCGTGGGCAGCTACCACATCGTGTACAACAACTGGTGGCGTGACCGCATCGAGAAGGAGTCCAGCCTGAACCACTACAACATGATGAACGTGCTGTCCATGCACGCCCTCATCGGCGCCTATCAGCCCGAAGGCTATGAGTGGACGGACGAGCTCTGCGAGGTACTGAGCGGCAATGTGAACTTTGCCTGCGACTACATCGAGCAGCACTTTGCGGGCGTCACATTCTCCAAGCCCGAAGGCACCTATATGCTCTTTGTGGACTGCACCGACTGGTGCGCCGCCCACGGCAAGACCATCGACGATGTGGAAAAGGCCTGCTGGGAGGTCGGCGTAGCCGTGCAGGACGGAAAGATGTTCCACGGCCCCTGCCATCTGCGGATGAACCTGGCTTCGCCCCGTTCCCGCATCGAGGAAGCCTTCCGCCGGATGGATCAGTTTGTCTTCCATGCGTAAGTAAGCAGAAAAAGGGCCCTTTGCCGGTTGGCAGAGGGCCCTTTTTGGTTGGTCAGAGGTCTTCTTCGGTCAGGAGCAGGTAGTACAGCACCTCGACCAGAAGGGCCGACGAGAGCAGGGATGGGACCGGGTCGGTCGCCACAATGCGCTGCGCCCGGTTGGAGGCCAGCAGCAGGTGGTCTGCCTGCGCGGCCAGAGGGGAGCGGCGGTCGCAGGTGATGAGCAGGACCGAGGCACCCCGCTCGCGGGCGGTGCGGGCCGTTTCCAGCAGGCGCTCGCTGCGGCCGGAGTTCGAGATGAGCAGCAGAGCGTCCCGCTCGGTCAGGGTGGCGGCAAAGGCTCTGGTCCGGCCGGGCACGGCGCTGGTCATGCAGCGCTTGCCCAGGCTGCCGAGCTTGAGCGACGCATCCATGGCCACGGGCAGGCTGTTGTCGGAGGCTTCGATTTCGATCAGCTCCGCGCTGCGCAGGACACTCATCGCCTTCCGCAACTGGCGCAGATTGAGTGCCTGGATGGTGGCGCGCACCTCTTCCTGCCGGTTTGCCTGCACCGACTGCAGGGCCTGCCGCAGGGGGTCCGGACTGGTGGAGCGCTGGGTCTCCGTCTCCTGCTGGTCCATCACATCCCGCGCGAGTGCCAGCTGGAATTTGCGGTAGTTGTCAAAGCCGAGCTTGTGGCACAGCCGGGTGACGGTGGCTTCCGAGGACTGGCTGGCGCGGGCAAGCTGGGCCGAGGTGACCACAGACGCCCATTTCACATCGTTGAGGATGCAGTCTGCAATGCGCCGTTCCGCGCTGTAAAGCTGGATGCCAGAACACAGCAGCGTGACGACGCTTCCCGGAGAATCGCGCATAGAAGATACCTCCCTACATCTATGAAGCGCTTTCAGTGGAGTTTTTTCTTAGTGTAGCAGTTTTCGCGAAAAAAATCAATTATTTCCGTGAAGGAGGCTGAGCAGGACCGGAACACCGCCAGTTTGGCAAATCCGGGCAAAAACCGGCAAAAAGATCCCCCGTGCAAATCGCACGGGGGATCGTGAGTTCCGGGGATCAGCAGCCTTCCTTTTCGGCCAGCTTGCGGCCCATGAGCACGCCCATGACGGACGCCATCATCAGGCCGCGGGTCCAGCCGGAAGAATCGCCCAGGCAGTGCAGGCCCTGAATGTTGGTGTCGAGGTTCTCATCCATCTTGACCTTGTTGGAGTAGAACTTCAGCTCCGGGCTGTAGAGCAGGGTCTCGTTGGCGGCAAAGCCGGGCACGACCATATCCAGCATCTTGATGAACTCGATGATATTGGTCATGGCGCGGTAAGGCATGGCGGCGGTGATGTCACCGGCCACCGCGTCCTTCAGGGTGGGCTTGACGTTGGACTGCGCCAGCTCCTTGGCCCAGGTGCGCTTGCCGTCCAGAATGTCGCCGTAGCGCTGGACCATGATGTGGCCTGCGCCCAGCATGTTGGTCAGCTCGCCCACCTTCTGTGCGTAGGCGATGGGCTGGTTGAACGGCTCAGTGAAGTTGTGGGAGACGAGGATGGCGAGGTTGGTGTTCTCGCTCTTCTTCTCCTTGAAGCTGTGGCCGTTGACGACGGCGAGGTCGTTGTCGTAGTTCTCCTGCGCCACGAAGCCGCCGGGGTTCTGGCAGAAGGTGCGCACTTTGTTTTTCCAGGGCTTCGGGTAGCCGATGAGCTTGGACTCATAGAGTACCTTGTTCACCTTTTCCATGACCTCGTTGCGGCACTCGACGCGGACGCCGATGTCCACGGTGCCGGGCTTGTGGGCGATGTGGTGCTCGGCGCAGATCTTTTCGAGCCAGTCGGCGCCGCGGCGGCCGGTGCCGATGACCACGGTGTCGCCGTAGACGGCCCGGGGTTCGCCGCTGCCCTGACGCAGCAGCACGCCCTTGCACTCCTCGTTCTCGAGGATGATGTTCTCACACTCGGTGGAGAAGAGCATCTCCACGCCGTTGTCGGCCAGATAGTTCTGGATGGCGAGGTAAAGCTCCTGTGCCTTCTCGGTGCCGAGGTGGCGGATGGGGCAGTCCACCAGCTTCAGACCGGCGTGGATGGCGTTCTTGCGGATCTCCTTGATGTCCTCGCCGGTGTAGATGCCCTCGACGTGGGGGTCTGCGCCGAACTCGAGGTAGATCTTGTCGGTGTAGTCGATCAGCTCCTGCGCGAACTCCTCGCCGATGAGGCTGGGCAGATCGCCGCCGACCTCATAGGAGAGGCTCAGCTTGCCGTCGGAGAATGCGCCTGCGCCGGAGAAGCCGGTGGTGATGGCGCAGGTGGGGCGGCAGTTGACGCAGTGGCCAAGCTCTGCCTTGGGGCAGTGGCGCTTTTCCACCGGCTTGCCTTTTTCCACCAGCAGGATCTTCTTTTTGCTGCCGTGGCGCAGCAGCTCTACGGCGGTAAAGATGCCGGCCGGGCCGGCGCCAACGATGATCAGATCGTACTTTTCCATTGTTCTGTAATCCTTTGCTGTATTTGATAAAAACCATCTCAGGCCGCGCTGCGGCCAGTTCCCCCGATGGGGAGCGTTTCTGCGGGCTTGTTTTACGGGTCGTCTTCCTGCTCCACCTCAGCGCTCTCGTCCACATGGTCGAGTTCGACGGCAGTGGCTTCCACATCGGCATGGGCGACCTCCGGGGCGACGATGCCGTCGCCGTTCAGGTCTTCCCCGGTGACGGCTTCCAGCATGGACTGCGTCTCCGGGTGCAGCTTCAGGAACCGCTTCACCGCGATGACGGTGTACAGCGCACTGAGCAGGTTCAGCGCACCCTCCACGATGAGGATGACGCCGATGGCCATGACCAGCGTTTCCATGGTGCCGAAGGGGTCGAGGATCATGACGATGCCCAGCACGATGCTCAGCACGGCCAGCAGCAGGAAGCCTTTCCAGCTGGGATACCGGCACTTGCGCAGCTCCAGTGCGTTCTGGATGCGGCCCAGACTGTCGAAGATGACGAACAGGCCGAAGACGATGGGCAGGATGCGCACCACGATGTCGCTGCGGATGATGAGGAACGCACCCAGCCCCAGACAGACCAGACCGGAGATCAGGGTCAGCTGGCTCTGGAAGACACCGCGCTCCACCGCAAAATACCGGACGAGCTGCACCGCTGCGCAGGCCAGCACCACGCCGCCCAGCGCATAGCAGACGATGTTCATCGCGGTGCCCGGCACCAGCAGCAGGAAGATGCCCAGACCCAGATAGAGGATGCTCATCAGGACCAGATTCCATTTCAACTTCTTTCCCATAAAACAGTCACGTTCCTTTCTCAATTTGGAGAATGCCGGCTCCGCTCACTGCATGGCAGGAGCTTTGTTGTACATGGGTTCGATGATCTTTTTGTCCAGGCGGGCAAAGAAGACAAAACTCAGCGTCACGCTGACCAGCTCGGCGATGACGAACGACCACCACACCAGGTTGACGTTGCCGGTCTGGCTCAGCAGCCAGGCGGCAGGCAGCAGGACGACCAGCTGGCGGCAGACGGAGACGATGAGGCTGAACATGCCATTGCCCAGCGCCTGGAAGGTGGAGGACAGGATGATGCTCATGCCGGCCAGCAGGAAGTGGAAGCAGATGGTGCGCATGGCCGGGATGCCGATGGCCAGCATCGCGTCGCTGGCGGCGAAGAAGCTCAGCAGCTTGTCCGGCGCAAACTGGAACAGGCAGAAGCCGATGAGCATGATGCCCTCTGCGTAGCACATGGCCAGCTTGATGGTCTTTTTGACGCGGTCGGGATTACGGGCGCCGTAGTTGTAGCTGATGATGGGCACCATGCCGTTGTTCATGCCGAAGATGGGCATGAAGACGAAGCTCTGGAGCTTGAAGTAGACGCCGAAGACGGCGACCGCCGTGGCCGAGAAGGCCATCAGGATCTGGTTCATGAAGAAGGTCATCACGCTGCCGACGCACTGCATGGCGATGCTGGGCAGGCCGACGACATAGATGCGCTTGATGGCGTCTGCACTGGGGCGGAAGCCGTGCCAGCGGATCTGGATGTCGGGGTTCTTCTTCAGATTGAAGAAGATGGCGGCACCGGCACCGCAGAACTGGCCGACGACCGTGGCCACTGCCGCGCCGGTAGTGCCGGACAGGGCCTCACCGCAGTAGCCGAAGATGAAGATGGGGTCGAGCACGATGTTCACGATGGCACCGATGAGCTGGCTGCACATGCTCAGGTTGGTGCGGCCGGTCGCGGCCAGCAGCTTTTCGCTCATGGTCTGCAGGAACAGGCCTAGGCTGAACACGGAACAGACGGTCAGGTAGCGGATGCCCTGCTCAGCGATCTCCACATCACTGGTCTGCGCATAGAAATACGGCTTCATGCAGGTCAGGCCGATGATGAAAAAGGCAGCAAAGCTGCACAGCGCCAGAAAGATGCCGTTTTCGGCCGTCTTGTTGGCGCGCTCCTGGTCTTTTTCACCCAGGCTCTTGGACAGCAGGGCGTTGACACCGACGCCGGTGCCGACACCGACGGCGATCATCATGTTCTGCAGCGAGAAGGCCAGCGAAACGGCGGTCAGCGCACCTTCGCTGACGTGCGAGACGAAGATGGAGTCCACGACATTATAAAGTGCCTGGACCAGCATCGAGACCATCATCGGGATGCTCAGCTTGACGAGCAGCGGGTTGATGGCCATGGTGCCCATGATGTTTTCCTGGGCGGTGGGGGGATTGGTCTGCTTATTTTCCACGATTTCTCCTTTTGACGTTTGACGTTTTTTCTCTATGCTTGAAACGTGGGCAGAGCGCCAAAGCACCCTACCCACGCAACATCATTGTTTTTTGACTTTGCAGCCCGGAGCGGTTACTTCTCCGCAGCCTTTTCCTTGGCGGCCACTGCGTCCAGGATCATCTTCACGCAGGTCTCGCGGCCCAGGGCGGCGTTGATGGCAAGGTCGTAGTTGTGGGCATCACCCCAGCGGTTCTGGGTGTAGTAGTTGTAGTAGGCCGAGCGGTTGCGGTCGGTCTTCTCGATCTCTTCCTTGATGCCCTTCTCGTCGTGTGCCTTGACCAGAGGGTCGGTCTTGGCCAGCTCACGGCGCCACTCCACCGGCGCATAGATGAAGACGCGCAGCACGTCCTTGCGGTCCCGCAGCACATAGTCACCGCAGCGGCCCAGGATGACACAGGGGCCTTCCTCTGCCAGCTGCTTGATGATGCGGCTCTGCAGGATGAACACCTGATCGCCCAGCGGCAGCTCGTTGCCCATGGTGTACAGGCTGTACAGCAGGCTGTGGGTGTGGCGTTTCTCGCTGGCGGCGACAGCTTCCTCGGACAGGCCGGAGTGTTTGGCTGCCATGGTGATCAGCTCCTTGTCGTAGAGCTTGATGCCCAGAGCATTTGCAACATCCTCTGCGATGTAGTTGCCGCCGGTGCAGTACTCACGGCCAATGGTGATGATCGTCTTTGCCATAATGTGTTCCTCCTATGTAACAGTTTTTATCCCCGGAAAGCGTTTGGCGGGGGCGGGCCTAGAGGTCCGGCTGCCCGGTGCTCTGGGGGTCATTCTGAGGTGCGGCAGGCGGTGCTGCCAGGGGTCTGGGCGGCGCGGGCAGGCGGACTTCCGCGACCCGCATCCGGCCGGTCTGGTCTACGGCGTAAACGCTGCACCGCCCGCCTGCGGCCAGCTGTTCGGGCGGGAAGCACAGGCCTCCGTCCGGGGTGCGCTCCATCCGGCGGAACGTCCGGTGAGCCGTGGTGGCATGGGCGATGCCGTCGTGCAGGGTGTAGGCGGTCCAGCCGGAGAAATCGTCCGGCAGCGGGTCGCGCTGGCCCCGCTGCTCGAAGTAATAGCAGCGGCCATCCTCGCTGCGGGCCAGGTCACAGCGGACGCGGTTGGGCAGGTCGGCGGCCGCATCTCTGGGCTTGCGCCGCAGGGCGATGGCCCGGCCTGTGAAATAGCGCAGGAAATCCGACAGCGCCATGGTGCAGTTGACGGAGCCGTCGCTGTCGGCGGTGGGGTCGTTGAGCAGGACATAATCGGCCATCACGGCGTCGTCATGGCCAAAGCCCCGCAGCCCCATCCAGATGCCCACCGGGTCACGCTGGCCCCGGATGCGGCGCTCGACCCGGACGGCAACGGGGCAGTCGTCGTGGATCTGGGTACGCAGGTCCTGCAGGTCCATCCAGGCCTGCCAGCAGGGAAAGCCGCAGCAGCCTGCGGCAGCCGCCGCAAAGGCGGCGTTGCCGGTGCTCCGGGTGGCGTTGTCCTCCATGGCGTAGGCCACCTCTTCGGGCAGGATGTCCTCGCCCCAGCGGTTCATCAGCGCCGCCATGACGAGGGGCAGGTCCATCTCCCGGCCAAAGCTGGGGTCGTGGGCGGAGAGGCAGTATTCCGGCAGGTAAAGCCGCCGGTTCAGCGGCCGTCCCTCGTGTTTTTCCCAGGTCAGGGGGCGGACGGCGGCGGCCAGCAGCCGCACAGCGGGGGTGGATTTGTCGTCGTTGGTCGAGAGGTTGACCTGCAATTGGATGCCGGTGCCGCCGCCCGGCGTGGCCACGGTGACGGTGTCCCCCAGCAGGAAGATCATCCCGTCCTCGCTCTGGGCGTTGATGCTGCAGCGGGGGTAATCCGGGGCCCACTTGCCAAAGCTCATCCAGCCGGTCCAGGTGTTCCCGGCATAGACCCGGCAGCGCACCTCCACCATCGTGTTATGGGGGGCGCTGGCGTTCCAGCTGACGTTCAGGTTGCAGAAAGCCGGCATCGCGAACTCCGGCGTGGTGTAGCTGCCGTAGGGCAGATACCGCCCGGCGGAGCTGTCCAGCACCAGTGCGCCGCTTTCCAGCGCGACATTGTCCAGCGCGCCGCGGGAGAAGGTCTCGGTGCCCTGCAACACGAGGTTATTTCGTTGTTCCATCGCACGGTTCTCCTTTGCGCATCGGTGAAAGATCAGTGTTCGGTGCCGTCCGGCTCGTCTTCGCCGTATTCCTCCCGGAGGGCGGCGTCCAGCTCGGCGTCGTGCAGCTTCTGGAGGCTCTCCTCGATGTGGAAGACGCGGTTCACGTCGCCGTAGACGATCTGGCAGCAGACCTCGGTCTGGAACCAGAAGCCGAAGATGAGCATCAGGAAGATGCCCAGCGGCATGCACAGGATGACGACGCCCCAGAACAGGATGGTCACGATGGCGGACGCCAGCGCGTGGGGCAGGAAGGCGATCATGCAGTTCAGGCAGTTCTTCAGCGTCTGGTGGAAGGGCTGGTCCAGCAGGACCACCTGCGGCCACATGTAGGCGAACAGCATGTGGAACAGCAGCAGGTTCAGCACCGTGGCCACCCACATGGGCAGGCCGACGTTGGTGCCGTGGTACAGCATGTTGAAGCAGAAATAGACGAGGAAGATCTGGATGGTGATGACGGTGCAGTAGACGATGCCGGGCAGGATGGCGGCTTTGAAGTTCCGCTTGAACGCGCGGCGGTAGGTAGTCCACCAGTAGCCCGCTTCATCGCGCAGGGCGCGGAGCACGGTGTCGTACATGCCCGCCAGTGCGGGGCCGGCCAGGATGCCGCCCGCAATGGCGCTGACCACCATGACGGTGAGGTTGTTCATCAGAAAACCGACATACACCAGGCAGATGACCGGCAGAAAGCCGATGCAGGTGAGCAGATTGGCCAGGAACATGCCGGACATGTCGCGCCCGACCAGCTCAAAAAAGCGGCCGATGCCCGTTTTGCGGGGGGTGTCCTTCTCGACGCCCGGCCCGGCCTTGCGGAAATCATTTGCAGAAGGAAAAAGACCCATTTTGTTTCGAACCCTTTCTGGTTTGGCTCGGTGCCGCGGGGCAGAAGAAAAAGGAACTGCCCATTGTGCTACCTTTCTTTCTATAAATATACCCGGATTTTGTGAATTTTGCAAGCCATCCGGCCCTTCATTTGTAAAAAAAGTGTTTCGGCTCCCATTTTCGCCCAAAGTGTGGTACAATGAAACAGGCTTTTCAGGCCAGAAGGAGGAACGTATCATGAGCATTCTTCGCACGATCGCGATGTTTGTATATCTGTTTGGCTATATGATCGTCCACTACGGTGTGCTCCGCCGGGCCGAGCGCGCCCTCGCCGCCGGGGACATGGATACCGTGGAGCAGATCATCAACAAGCATATCCCGCACTGGAGCCGGGGCATCCTGAAGGTGACCGGCGCACGGCTGGTGGTGGAAGGGCAGGAGAACATCCCCAAGGACGGCCCCTGCGTTTTCGTGGGCAACCACCGCAGCTACTACGACATCCCGCTGCTTCTGGTGGCGCTGGATGCGCCCCACGGCATCCTGGCGAAAGAGGAGCTGGAAAAGATCCCTCTGCTCAACCGCTGGATGAAGCTGCTGGGCTGCGTTTTCGTCAAGCGCGACGACATCCGCGCGTCCGTCAAGGCGCTGAACGATGCCACGGCCATCGTGGAGAGCGGCAAGAGCTTCGTCATCTTCCCCGAAGGCACCCGCTATAAGGGCGAAGAGGGCGGCGCAGGCGAGTTCAAGGCCGGTGCGTTCCGCATCGCCATCAAGACCGGTGCCCCGGTGGTGCCGGTGGCCATCTCCGGTGCCCGCGGCCTGTTCGAGGCCCACGGCAACCGCGCGACCCCCGGTTCCATCCACATCCGCATCCTGCCGCCCATCCGGACGGTCGGCATGAGCAAGGCAGAGCAGAAACAGCTGCCCGAAGCCGTCCGCCAGACCATCCTCGCACAGCTTTAAGGAGAACTATGGCAAGCTATCGTTACGAACGCGACATCCAGCCCGGCGACCTCAAACCCCGCCGGGAAAAACAGTATACCCGGAAAGAACGCTGGGCCAACTGGTGGGATTATAACCTGAAATGGGTGATCCTCATCGGCATCGCCGTGGCCTTTGTGGCGTACAACTTCATCGGGCAGTATTTCTTTACCACCAAGGCCGACTACAATGTGGCCGTGGTGGCTCCCTACTACCTGCCGGAGGATACTGTGGATGCGCTCCAGACTCAGCTTGCCCAATTCGGCGAAGACCGGAACGGCGACGGCAAGGTGGTCGTGACCCTGAACGTCTATACGCTGGACTACTCCGACGAGGAGACCCAGACCGAGAGCGCAGCCTACCTGACCATGGCGGGCACCACCAAGCTGGCCGCCGATGTGCAGGGCGGTCTGAGCGCGGTCTTCCTGCTGTACGACCCGGCGGGCTTTGAAGAGAGCACCGGCACCCTGCGCTACCTCGACGGCAGCCTGCCTGAACCCGGCAGCGACGGCGACTGGTGGAGCATGGTCTACCGGTGGACCGACTGCCCCGCCCTGACCGGGCTGGACCTTGGTGAATACCAGGCCGATACCACCCACGCCCAGGGCGGCGACAGCCAGGAGTACATGGCGCAGTTCTACGTCGGGATGCGCGGTGCCTGGAACTCCGGCACCGCCGACAACCTCAAGGGCGGCGAAGCGTTCTGGCAGGCGCTGACTGCCGGGGCCGTCTCCACCGCCAGCGCGGAGGACTGATGCCATGCGGTTCCGCCTGATCAAGCGGGAGGCCGGTGCCCCCCGCCGCCTGCCCACCACGCCGCCCCCGGAGCCAAAACACGCCCCGCCCCGCGCCGCCGACCTCGACAACCCCTATGGCCGGTATTACGGGAAGGCGCGGAGCCGGGAAGACCTGCGAAAATGACCCGATAGAAGAGTCTCATCCGCCCGATGGCAGATGAGACTCTTTTGTTTTTCCAAAGCAAAATCTGAAAAAAACTCCGCACAGAACCGATGCGGGGTTTGTTGTTTCTGTGTCCGGGTTATGGTATACTCATTTCGTATCATCTCCGGTATCATGAAAACAAAGGATGTGGAACCCATGGACGCACTGGACAAAGCCCGCCGGGAGATCGACACGGTGGACGCTGCGCTGGCCGCGCTGTTCGAGCGGCGGATGGCGGCTGTGCTGGCGGTCGCCGAATACAAAAAGGCCCACGGCCTGCCGATCTTCGATGCCGCGCGGGAAGCCGTGGTGCTGGACAAAGCCGAAGCGCGCATTCAGGACCCTGCCCTGCGCCCCTACTACCGCGACCACGTACAGCACATGATGGATGTGGCCAAGCAGTACGAGGCCGAGGTGCTGGGCCGGAACCGCGCCGCCTATCAGGGCGTGGAGGGAGCCTTTGCGCACATCGCGCTCAAGGCGCTCTTCCCCCATGCGGAGGCGGTCAGCTACTCCACCTGGGACGAGGTCTTCGACGCGGTGGAACGCGGCGATGCTGCCCATGGCGTGGTCCCCTTTGAGAACAGCCACGCGGGCGATGTGTCCGCCGTGCTGGACTTGTGCTACAACCACCCCGCCCTGTGGGTCGTGGATGTGTACGACCTGCCCATCTCGCAGAACCTGCTGGTCCTGCCCGGCACCCCGCTGAGCGAGCTGAAGCATGTATACAGCCACCAGCAGGCCATTGCCCAGAGCGAGACCTTCTTAAAGCAGTTCCGCCTGCCGGCCACGGCCATGCCCAACACGGCCATGGCGGCCAAGTTCGTGGCCGAGAGCGGCGACCGGACGCAGGCGGCCATCGCCAGCGTGGAAACGGCGGCGCTGTACGGACTGGAAGTTCTGGTGCCCAGCATCAACACCGATGGCGACAACACCACCCGGTTCATCGTCCTCAGCCGCGAAAAGCCCACGGCGGGCAACCGCTTCTCGCTGCTGTTCACGGTGGACAACAAGCCCGGCAAGCTGGCCGAGGTCATCCAGATCATCGGTGCCAGCG
>OIWL01001967.1_pt1 | contig 19181 bp, 10 predicted proteins | sample 1587561 | NCBI WGS metagenome assembly OIWL01 (sample SAMEA3888903, study PRJEB22519) | human gut metagenome | biome: human gut; feature: human-associated habitat; material: faeces | place: Denmark | collected 2010 | reverse complement strand
CTATGCTGTGCAGCCCATTGTGGAGGCTATCAGCCGGAGCGTGGAGACCAGACCGGCGCTGATCCTTCAGAAGGCGATCCGCTACGCCAATTACCGGTTATATGAAAAATCGGAAGAGCGGGAAGAATATCATGGAATGGGAACAACACTGGTAGTGCTGACAGTATATAAAGATGAAGCACTGGCAGCCAATATCGGAGACAGTCGGCTGTATGAGATCTCACAGAAGCAGATCCGGCAGATTTCAGAAGATCATTCCCTGGTGGCGGAGCTGGTGCGAAAGGGAGAACTAAGTGCCACAGAAGCCAGAAGACATCCAGATAAAAATATTATTACAAGGGCACTGGGAATCCAGGACGAGGCGCAGATTGATCTGTTTCCGTTTCGTGTGGAGACAGGAAACCGCTATCTGCTCTGTTCTGATGGACTGACCAATATGGTGGAGGATACGGAGCTTTGCAGGTTGATCAGTCAGAAGAAAGATATCTCGGAGATCGGTGCGGAGCTGATCCTCAAAGCGAACAAGAATGGTGGACTGGATAATATTGCAGTTGTATTGGTTGAAATAGATAACAGTGAGGTAGGATTATGATAAAGACGGGAACGATTCTGGGAGACCGCTATGAGATTCTGGAAAAAATAGGAACCGGCGGTATGGCAGAGGTCTTCAAGGGAAAAGATCATAAGCTGAACCGTTACGTTGCAGTCAAAGTACTGAAAGAGGAATTTCGTGACAATGACGGATTTGTAAAGAAATTTAAGGAGGAAGCTCAGGCAGCAGCCGGGCTTGCTCATCCCAATATTGTAAATGTATATGATGTCGGTGATGAGAACGGTATCTATTATATTGTGATGGAGCTGGTGGAAGGGATCACTCTGAAGAATTATATTGAGAGAAAAGGCCGCCTGACCATCAAAGAGGCAACCAGTATTGCAATTCAGGTATCTGCAGGACTGGAGGTTGCCCATAATAATCATATTGTACACAGGGATATCAAACCACAGAACATTATTATTTCCAGAGAAGGAAAAGTAAAGGTAACGGATTTTGGTATTGCCAAGGCAACCACTTCCCAGACCACGACTTCCAGTGCCATGGGTTCTGTGCACTATGCATCTCCAGAGCAGGCAAGAGGCGGATATGTAGATCATAGAAGTGATATTTATTCTCTTGGTATCGTCATGTATGAAATGGTGACAGGCCGTGTTCCGTTTGATGGGGAGACTGCGGTGACTGTGGCAGTGAAGCATCTGCAGGAACAGATGGTTCCGCCAAGCAAGTATTGCCCGGAGATTCCGTACAGTCTGGAGCAGATCATCAAGAAATGCACGGAGAAGAGTTCGGACCGCAGATATCAGGATATCGGGGATCTGATGGCAGATTTGAAACAGTCTCTGGTAGATCCGGATGGTGATTTCGTACAGATGGTAGATCTTGATGAGCAGGCCAAGACCGTGATTATGACAAAAGGAACCACGTCCAAGGTCAAAGAGTCCCGCAGAGTGAATCTGAGCAAGGATGAGGATGAGGACGAGGATGATGAGGAAGAAGACGAAGACAGCGAAGATGATGAGGATGATGAAGAACTGAGTCCGACCGTTGAACGTGCCATGACGATCGCAGGAGTGGTTCTGGCAGTGATCATTGTGATCATTATGCTTCTGCTGTTCTCAAAAGTGCTTGGAATCGGCAAAAAATCCAATACAGATACCAGCGACAGCCAGCAGACAGAGCAGAGCGCGGACGAAGAAGATGACAGCAGTTCCGCATCCCAGGGGAATACAGTGAACATGCCGAGCCTTCTTGGAAAGACTTATGCAGAGGCAAGAACGGTTCTGGAAGAACTTGGACTGAAGATCGAGCGTGGAGAATCTGAAAAATCCAATCAGTATTCTGCAGGTCAGATCATTGCGCAGAGTGAAGAATCAGGAAACAGCGTGAAGGTAGGTACAACGGTGACAGTAACCTTGGCGGCAGCAGGATCTACTGCTTCTTCAGATGGAACCAGCAGTACAGGAAGCACCACTTCCGGTACAACCACCACGACCACTAACAGCAAAGTGAAGGTTCCGTCGGTAGTTGGTAAAGATGAAAATGCAGCGAAGAGTGCGATCACGGCAGCAGGTCTGACGGTTGGTACGGTCAGCGAAGCTTCCAGCGATACAGTAGAATCCGGTCTTGTCATCAGCCAGTCTCCGTCAGCCAATTCCGAGACGGAGAGCAATGGAAAAGTTAACATTGTGCTGAGCAGCGGACCGAATAAAAAGAAAGTGACCGATGTTATCGGTCATGAATCCAGCAGAGCCCAGTCAGAACTGGCGGGGGATGGATTTAAAGTAGAAGTAAAAGAAACATATAGTGATGATATGCGTGCAGGCCTGGTAGTCAGCACCAGTCCGGATAGAGGAACCTATGTGCAGCCGGGAAGCACAGTGACGATCACTGTCAGCAAAGGCAGGGAACAGGTAACGATTCCATCTGTCAGCGTGGGAATGACCTATGAAGAGGCAGTGGAGGCATTGAATGATGCCGGATTCAAAGGAACAGTCAAAGAGGCAACTGAGTACAGTGCATCTGTAGGAAATGGATTTGTGACCAGATACAGTCCAAGCAAGACGGTCGATCCAGACGGAACGGTGACTATCTATGTAAGCCTTGGTACGCAGTCAACCACAGAGTAACAGCTTATGCAGGGAAGAATTGTCAAAGGAATTGCAGGATTCTATTATGTAGATACAGAGGACGGTATCTTTGAGTGCCGCGCCAAAGGGATTTTTCGCAACCAGAAGGTAAAGCCTCTGGTTGGAGATCTGGTGGAGCTGGAAGTATTAAGCCAGGAAGAAAAAGAGGGCAGTGTGATCTCCATTTTGCCAAGAAAAAGTGAACTGATCCGACCGGCAGTAGCCAATGTGGATCAGGCACTGGTGATCTTTGCACTGTCAAGACCGACTCCGAACTTGCCGCTTCTGGATCGCTTTCTGATCATGATGAAACAGAAAGAGATTCCGACGATTATCTGTTTTAATAAAAGCGATATGGTGTCAGAAGAAGAAAGGGAGCATTTTCGGCAGATCTACCGGGATTGTGGAAGTAAGCTTCTGTTTATCAGTGCAAAAAAAGGAGAAGGAACAGACGCGGTCAGAGATTGTTTAAGAGGACATATGACAACTGTGGCAGGTCCCTCTGGTGTGGGAAAATCTACACTGATCAATCATCTGGTGCCGGAAGCAGAGATGGAGACCGGAAAGATCAGCGAAAAAGCGGATCGAGGAAAACATACTACCCGTCACAGCGAACTGTTTCGGCTTGAAAAAGACAGTTACATTCTGGATACTCCGGGCTTCACTGCACTGGAGCCGGAAGCTATGGAGAAAGAAGAACTGCGGTTCTGCTTTCCGGAATTTGATCCCTATGAGGGCAGCTGCAAGTTTCAAGGCTGTATTCATGACAGGGAGCCTGGCTGTGCAGTAAAAGAAGCTGTAGAAGACGGGAAGATCAGTAAAGAACGTTACGAAAGCTACATCAGTTTTTTCAGAGAATTAAAAGAGAGAGAAAGACGGAGGTATTCCTGATATGAAGTACTATTTATCACCATCAATTTTATCCGCAGATTTTGCACATCTGGGAGACGATATTGCAGCAACGGAGAAGGGTGGAACCCAGTATCTGCACTACGATGTTATGGATGGCATGTTTGTTCCGAGCATTTCTTTTGGTATGCCGGTTCTGAAGTCTGTCCGTAAGATCACGGATCTGGTTCTGGATGTACATCTGATGATCGAGGATCCAGACCGCTATATTGATGAATTTGTAAAGAGCGGTGCTGATATTATCACGGTTCATTATGAAGCATGTAAGGATGTGGAGAAAACCATCCAGATGATCAGAGAGAAAGGTGTAAAAGTAGGTGTTACCATTAAACCAAAGACTCCGCTTAGTGTTCTGGAACCGTTGCTGGATAAGGTAGATATGATACTTCTGATGACGGTAGAACCGGGATTTGGCGGACAGGCATATATTCCTGAATCCACAGATAAGATCCGTGCATTGCGTAAGATGCTGAATGACAGAGGACTGACCACAGATATTGAAGTTGATGGTGGTATCAAAAAGGATAATCTGGAAATGGTTCTGGATGCAGGAGCCAATGTGATCGTGGCAGGAAGTGCCATCTTCAAAGATGACATCGAGAAAAATACCAGAGATTTCATGGAGATTCTTAAGAAGAGGCAGGCATAAATGGATACACTGATTATCAGCGGGGGCAATATCGGGATCGATCTTGCCCTCGGTCTTTTGAAAATAAAAAGATTTGATCATATCATCGGCGTGGATGGTGGATTGAAGTTCTGTTATGACCATAAGATCGTCCCTACACGGATCGTTGGGGATTTTGATACTTTATCCCCGGAAATTCTTACATGGTATAAGAAGAATACACAGATCGAGATCCGGGAATACAATCCGGTAAAAGATGCCACAGACACACAGATCGCCGTGGAGCTAGCACTTTCCCTTGGAAGTGATCATGTTACGATTCTTGGAGGAACAGGAACCAGACTGGATCATGTGATGGGAAATATTCAGAGCCTGTATCTGGCGCTGGAAAAAGGAGTGGACTGTGAGATCCTGGATGAGCATAATCGCATCCGTCTGATCCAGGGGGAGTACCGGATCAAAAAGGCAGAACAATATGGAAAATATGTATCCCTGATTCCATTTACTACTGATGTGAATGGGGTTACGCTGGAGGGACTGAAATATCCAGTGCAGGATCAGCATTTTACCGTACAGGGAAGCGGTGGTTTTGGCGTGTCCAATGAGATCGCTGCTGACGAAGCAAGGATCAGCCTGAAACAGGGCATTTTTATTATGATCGAATCAAAAGATTGATTCTTTTGGGAGGAATACAAGAATGGCTTGGTATGACGAGGCAATATTTTATCACATTTATCCCCTGGGACTTACGGGGGCTCCAAAGGAAAATTCATATGGGGAACCGGTACATCGGTTAAATACATTGATCCCATGGATCGAACATATCAGAAACATAGGATGTACAGCTCTGTATATTGGTCCTCTGTGTGAATCCGTGGGTCACGGTTATGAGACGACAGACTATAAGAAGCTGGACAGCCGTCTGGGAACCAATGAAGACCTGAAAGCATTTGTGACAGAATGTCATGCGCAGGGAATCCGTGTGATTTTCGATGGTGTGTTCAATCATACAGGAAGAGATTTTTTCGCATTTAAGGATATTCAGAAGAACCGGGAGCAGTCTCCGTACCGCGACTGGTACTGTAATGTGAATTTCTATGGAAATAATGAATATAACGATGGATTTTCCTATGATAACTGGGGTGGCTACAATCTGCTGGTAAAGCTGAATCAGCGAAATCCAGCAGTCAAAGATTATATCTGTGACGTGATCCGCTTCTGGGTCAGTGAGTTTGATATTGATGGGATCCGTCTGGATGCAGCGGACGTACTGGATTTTGATTTTATGAAAGCCCTGCGTCAGACGGCAAATGAAGTGAAGCCGGAGTTCTGGCTCATGGGCGAGGTGATCCATGGGGATTATACCCGTTGGGTAAATGAAGGAACTCTTCATTCTGTGACCAACTATCAATTGCACAAAGCACTGTACTCCGGGCACAACGATCACAACTATTTTGAAATTGCACATACGGTCCGCCGCCTCTATGAGATGGGAGGCAACCGGCCAGATGGACTGAAGCTCTATAATTTTGTGGACAACCACGATGTGGAACGGATCTATACAAAATTGCAGAATAAGGCACAGTTCTTCCCGGTACATGTGTTGTTGTATACCCTGCCGGGGATCCCTTCTATTTATTATGGATCGGAATTTGGAATAGAAGGAAAGAAGGAGCGCTACAGTGACGATTCTCTGCGCCCTGCATTGCAGCTGGCTGATTACAAAAATGCAGCCACGGAAAATCCGTGTACCAGACTGATTACCGCATTGGGGAAGATTCGTCAGCAGACGAAAGCATTAAGTCTGGGCGATTATAAAGAACTTTTGCTGACCAATCGTCAGTATGCATTTTCCAGAGATCTGAATGGAACATCTGTGGTAGTGACGGTCAATAATGATGAGAATCCGGCACAGATCCATGTGGCAGCCGGCAATGGCGGAGCTTATGTGGGAGCACTGAGCGGAATGAAAGTTCCAGTGGAACAGGGTCAGATCAATGTAACCTTACAGCCAAACAGTGGAGAAATCTGGATTCCGGAAGAAGGCAGAGCAGAAGAACCGGAGCATACGCCGATAGAGCCGGTGAAATTCAAAGCAGTTAAAGTTGAGGTAGCGATGCCGGTGACTGAGCCGGAGAATGTACAGACAAAAGAACTAAGGCCGGAGTCGTCCGGGCAGGCAGCGAAGGTGACAGCACCGGAGCATAAGATCGAAGTTCCGACCAACAAAGCCTACGAAGAGATGACTATTGAGGAACTGCAGCAGGCAATTCTCGACAAAATGGCCAAAAACGGTCCTATCACCGATCAGATGCGCCGGGATGTGATGGAAAATGTGTATCACAATTCCCTGATCAACTGGGTAAAGAGTTTTCGATAGGAAAGAGAAAAGAGAAAAAAGATGCCGCAGGATCCATCAGAAGATGGTCTTGCGGCATCTTAGTGTGTGCCTGACAGTGGACAGGCAGTTATAATATTTAGTCTGGATAGTTCAGACGATCCTCAGTAATATCATAAAGAACTTCATCCAGATATTTGCGGGCAGCATATTTTGCCATAGGCAGGTTCATATCCAGATAGTTTCCGCAGTCTTTTGCGCAGGCACCAGGAATCTCGCCTTCAAAGTCGCGGATGAACTCATACATCTCGATCATCAGATTTACAATGTCGGAGGATTCATAATCTCCAGCCAGGATCAGGTAGAAAATGGCATTTATGTTTGGAAAAACTCCGGCAGTGCCGACCTGAAGATTTCCGGTCTGGTTGATATGTATGTCGGTAACGGCAGCAGTGTGATTACCGTCAGAGGTGGCGATTATACTGGTGATACTCAGGGAGTACCTACTGCTTATATCGGTGGCGGCGCTTTCAAAACCAGCACTGGCCGTGCTGCTAATGTTTTAGGCGGTCTGCTGTCTGTAAACTCCAAGCTGGAGAATGGCGAGATTGTTGCTTCCGATGCCAATCGTGATGTACAGATAGACGGTAATATCTGTGTCGATGATGTCAGCAGAGCCCAAGGCACAGTAACACTGGGCCTGAATACCGCAGATTCCTATTTCAAGGGCATCATGTACACCAATGGCGGTGAAGGCGATGCACATATGATACTGCAGAACGGTGCGCAATGGACTAACACCAGCACCAGCCAGGGTGATTGGGACTACCATGGCAGCACATTAAAGCAGTTTGTCGGCAGTGAAGGCGCAGCAAACACAGGTTATATCTTCCAAAAGGATAATGCGGCACTGAACCTGGGTAATTACAGCGGATACACCACTGTTTTCTATGAACATAACAATGACGGCACCAAAACTGCTGACTACACTGCAGGCAATACTATTATTAATACTGCTAAAGAAGGCAGCAATATTACGCTGATTACTGATAATGTTGATGTCAACAATGAAAAAACAGTAAATGCAGCATTGAATGCTTTGGCAGGCAAGCTGTATTACAATGCAGCCAAAAATGGCGAGGGTGCTTTAGACGGTATGGCTGTTATCGCCGAAGGTCTGACTGCTTCCTCCAAGGCTTTAAAAACTGCCGGTATTTATTTTAACGACCAGACAGGTCAGGGCACTACTACTGCAAACATTAACCAGACTAAGACAGATTTCACTACCACTCTGACGGGTGTACAGGATAATGATACAGAATATGCCGAAGCAAATGTTATTGCCGAGGATGGTACCTATAAATTCAAAAAAGATACTACTATTACAACTACAGACAAGAATGGCGCTGATCTGAAGCAGGCTGCGAGAATCAATGCAGGCAAGACTTTGACGTTCAACACTAATGTTGAAGGCAGCGATACTGTTTATGCACTGGGCGCAAGCTCTGCTGACGGCGTAACTGTTAATGCAGGCAAGCTGGTAATCAACGGTAGCAGTACCAATGGTCGTGTTGAGGGCATCAACGTAGGCCAGGGCGCACAAAGCAAGGATAAGCCGATGAAGCTGACCATTAACGGCGATACTGAGTTCAATATGAAGGGTATCGGTTATACCTTAGGTTTGTATGCAAACGGTAATTCCGAAGTAACCTTTAACGGCAATGTAACCGCTATGGGCAACGAAAACAGCGAATGGGGCCTGACCTCCGAAGAAGGTGCTTTTGGCTATTACGGCTGCTCTTTGGTATACAGCGGCAGCAATTACTCCCTGCAGATGGGCCCGAAGGTTACCATTAACGGCGATGTCAATGCCAAAATCGACGGCAACGCATTGTTCGCCAACGGCGGTCATGCTAAGCTGACGATTAACGGTGGCGGTAACATCGAAATTAATAAGGATAACGAGCATAATTATTATGCAATGATTGCTGAATCTGGTACCACCAGCATGAACGTTAACCTTGATGAAAACTACGATGCAGTAAGTGCAAGAGACAACAAGCTGGTACTGAAGGGCAATGTAGGTGCATCTACCGGTGCTATAAATGCTAATGAGCCTGAGCTTTACACTAAAGTAAACCTTGGCCTGGCAACTGCAGATTCCGAATGGACCGGTATCGCTTATAACGGCTTTAATGACGAAGGCAATTCGGCATATGGCAGCGATAAGAAATTCTATGGTGCAATCAATGTCTTCCTGCAGAACGGAGCTACCTGGAACAATGAGCAATGGGGCGAAGCTGTTGATCAATTCGAAGGCAGCCATGTTGCTAAATTTGTCGGCGGTGAAAGCGAAGCTAAAGCAGGTAATATCTTCCAAAAGGATAGCGGAAACCTGACTATTGACAACTACAGCGGCAACACCAACATCTTCTACGCACACACTGGCAACGGTGAAGCAGCTGAAAACTACGCAGCAGGCGACACCATTATCAAGGCTGCAGCTAAGGATTCCGTTGTTAGCCTGATTACCGATAACACCGGCGTTGCTATGGACAACAAGGATAGCGTTGCCAACGTACTGAATGCATTGGCAGGCAAGCTTACCTATAGCAACTTTACCAAGGGTGAGAAGAACCTGACCGGTTATGTAAAGATTGCCGATGGTCTGACTGCAAGCAGCAAAGCAAAATATTCTGCTGACATTACCTTTAATGAATCAGGCAAGGGTACCTACGATAAAGCTGCTTCTGTAATGCCTGATCATCAGGTGAAAACAGAATTTACTACTACACTGACTGGTGTCAAGGCTGATGATGGTGAATATGTAGCTGGCGGCGTTTTCGTTAAAGACGGTTCCTATAAGTTTACTGAGGACAGCAGCATTACTACTGACGACAAGTCTTCTATAGACCTGAGACAGGCTGCAATAATAGATGCTGAGGGTAAAACCTTGACTCTTAACGCTAATTCTAATACAGGTTCTACAGTTTATGGACTTGGCGCCAGCTCTGCTGACGGCGTAACTGTTAATGCAGGCAAGCTGGTAATCAACGGCAGCAGTACCAATGGCCGTGTTGAAGGTATCAATGTAGGCCAGGGCGTACATAGTAAGGACAAACCGATGAAGCTGACCATCAACGGTGATACCGAGTTCAATATGAAGGGTATTGGTTATACCTTGGGCCTGTATGCAGCTGGCAATTCCGAAGTAACCTTTAACGGTAATGTTACTGCTATGGGTAACGAAAGCAGCGAATGGGGCTTGACCTCTGCTTATGGCTATTATGGCTGTTCCTTGGTATACAGCGGCAGCGACTATTCTGTGCAGATGGGACCAAAGGTTACTATCAATGGTGATGTAAATGCCAAAATCGACAGCAACGCATTGTTTGCTAACGGCGGCCATGCTAAGCTGACGATTAACGGCGGCGGCAATATCGAAATCAACAAGGATAATACACACAACTATTATGCAATGATTGCTGAATCCGGCACCACCAGCATGAACGTTAACCTTGATGAAAACTACGATGCAGTAAGTGCAAGAGACAACAAGCTGGTACTGAAGGGCAATGTAGGTGCATCTACCGGTGCTATAAATGCTAATGAGCCTGAGCTTTACACTAAAGTAAACCTTGGCCTGGCAACTGCAGATTCCGAATGGACCGGTATCGCTTATAACGGCTTTAATGACGAAGGCAATTCGGCATATGGCAGCGATAAGAAATTCTATGGTGCAATCAATGTCTTCCTGCAGAACGGAGCTACCTGGAACAATGAGCAATGGGGCGAAGCTGTTGATCAATTCGAAGGCAGCCATGTTGCTAAATTTGTCGGCGGTGAAAGCGAAGCAACTGCAGGCAATATCTTCCAAAAGGATAGCGGAAACCTGACTATTGACAACTACAGTGGCAATACCAACATCTTCTATGCACACACTGGCAACGGTGAAGCAGCTGAAAACTACGCAGCAGGCGACACTGTTATTAAGGGTGCGGCAAGTAATTCTGTTGTAAGCCTGATTACCGATAACAGCGGTATCAGCATGGATAATGCAGACAGCGTAAACAATGTATTAAAGGCACTGGCAGGCAAGCTGACCTACAGCAACTACGTAAACGGCGAAAACAACCTGACCGGTTATGTGAAGATTGCTGACGGACTGACTGCAAGCAGCAAGGCTTTAGAAACCGGTGATATCTCCTTCAGCAAGGAAGACGGCAAGGGTTATTATACCAATGTGCCGAAACCGAAAACCAGATTTACCACTGCTATTACCGGCGACCTTGAAGCAGATACGGAATATGCAGGCAATATTGCTGACGGCAAATACTTCTTTGACGGCGATTCTACAATTACCGTAGGCGCAGCTACTGCTGCTGACATCAAAAAAGCACTGACAATTGATGCAGCCGACCACAAGCTGAGCATTATTGCTACAGGTGGTAACTGGTCTGAAGAAAAAGCCTTTAAGCATACAGCGTCCGGCACAACCAAAATCACAGCTGGTGAAATTGTTATCGGTCAGCCTGACGGCGGTTATTATGATCGTACCGGTATTGCTGTAGAAGCTGGTACTGTAGATATTACTGCAGCTAAAACTACTATTTATGCTCAAAACGATTTTGCTGATGTAACTTATGGTGTTCATGCGAACAATGGCGGCCGTATTGATATTCACGGTGACTTAGACCTGAAGCTTAATTATGCTGCTCCGGTTCATGGACTTGTTGCAGAGGATTATGATTTCTCCAATAAAGCAGCTGTTATTAATGTAGATGGCAAGGCTAATATTGACCTGAGCGGCAGAGAGGGTAATGCAGTGGCTGCTATCCGCTCCGGCTCTACGGTAAATGTTGGCGGCGGCACCATTAAGGCTTGGAATGGTCAAAGAAATATCAGCTATGGTTTATTGGCTGATGTAGGTAACATTAATGTTAATATGAATGCTGACAAGACTGCAGCAGGTAAAAACACTACTGTTATCAACGGTAATCTGAAGGCTTACAGCTCCACTGGACCGGATAACCACAACGAGGATGTCGACAGTGTAATTAATGTCGGCTTGTCTGATAATAAATCCTCCTTGACCGGTGTTGCTTTTGCTAAAGATATTAACTTTGAGTCCGAAACCTTCAAGGGCATTATCAATATGTACCTGAATAACGGCGCAACCTGGAATAATCAGGTTTGGGGCAAAACCAATACATCCTTTGCTGGCAGCCATGTAGCTAAATTCATTGGCGGTAACAGCGAAGCTGCTGCAGGTAATATCTTCCAAAAGGACAGCAATAACCTGACTATTGATATTTACCGTGGTAACACCAATATCTTCTATGCACATGAAGGAAATGGTGAAGCATCTGGCAACTACGCGGCAGGCGACACCATTATTACAAGTGCTGTAGATGGTTCTGTTGTTAACCTGATTACCGATAACACCGGTATTGCTATGGACAACGAGGAAAGTGTTGCTAACGTACTGAATGCATTGGCAGGCAAGCTGACCTACAGCAACTTTACAAACGGTGAAACTAACCTGAAGGGTTACGCAAAAATTGCCGGTGGCCTGACTGCCAGCAGCCAAACCCTGAAATCTGAAGCTATTAAATTCAATAAAGATACCGGTAAGGGCGCTACTAAAGATGATGCAGTAAATCCTGGTCCCGGCGAAGATGATAACAAGAATATCTTCACTGACTATATTAGCGGTGAAAAACAGGCTGCATACAAAGGCGTACAGCAAGATGACCGTTCCTATGTATTTACCGAAGATGCAACCATCAAGATTAACCAGATGACTCATAAGGAAGCAGATCCCGATTGGGAAAGCTCCTTCATCATCAGCGGTGCAGCTGTGCAGAACGCTGCAGGAGTTAAGGACCTGGTAATCAAGGCTGAAGACAAGACCTTGAAGCTCAAAGTAGCTTTGGACAAGGATACAGTTCCGCCTAATCCGAATGCAGGTATTCTGAACAACAGAATTCCTTTGCGCGGCATCGACAACAGCATTGCTGGCAGCACAACAACAATTACTGCCGGCACCTTGGATATCAACATTGATAATACCTACAGCCGTAAGACCAGCAGCGGCAACCCGCTGATCGGCGAAGGCAGCGCAATCGGCATTTATGCTAAGAGCGCAGGCGAGAAGGCTGTTGTAGAGGTTACCGGCAATACCGATATTAAGGCTCATGGCTATAACAATGTTTACGGCGTTAACGCTAACGGCAATGCCGAAATTAAGCTGCATGGCGATCTGACCATGGCTAAGGACGGCGAAGACTGGGCTATTGATAACGTTATCAAAGGCCAGAACACCACTACCTTGGTTGAATCCTCCTGGAGAATCATTGCCGGCATCAACGCTAACGGCGCAGGTGCAAACGTAACTGTTGACGGCAAGACTACTATCGCAGCTCACGGCTCTGGTGCCATCGCAGCAGACGGCGCAACCGTTAACCTGGGCGCTGCCGATATCGAGGTTAAGAACAACAGTGACGAGGCAGGCTATGGCTTCCATGCCTTGGGCGCTGCTCTTGGTACTGTTAATGTTGGCGGCGAGGGCAAGGCCGTTACCGTTAAGGGCAATGCAGGTCTCTTCGGCAAACAGGGCCAGAAATTTGCGAGCGACAGCAAGGAATCTGTTATCAACCTGAAGCTGACCACCGAGGATTCCGCATGGACCGGCGTTGCATACAAACATTTCGATGCAGAAAAAGATGCAGGCCTGAGCGGTTCCATGAACCTGACCCTGGCAAACGGCGCTTCCTGGAATAACGAGAAGTATGGTTATGTATACGGCGATTCAGAATGGGAAAAATATAAATTCACCGGCAGTGAAATCGCTGACTTCGTTGGCGGTGCAAGCGAAGCTAAAGCAGGCAACATCTTCCAGAAGGATACGAACAGCCTGACCATCGACAACTACAGCGGCAACACCAACATTTTCTACGCTCATACCGGCAACGGTGAAGCAGCTGAAAACTACGCAGCAGGCGACACCATCATTAAGCATGCAGAGAAGGATTCTGTAGTATCCCTGATTACCGACAACACTGGCATAGCTATGGACAGCGAGGACAGCGTTGCTAACGTACTGAACACCTTGGCAGGCAAGCTGACCTATAGCAACTTCGTAAATGGCGAGAAAAACCTGACCGGTTTAGTGAAGATTGCTGACGGTCTGACTGCTTCTTCCACAGCGCTGAAGACTGGCAATATCGCCTTCAGCACTGAAGACGGTAAAGGCAGCCTGAATAAGGAAGATGTTAAACCTGAACCTCCGACACCTCCGACACCGACCTATCCTGAGGATCAAAAGGCTGATAAATTTGACCAAGGTATTTCCGGCAATGACGAGAAATATAAAGAGGAAGGCGTACTGAAGGAAGACGGATCTTATGTCTTCACCAAGAACCCGACTGCTATCGAAGTTAAAGATGGCGCAGCAGTTGGTGCAACCGATAAAGATATCGTAATCGACACCACCAAGGCTAAGCTGGTGCTGAAGGGCGAAACAGGCATCAAGGCTGACGGTGCAGATGTTAATGTTAAGGGTAGCACTGATATCAGCGGTAAAGTAGGTATCGACGCAGTAAACGGCAACGTAACAATTAACGGCAGCACTGTTATCAACGGTACTGATGTTGCAATCAATGCAGGCGAAGGTGCTAATGTAGATATCAACACCAACAACAGCGCTCTGAACATCAAGGGTGATATCAATGCCAACGGTGGTAACATTACCGTAGATAGCGGTAAAGCAACCGGCACTATTGAAAGTAACGTAACTGCAAGCAACGGTGGCAATGTTGAAATCAGCCTGAACGACAAGAAATCCACTCTGACTGGCGCTTATAATGTTGATGCTGACAGCAGCATCGTAATGAACATTGCTAACGGTTCAACCTGGAACCTGACTGATGACGAGGACGAAGCTTCAGGTATGTCCCTGATGAGAATGGCTAAGGCTCCGGCAGCTACCGCAAAAGGCCTGACACTCAATGGTGGCAAAACAGAGGCTGAAACCGGTTTCATTAATCTGCAAAAGAGAACTAAGGACGTCAAGATTGCTAATTACAGCGGTTGGGAAACCTTCATCTACAGTCATGAGGGTGCAGGCGATAAGGTTAGCGACTACAAGTCCGGCGATACCGTTATTGCTAAGGCTGATAAGGGCTCTGGCGTAATCCTGTCCACCGATAACAGTGGCATTAACATGAAGGACAAGAATTCTGTAGAAGCAACTCTGAAGGCGCTGGCACAAAAGGTTACCTATAACGACCACGAAGCAAACGGCGGTAACCTGACTGGTAAAGTACAAATTGCTGATGGCCTGACATCTTCCAGCAAAGCTCAAAATATCGGTACTCTGCATTGGGATGAAAACGGCAAGGGCCAATATAATCCGGACAGTGTAAACTGGAATCAGATTATTGAAGGCGATTACGAAACCTTTGTCATGAAGGGCGTAAGAAGCGCAGCAACCACCTCCCTGCACACCTGGCGCGACAACATGCAGGATACCTACACCGGTGCAGACATGGCTGATGAAGACGGTATGTTCGCAAAAGCACTGGGCGGCAAGACCAGCTCCGATGTTAAGGGCCTGAAGGACAGCAACACCTACTACGGCGTACAGGTTGGCTACGACAAGGCTGCAGCAAACGGCTGGCACACCGGCGTGGCATTCGACTACCGCAACGGCGATTCCAACTATCTGCTGGGCGGCAAGGGTGACAACCAGATGTACAGCCTGGGCGTATACGGCGTGAAGAACTTCGAAAACGATGCCTTCTTCCGCGTTGCAGCGAAGGTTGGCCGTGTTGAGAACGAATATGACGTATACAACGAAATCCGCAGCCTGAAGCTGAACGGCGATTACAAAGCCAATGCTTACGGCCTGACCATGGAATACGGCAAGACCTTCGGTGATGAGGAAGCATACTTCACTCCGAAAGCACAGCTGACCTGGTCTCAGGTAGGCAGCAAGGATTACACTGCTCATACCGAAAACGCAACCATGCAGGTAGCACAGGACAGCTACAGCAGCTTCGTTGGCAGACTGGGCTTTGAAGCAGGCGTGAAGAGCGAAAAAGGCCGCGTATATGCAGGTCTGTTCGCAGCACATGAATTTAACGGCGACATCAGCGCAAGCTACTTTGCAAACGATGGCGACAGAAAACACACCAGCTTCGACGGTGAAGAAACCTGGATGGAAATGAAGCTCGGCGGAACTTATGACTTCAGCAATAATGCACATCTGTATGCAGATATTGCTAAGGACTTCAACGGCAACTTTGAACGCAAGTGGAAGATGAACGTTGGTCTCCGTTTCGAGTTCTAAGAAATTATTTAAGCTCTCTCATATTTTTCATACTCAGCTGCGGTGCTGCCATGGCAGCGCTGCAGCAACCTCAAAAAACTTATAAAAAACAGCTCCGGCATGCGCAGTGCATTCGGAGCTGTTTTCACCTGTAATTCTCTTGACCATACTATTACTATATAGCTTATAATAACAATAAAAATCAAAGGAGGCTGATTATGTCGGAGCATTTATGCAACCTATCAACAGGGGATAAGGTTTACTTTTATGATAAAAGCATCGTCATCTATTTTCAGGGAGCACGCAAGGTATTAAGCACCTCGCTTTATAACGGCGGTTACCATGATGATTACGTTGCTGTATATAATTATGATGCCAAGCAGGGAGCCGGCATGCCCTGCGAAATGCTGGCGGACACCTATGTGGAGCACATGCGCCTTGTATCCAAGCGCTTGGCGCTGGACCCGGACAAGGTGAGCGGCATGGGTACGGCGGCAAGCATGGAAAACGCTGTGGTAGAGACATTGAGCTTTAAGGAGCTGACCGTAACTGCCATCGTAACCGGCGGTATCGAAACAAACGGTGGGCGTGCAGGTGACCCCGCGGATTACTACAAGCCGCAGCCCAAGCCTGTGAAGTATGGTACCATCAACATTATGCTGCTGTTGGACTGCGATATGCCGGAAGGAGTAATGGCGCGCGCCCTGGTGACCTGCACCGAGGCTAAGACCGCTGCCATTCAGGAGCTGCTGGAGGGCAGCAAATACTCCAACGGTATTGCTACAGGCTCCGGCACGGATCAGACGATTATCATCGCCAACAGTGCGAGCGAGCTGTACATGGAGGGAGCAGGCAAGCACTCCAAGTTAGGCGAGCTTATCGGCAAGACCGTGAAGAACGCAGTTAAAAAAGCGCTGGCCAAGCAATCCGGCCTCACTCCCGCAAAGCAGCATGACGTGTTCCGCCGCCTCAAACGCTTTGACATCAAGACGGGCGATATGTGGCAGGCATACAGCGCGCAGGATGCTGCGGTAGTAAAGCCGGAATATCTGCTGGCAGCCGAAAGGCTGGCCAAGGAAGATATAATGCTGGTATATACTTCGCTCTATGTACACCTGCTAGACCAGCATTTGTGGGAGCTTATCAGCGCTAAAGAAATGCAGCTGGCAGGGCAGAAGCTGCTGCAGGCTATTGCAGAACAATATAATGTTGAAGCTGAGATTATAAATGAAGGCACTTTGCCTGCTATGCTGGCCTCCTGGCAGCAGCAGTTCAACAAAATTATCGCCCAACGCTTGCATCCGACTGCAAAAGAGAGCTAGTTTTAGGTGAGAAAAATATAAATATATACTTGACCTTATAGCGGCAATATAGTGTATATTATGGTTGTAATCAAAGGAAGCGAGGTGAATAATATGCATCCGAAATTTGAAATTCCGGCTGATCCGCACGGCAAGCATCGTTATGAAAGCGCTATGAAGCACGTAGAGGCTGCTAAAAAGGCAGGTAAATCCAGCGACGAAATCCATGCTATCTTCAAAAAGGTAATGGAGTTCAACCCGATGGACATTGAGTCCATTCCGCAGGATGAAGCACATGCTAAGTATCGCACTGCCATGGTGCATATGAAAAAAGCACTGGAAAGCGGTAAGAGCGCAGACGAAGCGCATGAGGTTTTCCGCAAAATCATGAATGGCGAGACCAGCGGTCACTGCCACCACAGCAAATAAGGCTGAAAGCAAAAGCATCGTAGGCTATTGAGGTAGCTTACGATGCTTTTTTGTATACAAAAAAGGCGCCTGCCGAAAGCTCGACAGGCGCCACTGGTCCGTATGACCAGGCATAAGCTCCGCAAAATTGCGGCTACTCATGCAACTAAGATAATTATAGCATAGGCAAAGAATAAAAACAATAGTTCGATGAAAAGAAAATGATATTGCGTAAAATAATTTATAAAAATTTTATAAAAGCAAGTCAAGATAGACAGATATTGTCCAATTTATATGGTAAGATTATATTAAAGCAGAAGTCAAAAAGCTTCGGCAACGCGAGAAGTTCGCAAAATGGCTTTTGTTTTACCCTGATATCTGTAATGCCGGGTATGATGGTATTCAAGATATCCTAATTATTGAAGGGAAGGTGTTTGAAAATGAGAACAACAGGAAAATTTGCGGCAGCAATCCTCAGCGCAATTATGATGGCTAATGGCTTGAGCCTGCCGATGGCTTATGCTGCGCCGTCAAGCCGGTATGTAAGTGTGGATGAAAAGTACGACCCGTTTGCAGAAGAAGAAATGCCTGCTAAAGAGGCAGATCCTTCGAAGCTGACCTTTAAGGAAAGACTTGCGCTGCAGAAAAAAGAGGAGCAGGCCGCTGCTCAAAAGGTGACAATTGCCAATGTTATGCCGGGACATATTTATATCCCTAAAAAAACTATGCTTAACGTTGAGCTCATTGAGCCTGCTAGCTCTAAAACTCACAAGAAAAATCAGCAGGTGGAGTTCAAGACTACAGAAAACCTGATAATTAACGGAGTTGTAGTTATTCCCAAAGGTACTGTAGGCATGGGTTATGTATATGAAGTGCAAAAGGCAGGCGGCTTCGGCAGAAAGGGTGTACTGCGTATTGCAGGCAAGGAAATCAAGACGTTGAACAATGTAAGCGTTCCGTTGAGAAAAGGACTTGAAGGCAAGGGCAAAACCGATGGCGGTGCTGTGGCTGTTGCTGCTGCGGTTAGCCTGGTGGGCGGTCTTTTTATGAAGGGCAGCAATATCAACTATCCGGCCGGTACTGATTTTCAGGTAGAGGTTAGGGAGAATGTGGATTTGGGCGTAACTCCGGAGGAGCTGAAGGATGCTATGAATCCTAATATTCCGCATGGTCAGGAAATCGTTATTGAAGTTAAATAAGATATCTTAGCGAATTAAGGTTTTCGTGCTTTGGCGAATCTGCGCAGGCTGTGTGCTTGCGCAGATTTTTTGTTTATAAAAAAGCCGTGCGTGGGATCGCATGACGGGGGAAGTAGGGGGGATAATCAAGCTAATTCAGCCTTAATCTTTTCAACCTGCTCAACAGAAAGCGAAGTACCTTTAGCGACATCTTGCACAGATAAGCCAATGCTTAAAAGACGTTTGGCGGTAGCAAGTTTTTCTTCGGCTTCACCTTTAGCAAAACCAATAGCTTCGCCTTCAGCAAGAGATTCTTCACGAATATCCTTCATACGCATTTCGTAAGTCATAGATGAACGCAATGAATTCGGTCATTGGGAAATAGATACTGTTATAGGAAGTAAAA
>OIWL01001951.1_pt1 | contig 19292 bp, 19 predicted proteins | sample 1587561 | NCBI WGS metagenome assembly OIWL01 (sample SAMEA3888903, study PRJEB22519) | human gut metagenome | biome: human gut; feature: human-associated habitat; material: faeces | place: Denmark | collected 2010 | reverse complement strand
TCTGTCCAAATGGATTTAGTGGCTCTATTTTCATGGATTGGGTGGCTCCGCCACCGTGGAATACTCAATTCCATTCATAATGCGTCGACCATCTATAAAAGTAAAAGAATTGATTATTTCTTGTGACCAGTTAATCAGTGTCTTTTTTAATTTTTAAATTTCTTGAATACTGCTCTTTTTCATTTCTTCGATACGTTTCCATAAATCATTTTCTGTATTTTCTAAATTAGAATGCTTATTAAAATACACGTAATCCCTCTTTAAACGGTCTTAGTGTTGGTTATTTAAGAAACATTGGTACAGCTGGATTGGCTGCTATGTTAGAAGATTTTAAGTAAATCCAATATTAAGATGGAACAAAAACAATATGATAGTATGACAGCACTATTAGAAGCTTTCTATAATGGAGAAGTAGATTCGATTATTATTAATGAATCTAGTCGTTCACAAATTTTAGACATGGAAACTTATTCTAACTTTGATTCAAATACGCGTGTTGTGTATCAAACTTCTTATAAAGTAAAAAACAATGATTCTGCAACTTCAGTTAGTGATATTACTTCAAAACCATTTAATGTATTGATCTCTGGTTCTGATACGCGTGGTGGATTTGACGAAAATGGTCGTAGTGATGTGATTATGGTAGCTACAGTTAATCCTAAAACAAATACAATTTTATTAACTTCTATACCACGTGATTTCTATGTCACTAAAGCTTGTGATGCAGAAGATGGATGTATGCAAGGAGCATTAGATAAGATTACACATACAGGTATGCATGGCACAAATACGACAAAGCGTACAGTAGAACAATTGTTGGGTATTGAAATTAACTATACATTCAAAGTTGGATTCGATACAGTAACAGATTTAGTGGATGCCGTTGGTGGAGTGGATGTTACTGTAGCTCCTGGATATGCTGTAGATAAACTTTTAACAAATCCTGCTTATAGTGTACATGAAGGTGTGAATCTTTTAAATGGGGAGCATGCGCTTGCCTATGCTCGTGAACGTTATTCTTATACAGAAGGGGATCGACAACGTACAAAAAATCAACAGCAAGTTCTTATGGGAATTATCGATAAGATTACAAGTCCTGCCATTGTCACAAATTATGCTTCGATTATGGATAGTATGGACAATACATTCTCAACAACAATGTCAAATGATGAGATTACGGATTTGATTAAGTATCAGTTTAATAAGAATCCAAAATGGAAGATGGAACAGTATATGGTAGATGGTACGGGTGATACTTTAATGTGTGCTGAACTTGGTGATGTTGCATCTGTTATGGTTCCAGATCAGAGTACGGTTAAAAAGGCGAAGGATAAAATTAGTGCTGTTTTAGCTGGTAATTCAAGCGAAGATGTACAATAATATAGCTAGAGAGGTATTTACAATGAACAAAGCACATTTGGGTTTAATGATTGGAATGATTTCTTGTATCATGGCTAGTATTATATGCCTAGTATTATATTTAATGATTTCGATTGTGTGGTTAGTTTTGGCTAGTATTGTATTATTGTTAGTTTCTTTATTATTGGTTTTTATAGATTTATTACATGATTAAGTATTGTAGGATGGTTTAAAATGGCCATCCTTTTTTTGTCTATTTGCCAAAAAGTAGTATTTTATTATATAATATGTAATTGTGAGCCATATAAATCAGTTATAGGAGATTATTTTATGTCTAAAAAAGATATTGAACTTTCCCATGATGTAAAGGGAAATAGTAAAAAGAATAAGAAAAAAAGAAGGCCTATAAGTAAATTTTTAACGGTGTTTATGTTTGTTGCACTCGCATTACTTATACTTCAAATGGTGCGTTTGAATTTATTGCCAATTAAATTGATTGTGTTAATTTCGGCTGTGTTTATAATATTAGCTTTGATTGTCACTTTAATGATGCATTTTAAGGCAAAGAAGTTTTTCAGTCGATTATTACTTGGATTGATTTCATTATGTATGTGTGTAGCTTTTGCGTATGGAAATTATTTTATTTATAAGACGAAGGATACTTTTGATGTAGTGACGAGTCTTGCAGATAAAAGGGCTATCACAACTTCAATTATCGCATTAAAGGATTCAAATATTACTTCAAAGGCGGATCTTAAGAATAAGAAGATTGGTACTATTGTTGAAATGGATAAGCAAGCTACGAAGCGTACCTTAAAGGCACTTAAAAAAGAGGAGATTCAATATTCAACTTCAGATTATAGCAATCTAGATGATTTGGTAAATGCTTTATATGATGGTAGTGTAAATGCGATTTGTTTAAATGAAAAGTATCGTGATGTGTTACATGAGACAGAGGAATATTTTACTTTTAACACGATTACGAATGTTGCTTATCAAAATGTGCATTATGTAGAAAAAGCGGCAAGTGAAAATGAGAGTGATCCGGTTAGAAATATTACGAAAGATGCGTTTACTGTACTTGTGAGTGGTAATGATTCTTATGGTAGTTTACAGGATTCAAATACGCGTAGTGATGCGAATATGTTGTTGACGGTAAATCCTAAAACAGGAACAATTTTAATGACAAGTATTCCTAGAGATTATTATGTAAATCTTGTATGTCCTGAAGGGGATGAAAATTCGTGCCCTGAAGATAGTAAAGATAAATTGACGCATACGGGTCTTCTTGGAATCAAGAGTACGGAAAAGGCAATTGAGAATGCTTTAGGCATAAAGATCAATTATAATGTTCGCATAAACTTTTCGAGCGTGGTTAATTTAGTGGATGCTTTGGATGGAATTGATTTGGATATCAAGGAAGGCGAAGAGTGTGATATTTTATATGCGAACATGCAGCCTGGACTGAGTGTAGGTAAGCATCATGTGGATGGTGAAACAGCTTTAGCTTTTGCACGTGAAAGACATGCTTATTTAAATGGGGATAATCAGCGCGTTAAAAATCAGCAGAAGGTATTTAAGGCAATATTCAAGCGTATTGTATCTCCTAAGATGATTACAAACTATGGTAAGTTTATGGATGCTTTGGCAGTTGCGTTTGATACAAATATTTCGGCAGATGAAATGAGTGATTTTATTAAGTATGAACTTGGTTCTATGCCAAAATGGAAGTTTGAATCGTATTCGATTTCGGGTGATTCTGGTTCTGAATTCTGTTATTTAGCACAAACATATGCTTCCATAACATATGAAAATGAATTGATGAATCAAATAGCAAGAGATAAGATCAATGCGGTTTTAGAGGGTAAAAGTTCAGATACAGTAAAAGATACGTCTGGATCCGTTCAAGAGCCAAGTGCAGATAATGTGATTCATGAATCAAATGATTCAAGTACGGATTATAATTACGATTATGATTATGATTATAGTTATAGTTATGATCCAAGTTATCAAGAATCTTATGATACGCAGAATTCATCGAATGAAGATTATTCGAATTCGAATGCGGGTTATGATTCTTATGAAGAGCCATCATATGATGATTCTAATGAAGGCTATTAAGGAGAAAACATGAAAAAGAATATTATTTTTAAGGTTTTTGCAGTTATTCTTTCCATCTTGATGGTAGCTGCTTCAGGATTAATTGTAGTTCAACTGTCTAAAATGGATATTTTACCACAAAAGCTATTCATTCCAGTCGTATTGATATTTGTATTAATTTGTTTGATTTTCATCTTATGGATCAACCTAATGGCAAAGGGTGTTGTAAGTAAAGTCTTTGCGGTTATATTTGTGCTTTTGTATACAGTATCTATGGGCATTGGAAATTTCTATCTTTATAAGACGGATGATTTCATGCAAAAGGTTACGGATCACAAGGTTGGTGAAGTAAAGAATACAGTTTCCATTATTGTTAAGGATGAGAGTAAAATTACTAAATTATCTTCTTTAAAGGGTAAAAAGGTTGGTCGACTTAACAATGTCGATAAGGTTGGAACAAGCAAATTATTAAAGGCTGTTAAGAAAGAAAAGGGTGCAAATTATTTTGATCTTGAAAAATATGATGGTGCTCTAAGTTTAGTAGAAGCTTTATATAATGGTGATATTGATGCGATGATTTTAAATGAATCTTATCGTGGTAATATTACAAGTGTTGAGGAATATGAGCATTTCTCAACCGAAACTCGCGTCGTATATTCAAAATCATACTATACAACGAAAAAGAATGATTCATTGGTAGTTTCTGATATCACTAAAAATCCATTCACAATTTTAATTAGTGGTAATGATACAACGGGTGATGTAAGCACATTGAGTCGTAGTGACGTGAATATGTTGGTTACAATCAATCCTAAAACTTCAACAATTCTTTTAACAAGTATGTCTCGTGATACGTATGTAGAAACTGTTTGTGATGCCGATGGGGATGTGGCTTGTCCAAATGGTCAAATGGATAAGATTACGCATACGGGTATTTATGGATTAAACACAACGCGTGAAACAATCGAGAATTTCTATGATTTAAAAGTGAATTATTCTTTCCGTGTAAACTTTACAAGTGTTATTGACGTTGTGAATGCATTGGATGGAATTGATTTAAATGTAGAAGAAGGCGAACAATGTGATCTATTCTGGGCAAATATGAAACCAGGACTTCCAGTAGGATTACACCATGTGGATGGTGAAACAGCATTGGCATTTGCTCGTGAAAGAAAAGCATATGTGGATGGGGATTATCAGCGTGTTCGTAACCAACAAAAGGTTTTACAAGCTATTATCAATCGTGCAATCAGTAGTAGTGCATTAGTAAATTACACAAGCTTTATTGATTCTCTTCAAACAGCTTTTGAAACGAATATGACATATGATGAAATCACAGATTTAATTAAATATGAATTACAGGCAAAACCTTCATGGAAATTTGAAACTTATCAAATTTCAGGATTGGGGGACAATTTGATGTGTGCATCTATGGGACAAGGTGCAAGTGTACAGGTTCCAGATTTAAATACAGTAAGAATCGCAAGAGAAAAGATTCAGGCTGTAATGGATGGTAAATCAAGTACAGAAGTAGCTGAAGATGGCTCTCCTCAATATAATTATTATGAAACAGTTCCAACTACGGATTATTTAGAAGAGGAAACTGTTTATGAAGAGCCAATTTATTCAGATCAAATTGTTCAGGATCAGGAAACATATACTCCGGATACTGAAGAAACGGATAATGAATTTACAGAAGAACCAGAAAATTAATTTATGATACCATTTCGCTTTGAAATGGTTTTTTTACTTTTTATGTATTTTCAGTTATAATTAATAAATGAAAAAGAGGTTTTACAATGAATAGTCTTTATAAATCTAATTTATATAAAAATTACAGAGGACTCCTAATATCATTTATTGATGTGTGTATTGTCTTCTTGGCATATATTGTCGCATTTTTAATTCAAAATAATTTTTTGATCTCAGGGCGCGTAATCACATTGACAAAATTACTAGGCTTAGGATTGTTCTTTTTGTTGGCAATCCATTTTGTTGTGTTACGCCTATTTAAAACGCAAATGTCTTTATGGACGTATACGGGGCCAAATGAAATTGTTCGTACATTTTTGAGTTGTTTAGTTTGCTTTTGCATAATGTCTTTTTTTGTGATTCAAGTCGATATTTTTAATATTGAACTGATTGCTTTAGCTGAATTATTATGCTTTGTGTTCTTGCTTGGTGCTAGAATGCTCTATCGTATGGCTAGAAGCTATATCATGGATCTTGAAAGAGTTGAGAATTGCTTGATTGTTGGTGCTGGTAGTGGCGGCTATTTATTGATGAATGAGATTTATCATAATATGGCCTACCCATATAATGTCATTGGTTTTGTGGATGACTTTAAAAAGAAGGGGACTATGCTTAGTGGTAAGCCAGTACTTGGAACGATTGAAGAAGTGAAACAAGTGTGTGAAGAAAATAATGTGCGTTGTATCTTTATCACAATTTCTTCTGTAAGTGACAAAAGAAAACAGGAAATATTAGATTTATGTGCATCCACTTCAATCCCTACAAAAATGATGCGTATCTTAGTTGGTAGTGATGCGAATAATCATATTTCTTTTGAGGATATTGACATCAAGGATTTATTGAATCGTCCGAGTATTGATTTAAAAGTGGATCAGATTGGATCATATCTTACAAACAAAGTGGTTTGTGTTACTGGAGCTGGTGGATCGATTGGTTCTGAATTGTGTCGTCAAATTGTTCATTTCAATCCATCTAAATTGATTATGGTGGACATCAATGAGAATGCTCTGTATATGTTAAAACAAGAATTCTTGGTCATGAAAAGAAAACATGAAATGAAAGATTCCATTGAACTTGAATCATTGATTATTTCGATTCGTGAAAGAGAAGAAATCTATAAATTAATGAAGAACTACAAACCGGATGTTGTTTATCATGCAGCCGCTCATAAACATGTTCCTTTAATGGAAGATCGTCCTACAGAAGCTATTCGTAATAATATCTTTGGAACTAAGAATGTGATTGATGCTTGTTGCGACTGTGGTATTTCTAGATTTATTATGATTTCAACTGACAAAGCAGTTAATCCAACCAATGTCATGGGAGCCACTAAACGAATGACGGAAATGTATATGCAGTCAAGAACAACGCATTGTGGTATTCATATGGCGGCCGTTCGTTTTGGAAATGTATTAGGATCCAATGGTTCTGTCATTCCAATTTTTAAAGAACAAATCAAAAATGGAGGGCCCGTAACCGTTACACATAGAGATATTAAACGTTACTTTATGACGATTCCAGAAGCAGCTCAATTGGTTCTACAAGCTGGTTTTTATGCGAATGAAAGAGAAATCTTTGTTCTAGACATGGGACAACCAGTGAAGATTTGGGATCTTGCAGACAAAATGATTCGCTTGGCAGGACTTGTGCCTGGACGTGATATTGAAATTCAAGAAATTGGATTACGTCCTGGTGAAAAAATGTTTGAAGAATTGGCTCTTGAAATGGAAGAATGCCATAAAACAGACAACAACTTAATTTTTGTTCATGAAAAAATGGACATTGATTCCAAAGTTGTAGATTCTGATTTAGTTCAACTACAAGAATTAATGGAAACTACAGATGATAAACAACAAATCAAAGATGTTTTGATGAATATGATTCAAGACTAGATGTGTAAATATATCTTGTAAATGCTGAGAATATACTCGGCATTTTTATTTATTGAAAATAGGATGTATAAATCTAAATATGGAAGAAAAAATGCAAAAATAAAGAAAATAGGTTGAGATTTCTATTTATTATGTAAGTGTGGAGGTGCTAAAATGTGAATACAATTTTCTGTTATTAGCTTTTTATCTTTTAGAGACGAAGTGATTTTGAGTTTAAGTACCAAGAAAGATAATTCGCATAATGAAAATTTATGAAATTAAACAGTTTAAAGAAATCATTCAAGTTGTACAAGATTTAAATCGTATTGATATAGATGCACTACAAGATCTACCTGCATGGTTTGATGATTTGTTGCATCAATATCAACGTATTCATAAGCTATGTGTTTTGTTGAATCGACAAATTCATAATCTTAAGTTTTTCTTAAGTAGTTGAGATAACAAGAAATTCATTTTATAATTGAATCAATCGAAAGGATGTTTGTTATGTTTTGTAAAAATTGTGGTCACGAAATTAGTGATGATGCAAAGTTCTGTTCAAATTGTGGAACAAAGGTAGAAGTCGAAGAAGAGATTGTTGAACCCATTGAGGTTGTTGATAAAACACAAACCAAAGAATGGTATTATGTAGAGAATAATGATTCTAAAGGTGCATTTACTTTAGAAGAAATGAAAGAATTGATTGAATCCAATAAAATTACGGGTTCTACTCTAGTATGGAAGGCAAGTTTAAAGGATTGGCAAAAACTAGCAGATAGTGAGCTTAATGAATTTATGCATGTGGATGAAGAAAAGAATTGGTATTATGTTGAAAATAATGATTCAAAAGGTCCTTATTCACAAGATGAAATGAAAGGGTTTATGGATGCGGGTATTCTTTCAGGCAATAGCTTTGTATGGAAAACAGGTATGCAAGATTGGACGCACCTAAAAAATACCGAACTTGCAGGAAATCAAATGCCAGAACAAGAACCTACACCACAACCTTCTTATTATGGGGTTAAAGAAAAGAGTATTGCCTTAAATGTTGTATTAAGCTTTGTGACATGTGGACTATATGGTCTTTATTGGCTATATACCATTGCCAAAGATTTAAATGATTTATGTGCAAGCCAACACAAAGAAAAAGGACCCGATCCATTCCTTGTGGTTGTATTAAGTATTGTCACTTGTGGTATTTATCAAATTTACTATATGTATAAAGCTGGTAAGATGGTTTCTAGCCTTACTAAAAATGGTCAACACCTAAGTGATGATAGTGTTGTATTAATGGTATTAGCCATTCTACAACTATCCATCGTTTCTTTTTGCATCCTACAAAGTAATATCAATGGACTCACAAAAAACTAAGACTTTAGGAATAGTTCTTATACTATTCCTTCTTTTATTATTCTACAAATGTCCTATTCAAACACTGACAGGCTTACCATGTCCAGGATGCAACATGAAAACAAGCCTATATTATCTACTTCATTTTAAATTCTCTTTATCCCTCTATTATCATGCACTCCTTATTCCTACTCTTATTGTATTTGTGGTGGTTTTGATGAATTTAAATAAATCGGAAAGAATCAAGAAACTATTGTTCATCTGGGCCATTTTCATGATTGTCTATTATATTTATCGTATGATTGTTTATTTTCCCAATAGTCCAATGATATATTCTAAAGATAATTTAATTTATTTCATATTTAGACATGTATAATGTCAATTAAAGTTGTATTGTGAAATCAAAAGGAGGACAAGAAGATGTCAAACATTTATTTCACAATCACTGGTTTAAATCATTATTACGGAAATGAGTTTCTAGAAAAGGAAATGGTCGTTTATCTAAAGAAAGATAAAGATAATGAATATGATAAGGAAGCCATTAGTGTCAATCTTGCAGGTCTAGGAAAGATTGGATATGTTGCTAATAGTCCATATACAGTACTTGGAGAAAGTTATAGTGCTGGAAGATTATATGATAAGATCGAAGATGAGGCACAGGGTAAGATCAAGTTCATTCTAGATAAGGGAGTTGTATGTGAACTTGTAGAATAAAGGTATTTAAGAATTGGAATAGGTATAGGTAAGCTGTTTTGTTAGGGGAAAATATATTTAGATGGTTCATATAAATGTTTTGATATCCATAATAAGTTAAGACGATAGAGGGTAAAAGAATCCAAATATATCATGGTAGTAATGTAATTGCAAATAAACCAAAAATTATTATGGATGGATTCTAGAATTTTAAAAAAGATTGTGGACTTATTGCTCCACAATCTTATCTAAACTATGAATGAATTCTACAACCATCTTACGTTTGATGTCATCGATTCGAACAAGTTTATTCAAGGCTTCGATTTCATCTTCATTATCGAGACAAACGATTTCTCGTCTTAAACGATCGATTTCATCTTCTAAACGATTTTGTTCTTTAATATACTGTTCATGAACAGCTTTGATTTGATTGTATAATTGATTATCCATGTTTACACCGCTTTCTTTAATCATCATATAGTAAACGAGAGAATAAAACAACTTATTTTTCAAAATGATTTGAGTTTTTACTTTTTCTTTGATAAACTAAACTCAAAGCGATGACAAGAAAGAGTAATTTACTTGTATTCTTTAGAGAGCAGGCGGCTGGTGAAAGCTTGTGTATAGGGTAGATGAAGGTAGTCTTTGAGTTGAATTTATGAAATGAAGTAGTAAATTTCGTGACACAGCGTTAATGTGAATGAGAATAAAATTAGGTGGTACCACGTCAAGCACGTCCTATGGGGGTGTGCTTTTTTATATGTACAGAAAGGATGATTGTGGATGACGTTGGAAGCAAAATATAATCATTTAGCAGTAGAAAATGATAAATACCAAAATTGGATTGAAAAAGGATATTTCACAGCGGGCGATTTATCAAAACGCCCATATTGTATTGTGATCCCTCCACCAAACGTAACTGGAAAGCTACACTTAGGACATGCATGGGATACAACACTACAAGATATTTTATGTCGTTATAAAAGATTAAAAGGCTATGACGTATGTTGGGTAGCTGGAATGGACCATGCAGGTATTGCGACACAGGCAAAAGTAGATGCTCGTTTAAAATCAGAAGGCATTTCTCGTTATGATATTGGTCGTGAAAAATTCTTAGAAAGAGCGTGGGAGTGGAAAGAAGAATATGCTTCTACCATTCGTAGCCAATGGGCTAAATTAGGCTTATCTTTAGATTATAGTCGTGAACGCTTTACATTAGACGAAGGATTAAGTCATGCGGTGCGCAAAGTATTCGTAGACTTATATAATGATGGACTAATCTATCAAGGTGAAAGAATCATCAACTGGGATCCTGAAGCCAAAACTGCATTAAGTAATATTGAAGTAGAACACAAAGAAATCATGGGTCACATGTACTACTTTAAATATAAAGTCGTTGAAACAGGACAAGAATTAGTGATTGCGACAACACGTCCTGAAACCATGTTTGCCGATCAAGCAATCTTTGTTCACCCAGATGATGAAAGATATAAAGATATTGTTGGAATGCATGCCATTAACCCTGCCAATGGAGATAAACTTCCAATCATGGCCGATGATTATATTGACATGAGTTTTGGTACAGCTGTTATGAAATGTACACCAGCACATGACCCTAATGACTTCGCATTAGCTAAAAAATACAACTTACCAATGCCTATCTGTATGAATCCAGATGGAACAATGAATGACATGTGTGGTAAGTATGCTGGTATGGATCGTTTTGAATGTCGTGAAGCTTTAGTTAATGACTTTAAAGAAGCAGGTGTAGTCGATCATATTGAAGAACACTTACACCAAGTTGGGCACTCTGAAAGAACAGGTGTAATTGTAGAACCTTACTTAAGTAAACAATGGTTTGTAAAGATGAAACCACTTGCACAAGAAGTATTAAAGAATCAAGAAATTGAAGATCAAAGAATTAACTTTGTACCTTCTCGTTTCAATAAAACGTTTGAACAATGGCTAGAAAATATTGAAGATTGGTGTATTTCACGTCAATTGTGGTGGGGACATCGAATTCCTGCTTGGACAAACAAAGAAACTGGTGAAATCTATGTGGGAATGGAAGATCCAAAAGACATTGAAAACTGGTCACAAGATGAAGATGTATTGGATACTTGGTTCTCAAGTGCATTATGGCCATTCTCAACACTTGGCTGGCCAGAAACAACAGCCGATCTAGAACGTTATTTCCCAAATGATGTATTAGTAACAGGATATGACATCATCTTCTTCTGGGTAGCCCGTATGGCATTCCAAACACGCTACTGCATGAAGAATCGTCCATTCAAAGACGTATTGATCCATGGTCTTGTTCGTGATACACAAGGACGTAAAATGTCTAAATCATTAGGTAATGGTATTGACCCAATGGATGTGATTCAAGAAAAAGGTGCAGATGCCTTACGTTTCTTCTTAACAACAAACTCAACGCCAGGACAAGACTTACGTTTTGATGAAACTAAGATGGACGCAAGCTGGAACTTTATCAATAAGATTTGGAACGCAGCTCGTTATGTTCAAATGCAAATTGGGGATACAAAACCAGAACTAGACATGACAAAAGCCAACAGTGTAGACAAATGGATCTTAGCTCGTTTTAACGAAGTATTAGACCATGTATCTACAAACATGGACAAATATGAATTGGCTATTGTAGGAAACGAACTATATAGCTTTGTATGGGATGATTTCTGCAGCTGGTACATTGAACTTTCTAAAGCTACTCTATATTCAGAAGACGAAAGCTTAGTCGCTAATACAAAAGCTGTTCTATATACAGTTATGATGGGAATTTTAAAAGTATTATCTCCATTCATGCCATTTGTGACAGAAGAAATCTATTTGAACTTGCCTCATGATAAAGAAAGCTTAAATGTTGAAACTTGGCCAGAAAAAGTTGAATTTGAATATACTGACGCAGAAAAAGACGAAATGGCATTAGTTATCAGTGCAATTCAAACGGTTCGTGAAATCAAAGTTGAATACTCAATGAAACCAAGTGAAGACTTAACGATTTCACTACACAATGACAATGGTTATGTAGCATTAAATTCAGAATCAACTGCCATTTTAGCACGTATGGCACATGCGACTGTTAAAGAAGACTTAAATACAGAAGATGTACTTTCTCGTACAATCGAAAAAGCTGTATTAACTGTTGCGATGGATGCATTAATTGACTTAGAAGAAGAAAAGGGAAAACTTGAAAGAGAAATCGCACGCCTAGAAAACGAAATCAAACGTTGTTCAGGCATGTTGAAAAATCCTGGATTCGTCAATAAAGCACCAGAAGCTAAAGTCAACGCAGAAAAAGAAAAGCTAGCATCTTACACAGAAAAGCTAGAAATGACTAAAACACAATTAGATAACATCCTTAAGAAATTAGGATAGTATAAATCAAACGCCCAGTGAAATCACCGGGCGTCATTTCTTTAACTGATAAAAATACTATATATGCCGATGATTTTTATATAATCGAAGGTGTAGTTTATTTTTAGGACTTTTTAGATTTAGTAATTAGATTGAGTATTAAATGTTTCTTATTTCTTTTATTCAAATAGTCACATTTAACAAAAAAGGATATAGACACCTTTAATGTCAAATAGGCTTGTACACTTAAATAGGCTTGTACACTTTACCTGTAAGTAAGGTAATGAAACATATGTACAGAAATCAATTTATACAAGACGCTGTATAATTGTTAATTTCAGCTTTATATCCTAATTTATTAAATGTGTCTTATTCAAATAAATAAAGAACTCTAAATTAAAAAGAGAGTCATTTCATTAGAAGTGCTCTCTTTGAGAATTAAGTGAATTAGCGTTTGGTAAAATGTAAGTTAGTGATATTTGTGTTTATGATCAGCCAAAACTTTTCCTGCTTTACTTTTTTGCTTAGAATTTGATTTAGTATTGGATAATGTTTTAGCAGCTTTACTAATTTTAGGACTTGAATGACGAGCCATATAAAATACCTCCTTCCGATTCTTGTTAGAATTTTTTAATATGTTCTAGATGTTGTGTGACTGTGCCCGTTGCGTGTTGTTGTTGTTTTGACATGAATACGTCCTGTCTTAGTAATATGAGTTGTAATTTTGATACTGCTTTTTCTACTCATGACAATGCCTCCTTCTAGAAAAAAAGCAGCCTAAATTGATGGTTTCTGTTTGTTTTCAAATTATAAATGTGATACTATTGATTTGGTTTAAGGTTAATATCACATTTTGATATCAATCTATGGTGGCTCTGTTTGTGCAGGGCTGCTTTTTTCGTTTATATAGTAGCATAAAAGTTAAAAGAAGTAAATGAACAAACGAGAAAAAATCACGTATAAATATTTACATAGCTAAGATATGTAGTATAATATACTTGTAAAAGGAGAAAAAATATGCTTATAGGGGTAAAGGTACAAAATTTTAAATCGTTCAATGATTTAACTGCTTTTAATATGATTGCTTCGAATAAATTAAGAAAGCAAAAAGAAAGATTGTATGAATCTGATACAATATCACTTTTGAAAAGTACTGTGATTTATGGACCTAATGCTAGTGGTAAATCTAATTTTGTAGAAGTATTGCGCTTTATGAAGGAGTGCGTTATAAATCAAGAAATTCCAATTGAATCATATAATTGGTATTGTAGAAATCATGAAGAAAACAAAGAAATAATTTCATCTTTTTCAGTTCAATTGTTATTGAATGAGGATTTTTATGAATATGGATTTGATGCTATCTTGAATACACAAACAATCAAAGATGAATGGATTGTAAATTTAAATAAAAAGAAAATCTTATATCAGAGAAATAATGATGGAAAACCTTTAAATAGTTTAAATTTAAGGAACGAAGATCGTGTACGTATGGAAATTTATTTAGATGATTTCCTATATAATGACAAATCATTATTTTTAACAGAAATGAATAGAAATAAAAGCTTTGATAAAGATTCTGAATTAAATGTGTATCATAGAATCTATAATTGGTTCGTAAAAGATTTGAATGTGGTTTTACCAGATATGCCATTAACAAATTTTGCATACTATTATGATGAAAGTACATTGAATAATATAAAGAAAATTGTTCGTTCATTCGATACAGGTATAGAGGATATTGAAATTAAGGATATGAGTGAAGAGCAGCTTCAAAATAAGATTGGTATTTCACTCTATAAAGATGTCATAAGTGAATTGAAAAAGAAGGTTCAAAAACAGAGGCAAGAACTCAATTTATCGATGCGATCTAAAAAGGAATTTTTTAATATTACTATGAATGACAATTATGATTTGGAGATTAAGACCCTATGTTTTAAACACGGGAAATCCATGTTAGATTTTGAATTTTGTGAAGAATCAGATGGTACAAGACGTATATTTGATTTTTTAGATATATTATTTAATAAAAATAAAAATAGTGTATATGTTATTGATGAAATGGAGAGAAGCTTACATCCAAATTTATTTAAGCATTTTATAGAATTGCTAAATCAATATCAAAAAAAATCAAATATACAAGTTATATTTACAACTCATCAATCTGAAATTATGAGTCAAGATTTGTTTAGAAGAGATCAAATATGGTTTGTTGAAAGAGACAAAAATAATGACTCAAAAATATATTCTCTAGATACATTTAACGAAAGATTTGATAAAAAAATTAGTAAAGCTTATCTAGAAGGTCGATATGGAGCGATACCTCAATTCAAATCTTTTAATATAGATGAGTTAGAATGATTCCAATTTCGCTGTATACAGGATTTAATCAAAGACCTTCAGATTTGCTCACAAAGAAAGAACCATATAAAAAGTACTTTATTATTTGTGAAGGTGCTAATACAGAGACTTTTTACTTTACAAATTTGATTGACAATAAAAGAGAATTAGGTTTTAGGTCAACAGTAGATATCATCTTAATGGAGAAAACTGGAGAACATAAGAATTTATCATACGCAAAAAGTCTCGTGAAATTTGCAAAAGATAAGAGAAACGAATTAATTGAAAAAGAAATTTTTAATGCTGAAACTGATGTTATAATTGTAATTTTTGATTTAGATATCTTTAACGCAAAAGTGAAAGATATCGATGAAATATTTAAAGAAGAAGATGATCATTTGATATTTGGCTTTACCAATCCGGAGTTTGAGTTGTTCTTGTTGCTACATATAAAAGATTCATACAATCAGGTCATTAAGCCAAATGAAGAAATCATTTTAAATAATCAAAGAATAGGAAATAAAAGGCCTTGCGAATATTACTTATGGCAACAAACAAATATGAATTCAAAAAAGAATCCTTTAATCGGAGATTTATCAAAAGAATTATTAATGGCAATTGAACAAGAAAAGTATTTAAACCAGGATAAGGAGATGTGTTTAGAGAAAATCAGTAGTAATATTGGACAAATCTTAGAAAAAATTATTCGTGATGAGCGATAGTGCTATTAATAGAGTACGATTCATAAAAATATCCTGCTCTTTTGACCTGCAATGAAACAACCTAGTTAAAAAGTGTTGATTATTTATTTTTATAAGGTAAAATAGAAAACAGCAGAAATGGTTGCTTACGAGGCGACTAGTGAAAACCTTCTTTCTATTGAATAGATTGGAGGCTTTTTGTTTTATATATCTAGTGGGGTTGTAGAATATTTAGATCTTCCTACACAAATACTAAATCCATTGGTGCAAGATCAAATAATTATGTTAGAGAGGTTTTGCGGGATGTAAAATTATGAATATTGTAAATGATAATGAATTATTTGATATAAACATACCTTATGTAAGAGATGCAATTTTGTATTATACGATACAACAATATTTTAATAATAATGATAAAAAGACTTGTGAGTTTATTCATCAGATTGAAGAAACTCATGGTTTTAGTTTTCAAAATGGATTGAAAATGAATATTCCGTTATTATCTAAATTGCTTAATGCTACAGATAAAGAATTTTATGCTTGTTATGGAATGGTAAAGAAAAGTTTCGCTAATTTAACTAATGATGTTATTTTAGTAAAAAAAGGCGATGAAGTCTATTCTAAACTATTAGCTTCAGCAAAAGAAGCTCCGCCATACTTGTTTTTAAAAGGAAATGTTCACTTGTTAGAAGAAAAATCTGTTTGTGTCGTAGGTAGTAGAAATGCTAGTGAAGAATCCATGAAAAAAACTGAGCGTATTGTTAAATCTCTTGTTAAAAGAAATATTGTCGTAAATGCTGGACTTGCAAGAGGTATTGATACCGCGACTCATACTGCTGCATTAGCCAATGGTGGAAGAACAATAGCTGTGATTGGTACACCAATCAACCAGTATTATCCTAAAGAGAATAAGGATTTACAAATTCAAATTGAAAAGAATGGATTGGTTGTATCACAATTTCCACCATGTAATGTTATTAATAGATGGAACTTTCAAACTCGAAATGGAGTGATGAGTGGTATTTCATTGGCAACTATTATAATGGAAGCCGGAGAATCCAGTGGAGCATTGAAACAAGCCGATTATGCATTAAAACAGGGACGAGATGTGTTGATTCCACAATCTGCAATCGATAATCCTTTAATTCAATGGCCAAAGAAATATGTTGGTAAAGGTGCTCATGCGTTTAAAACATTAAAAGAGGCTCTACAGATTTTAAACAAAAACAAATTGCTTTTAAACATGACTGATAATGATGTGAAAGTAAGTGTTGTTGAAATGGATTGATTGCATGAACATCATAATAGGCAAAAAGAATTAGCATCTTAGTGGTACTCTTTATAAATAACGTTTTGGGGTTGCTCGTTAGTTTTCGAACACAAAATTGATTAAGGTGGAAATCAAAAATGAAAGATGTTTATGATCTTACTAAATATTTAGTTGTGCTACAAACTGCTAGATTACTATTGCAACCAATCGGTAGTGTTCTTTTTTATTTTTATTCAAAAAAGATACTTGTGTTTATAAGGTGAAGTGCTCTCTTAATGGCTTTGGTTGATCAAAGCAATGGGATACATGGCTCTGTCTAAATGGATTAGGTAGCTCCGCATCCGTGGAACGTTTCATAGATAAAAGATATGCAACAAATTTATGAATATATAGTTCACAAAATAAAAACAGCCACTGCGTACAGTAGTTGGTCGTGCGCCTCTTGCGTTACCTTCGTCTCAATTAGTTTAGTATACTTTTTGTGAATGAGATAATTAATTTTTAAGTAAAAAATTATTCTCAATCTATGGCTTTAATTCTACAGAACTTGGATGTATAGTTTTCGTGTCAACACTTTCAACATTTACTACTTTATGTGTGCTAGTATCGATTGTAAGAATGTTGTTATTTAATTTATAAGGGCAAAGAATGTATTTATCACCATTACAATACATTACAAGATAATCATTTGTGATTGTTGTAGTATATAGGGGCTTGGTTTTAAATGAATTATAACCTTGATCATATACTGTTGAAGTAATGCATGGAAAAATTAATATTATCGCAATTAGTAAATATCCTAGTGTTCGCATATTGAATGGCTTTTTACGATTTGTATAAATTATGAAAAGTAAAATAAATTCAATCGAAACATATATAAATGCTGAGTGCAAAATTAGGGGTTTTAATTCTAGTTTATGATGAATCAAGCAATCAAATGAGTATATAAATATTAATAATGTTATAAATAATATAAAAAAGGAACTAATAAATTTATTTAAAAAGTTATTATTACCACTGAAAATAGAGTAATACCAACACGCAGTGAAATAGAAAAAGATAAAATGAAATAAAGTGAATATTAAATAATAAATATATTCAATATAGTTTACTTTCATTAAACTAGGATCCATATTTATTGCTGCAAAATATCCCTTGTTATAAATGTATATGCAGCAGCAGATGAATCCATAAAGTATTGTTAATACAGCTGTTCCTATGGTAATAACCATTTGGTAATTTTCTTTGATTGTTTTACATAATTTATCCATATTAAAAATCTCCCTTTTTAATAGAGTATACAATGATTAAAAAAAATCAAAAAGAGAAACTATATAAATTTTATCTAATAAGTAGTTATATAACAGTTTTATCAATTATCTTAATTATAAGTGTATAATTACATTAGATGACATCTTTGGTTATGTTTTAGGTAAAGTGGTATTACAGTAAAATATATAATTCTGTTTGATTTCTGATTGTTTTGCAGGAATTGGATGTACGAGAATAGGTTTTATAAAAACTTAATCAATACATATGTATACATATTTACGATATATAAAAAAATAGAGGGCTAACTATATTAAAATATTATTTTGGTTAGAAGAGTAATTAAAAAGGTGGTCTAGTATGTTAAATAAACTTCAAAAAGCAGGATTTGAATTGATGCAGTCGGATGCTCGTTTTGTATATACAATTATTGATATATTTGAGAATGCAAAGAATATAGATTCAAATTATATGTCGATATTATATGTCGATGTGTTTACCTTATTTAGGTGTTTTTGCAGATGGAGCAGAACAATGGTGTAAAAAAGTTGGGCTAGATGCCCCTAGATTTAATGATGAAGAAAAACAATTTTATGTGAAATTAAGACAAGCTCATAAAATATATGATTTGTCATTTGTTGAATATGAAAAATTGTTGTTTGAAAAATTCAATAGAAGTAATGAATATTTTTATAATAATCGAAGTTTACTTGAAAAAGTAATAGGTTACTATAATGTCGGTGCTGATTATTGTAATGGTGTAGTTTGCGGTAATACAATTTTATGTGCAATGTATAACCCCTTCAATAGTTTTCAAGAAGAAGCAGGTCCTAAAATAAAAGATTTAAGTGTTATTACTGGAAAATTAGTTGGATATATTTGTGATATGGAATTGGACCCATTTAAATATGATGATATAAACAATGTTGTTACATATAAAGATTATCATTTCTACAAGAATTGCCCGATTAAATTAAAAAGCGATTTAGGATTTGTTTTATTTAGTGTTTTGTGTAGTATCAATTTTATTACAGTGTTTATTGAAACATATTTTGTTGAAGAGATACCACAAAAATTTAAATTTGCGTATTTACAATACTATTATTTATGCAATTTTATAGATGAATTGAATGATAAAAATAATACACATTTTAAAATAGATAAGACACATTTAATAAAACAGGATATAGACATCATTAATGTCAAATAGACTTG
>OIWL01001940.1_pt1 | contig 19356 bp, 19 predicted proteins | sample 1587561 | NCBI WGS metagenome assembly OIWL01 (sample SAMEA3888903, study PRJEB22519) | human gut metagenome | biome: human gut; feature: human-associated habitat; material: faeces | place: Denmark | collected 2010 | reverse complement strand
CAAAGCCTGCTGATACCTGAAATTATTAACTTTGAAACTTATTATACGAGGAGAAATACCAATGGAACGTTTACTGGAAATTTTAAGCGAAATCAAAGAGGACGTGGACTTTTCCACCTGTACAACACTGATCGATGACGGCATCCTGGACTCTTTCGACATTCTGCAGATCATCTCGGCCCTGAATGAGGAATACGACATTTCGATCCCCGCATCCGAAATCATGCCGCAGAACTTCAACAGCGCCGAGGCCCTTTACAAGATGGTCCAGCGCCTGCAGGAAGATTGATGTCCGAGATGCCCGAAATATAAGATAACGCTTGCATTTATTCCAAATTTATTGTATAATACTAAAAGCGGACAGGGCTGAATTGCGCTGTTTCGCGTACAGATGCAGGTCCCGCGCGTGGGCAGCCTGTGAACCATGTCAGGCGGGGAACCGAGCAGCATTAAGCGGTGCTTGCCCAGTGCCGCGGTCAAGCCTGCATCTGTACGCAAAGCAGCGCAGCCGCGTGCTCTGCCCGCCTTTTTACTGTTTTTGCAGGGAGGTGGCTTTGATGTACCGCGCACTGTACCGCAAGTGGCGTCCGCAGCGTTTTGCGGATGTCGTCGGCCAGGCTCCGATCGTAACAGCTTTGCAAAACCAGATCGCCGCCGGGCGCATTGGCCATGCCTACCTGTTTACCGGCACCCGCGGCACCGGCAAAACCACCTGCGCCAAAATTTTTGCCAAAGCGGTCAACTGCCTGGATACCACCAGCCCGGACCCCTGCGGTGAATGTGCTGTCTGCAAAGGCATTGATGAGGGTACCATTCTGGATGTATCGGAAATTGATGCCGCCTCCAACAACAGCGTGGATGACATCCGTGACCTGCGCGATGAGACGCGCTACACGCCTGCACAGGTCCGCAAGCGCGTGTTCATCATCGACGAGGTACACATGCTGTCCATCGGTGCGTTCAATGCGCTGCTCAAAACACTCGAGGAGCCGCCGGAGCACGTTCTGTTCATCCTCGCTACCACCGAGCTGCACAAGGTACCTGCGACCATTCTGTCGCGCTGTCAGCGGTTTGATTTCCGCCGCATCGGCGCGGAGGATATTTCCCGCCGGCTGCTGGATGTTGCGGCAGGTGAGGGCATTGCGCTGACCGAAGGTGCGGCACGCCTGATTGCCCGGCTGGCAGACGGCGCCATGCGAGATGCGCTTTCCATGCTCGACCGTGCGGCGGCAGCCGGTGCGGTGGACGAGAAAACGGTCACGGCGGCGCTCGGCGTGATGGGTCAGGACGATGGCATTCGCCTGGCCGAGCACCTGAAAACGGGTGATCTCGCGGCGGCAGTCGGCCTGCTGGACGAATATTACAATGCGGGCCGCGATCTGGCCTCGGTGTACGACCAGATGCTTGGCCTGATCCGCGATGCACTGCTGGTCAAGACCAGCAAGACCGACGTTTCCGCGCTTATTTCTCCGGCGTACAGCGTAAAGACGCTGCAGGCGCTGTGTGACGGTCTGGCCTCGTCCACGCTCATCGCGTGGAGCCGCATTATCAGCGATTCGCTCGACCATATGCGCACGGCAGCCAATCGCCGCGTGGAGGCGGAGCTGTGCGCGGTGCGGCTGTGCAGTCTGGGCGCTGACAGCTATGACACGCTCGGCGGGCGTGTAGAAGCGCTCGAGGAAAAGCTGAAGAACGGCGTTCCGGTGCAGATGGTGCCCGCAGCAGCCGTGCAGCAGGCAGGCGATGTGCCGCCTCCGCCGAGTGACGATGATGCACCGCCGCTTCCGGGCGACGAGGATGCGCCTGACTGGGCGCGAGAGGAAGACGGGACCGCAGCAGACACGCCTAAGCAGGAAGTGACGCTGTGGAGCCAGTGGCAGCCGTTGCTCGAAGCGCTGACCGGCAAGATCAACATCGGCGCACACACCAATATCAAGCTGAGCGCGAAAGGCGTGCTTGAGGACAACGCGCTCGTCATTCTCTGCGAGGACAAAATGACGGCCATTCTCGCGGCAAAGGAGCCGACCATTTCGGTCATCCGGGAGCAGGCGGCCAAGCTGAACGGTGCACCTATCAAGGTCAAGGTGCGCGAAGCGGGCGAGGAGCTTGTTGTGAAAAAAAATATCGCAGTCGATGAACTGATCGACCGCGCTAAATCAATGGATATTCAAGTGAAACAGCTTTAAGGAGGACATTTATTATGGCAAAGGGTAAGGGTTTCGGCGGCTTCGGCGGCGGCATGAATATGCAGGCGATGATGAAGCAGGCACAGAAGATGCAGGAGAGCATGCTCAAGGCGCAGGAGGAGATTGCGCAGATGGAATCCACCGGCACGGCGGCATGGTTACCGCGACTGTAACCGGCACTTCTACGCTCAAGAGCATTGCAATCAAGCCGGACGTTGTTGATCCGGACGACATCGATATGCTGCAGGATCTGGTCGTTGCAGCGGTCAATGAGGCCCTCAAGGCGGCTTCTGATAAGTCGCAGAGCCAGATGTCCGCGATTACGGGCGGCATCGGCGGCGGTCTGGGCGGTCTGCTGTAATGGAGCTTTTTGCACCGCCGGTCGAACGGCTGATCGAGGAGTTTGCAAAGCTCCCGGGCATCGGCCAGAAGACCGCACAGCGGCTGGCGTTTCATGTGCTCGACCTGCCGAAAGAGGACGCCGAGCGGTTTGCGGATGCCATCCGTGAAGCAAAAGCCAAGACGTTCACCTGCAGGCGCTGTCAGAATCTGACGGACAGCGAGATCTGTCCGATCTGTTCGGACAAGACACGCAACCAGAAGGTGATCTGCGTGGTGGCAGAGCCGCGCGACGTAATTGCGTTTGAGCGCACGAAGGAGTACAAGGGTCTGTATCATGTGCTGCACGGCACGCTGTCTCCGATGGGGCACGTCGGACCGGACGACATCCGTATCCGCGAGCTGGTCAAGCGCGTGGCGGAGGAGGAGACCGAGGAGGTTATCCTCGCCACCAATCCGGACACCGAGGGCGAAGCCACGGCGATGTACATTTCGCGGCTGCTGCAGCCGTTCGGCATCAAGATTACGCGGCTGGCGTATGGTATTCCGGTTGGCGGGCATCTGGAGTTTGTTGATGAGGTGACGCTGACCCGCGCGCTGGAGGGTCGAAAGGAGCTGTAATGGCTCCTTTGCATCCTTGTAAGGTTTGCGTTTGATGGAAATTGGTGCCGCAGTATGCGGCGGTTCTTGCCTTCGCGGCAGGCGCACAAGAGGGTAGACACCAAGGTTTCCACCCTTTCTGTGAATCACCCCTTTCCTAAGATAGCCTGACGCAAATCAGAGACCGGCGGCTGCTTCGAAAAGGGGAACGGCAGAGGATTTTTTCTACCGTAGGGGCGCACAGTGTGCGCCCATGTCTCTGCCTGTACGCAGTGTCAGATTCCTTGCTGCTACACATACGGGTTCATCTACGCAGGCGCAACATAACAGTGTTGCGCAACGATTTTACTGGGTTGCTGTGCATGGCACCGTTGGAGTTAACTGGAAGAAGAGCGTCAGCGTGCAGAGCACGCCCGGTGACAGCGTACCGCTTCGCGGATCGTGTGCACCGGATAGATGGTGCTGAATAGAATTTACAACGTAAACTCTCATTTTACCTTTGAAAAAGGTAAAAAAACAGGAACAGCCGAACTTTCGTCCGGCTGCTCCCGCAATAAAAGGTAGGATAGAGAGTAGAAAGCAAGAACATGTGGGGGGATCTTACGCTTTCCACGTCATTTATAATACTGGTGAATTGTGAACATTCTGTGTACATTCTACAACAATATTAGATTTTTGATAGATCGGGAGGAAAAAGTCTGTGGCAGACCTGAAAAAAGAAATTGAAAATCGGCGCACATTTGCAATCATTTCGCACCCTGACGCCGGTAAAACCACCATTACGGAGAAGTTTTTGCTCTACGGCGGAGCCATTCAGGAGGCCGGCATGGTCAAGGGCAAGAAAAACAGCCGTCATGCGGTTTCCGACTGGATGGAGATCGAGAAGCAGCGCGGTATTTCGGTAACGTCCTCGGTGCTGCAGTTCCGCTATGAGGGCAAGTGCATCAACATTCTGGATACCCCGGGCCATCAGGACTTCTCGGAGGATACCTACCGCACGCTGATGGCGGCTGACTCTGCGGTGATGGTCATTGACGCCTCCAAGGGCGTCGAGGCACAGACCCGCAAGCTGTTCAAGGTCTGCGCGATGCGCGGCGTGCCGATCTTCACCTTTATCAACAAGATGGACCGTGAGGCACGCGACCCGTACGAGCTGCTCGAGGACATCGAGAACGAGCTGGGCATCGGCACCTATGCGGTAAACTGGCCGATCGGCTCGGGCAAGCGCTTCAAGGGTGTGTACGACCGCATGGACGATGAGGTCATTGCCTTTGAGGGCGCGGATTTCCGCCACGAGGTCAAGGCGCAACGCCTGTCGATCGACGATCCGATCCTCGAGGGACTGCTGCCAGAGGACCAGTACCAGACGCTGATCGACGATGTGGAGCTGCTCTCCGGTGCGGGCGATGAGTTCGACCTCAAGGCTGTCCACGAGGGCAAGCTGTCGCCGGTGTTCTTCGGTTCCGCGCTGACCAACTTCGGCGTTGAGCCGTTCCTGAAGAAGTTCCTGCAGATGACGCCGCCGCCGACCGCGCGTACTGCAGATATCGGTGTGATCGACCCGTTCGACCCGCATTTCTCCGCGTTTGTGTTCAAGATTCAGGCGAATATGAACAAAGCGCACCGTGACCGTATCGCGTTTATGCGTATCTGTTCCGGAAAATTTGAGGCGGGCATGGAAGTTACCCACGTACAGGGTGGCAATAAAAAGATCAAGCTTTCCCAGCCACAGCAGATGATGGCGCAGGAGCGCCACATCGTGGATGAGGCTTATGCCGGAGATATTATCGGTGTGTTCGATCCGGGTATTTTCTCCATCGGTGATACCCTGACAACAGCAAAACCTTTTAAGTTTGAGGGAATCCCGACTTTTGCGCCGGAGCATTTTGCGCGAGTGCGTCAGGTGGATACCATGAAGCGTAAACAGTTCATGAAGGGAATGCAGCAGATCGCACAGGAAGGTGCAATCCAGATTTTCCAGGAATATAACATGGGTATGGAGGAAGTCATCGTCGGCGTTGTCGGTGTGCTTCAGTTTGACGTTTTAAAATATCGTCTGGAGAATGAATATAACGTTGAGATCCGTATGGACAACCTTCCGTATGAGCATATCCGTTGGATTGAAAATGAGGATATCAATATGGATAAGATCGTTGGAACTTCCGATATGAAGAAGATCCAGGATCTCAAAGGACGTCCATTATTACTGTTTGTCAATTCATGGAGTGTCGGCATGGTACTTGACCGAAATGAAGGACTTGTATTGTCAGAGTTCGGACGCGAATAAATTCACTGTTATCAGATAGCTGCGAAACTCTTCATAATCTTCTTTAAATTGTTCAAAATTAACAAAAACATTCAAGACACGCTCTCGCTACGTGTCGCTCGCAGCGGTACTAAGAAGCCAGGCACAACTTACCGTTGTACCAGCCTTCTAAGTACCAATCGAACTTGTTCGATTTTGGCTCACCCAGTGTCTTTCATGTCTTTTGTCAATTTTTCACAATTCAATTTAGGTTTTTATGAGTTTCGAATTGTCTGATAACTATTAAAAACAAGGAGAGAAAGATGGCAGTTGTAACGATTACAAAGGATAATTTTGAGGCAGAAGTATTGGGATGTAAGATCCCGGTTGTGCTTGACTTCTGGGCAGAATGGTGTGAACCATGTAAAATGCAGTCTACGGTTATAGAAGAGCTTGCCGCAGAGTTGGATGGAAAAGTAAAATTCGGTAAGGTGAATGTGGACGAAGAGGCTTCTCTGGCACTGAATTATCAGATCATGAGTATCCCGACATTGGTTGTGATGCATTATGGTCTGTTTCAGGGAAAAGCAATCGGCGTGCAGGGCAAAGATGCGATCCGTGAAATGCTTCAGGGTGTTTTGTAAAACACCTTGACAAATTTCTATCTATCAGTTACAGTCAATCTTGCAGATAGCAGAATCTTTTTTTATCAAATAAAATGTTACAAGAGTAATTATTTCAGCCAGATCGGCATGAAATCCCGGCAAAAAATAGAAAGTGATGGTTTAAATAGGGGGAAAACTGTCTTAAAAGGATGAACAGGGACAGAATTGTTTCATGTTCGTAGTTGACATTTAGGGCAAAGTATAATACTATAAGAACAAGAAAACGAACATAAGTTCGTATTGGAGGAAAGAAAATGGCAAGAGAAGATAAATTGAAAGCGTTAGATGCTGCAATTTCACAGATTGAGAAACAGTATGGTAAGGGATCTATTATGAAGCTGGGTGATAATTCAGCACATATGAATGTTGAGACAATTCCAACCGGATCTTTGAGTCTTGATATTGCACTTGGTCTTGGAGGACTTCCAAAGGGAAGAATTATTGAGATCTATGGTCCGGAATCCAGTGGTAAGACAACGGTTGCCCTGCATGCGGTTGCCGAGGTACAGAAAAGGGGCGGAATCGCAGGATTTATTGATGCGGAGCATGCACTTGATCCGGCTTATGCCAAGAATATCGGTGTGAATATTGATGAGTTGTATATTTCACAGCCGGACTGTGGAGAGCAGGCGCTTGAGATCACAGAGACGATGGTTCGCTCCGGGGCAGTGGATATCGTGATTGTTGACTCTGTTGCAGCACTTGTTCCGAAAGCAGAGATTGATGGAGATATGGGAGATTCCCATGTGGGACTTCAGGCAAGACTTATGAGCCAGGCTCTCCGTAAATTAACTGCAGTCATCAGCAAGTCGAACTGTATTGTTATTTTTATTAACCAGCTGCGTGAAAAAGTTGGTGTGATGTTCGGTAATCCAGAAACAACAACCGGCGGACGTGCATTGAAATTCTACTCATCTGTGCGTATGGATGTCCGTAGAATTGAATCTCTGAAACAGGCAGGAGAGGTTGTCGGTAACCGTACCCGTGTGAAGATCGTAAAGAATAAAGTGGCACCTCCATTCAAAGAGGCTGAGTTTGACATTATGTTTGGTAAGGGAATTTCCAAAGAGGGAGATATTTTAGACCTTGCTGCAGACTGTGGCATTATTGTGAAGTCCGGTGCATGGTATGCCTATAACGGAGATAAGATTGGTCAGGGACGTGAGAATGCGAAAACTTATCTGAGAGAGAATCCACTCGTATGTGAAGAGGTTGAGGCAAAAGTCAGAGAAAAATTCCAGTTAGATGGTACTGCAGAAGAGACGGATGCTGAGGGAGAGCCAGAAGTATTAGAGGATGAGGAATAAAAATGAGTCTTCAGGTCATGTCGGTCGTACCTCTTGAGAAGGGAAAAGCAAGAATCCGGTTTGATGATGGGACAGAAGTTGTTCTTTATAAAGGAGAGATTCGAAAGCTTGGGATAGAGGAGGGCTGTGTTGTCACAGAGGCTGTCTATGATAAGATTCTGAATGAAATCCTTGGAAAGCGTGCAATCAAGAGGGCAATGCATCTGTTGGAAAAGCAGGACCGGACAGAGCGTCAGCTTTATGACAAACTGAAACAGAACGGATATCCGGAAAGTTGTATTGAATCCGCAATTGCCTATGTAAAAAGTTATCATTATATCGACGATTTTCGTTATGCTTCTACCTACATCCGTTATCATCAGGAGATGAAAAGTAGACAAAAACTTAAGATGGAACTGATGGCAAAAGGGATTGGAAGAGATCTGGTTGATGCAGCATTAGAAGAAGAGTATGTTTCGGATGATCAGAAGAAGATTGCAGAGTTACTGCAGAAGCGGCATTATTCTTTTGAGGATGCAGATGTCAGCGAACAGCGGAAGAATTATCAGTTTTTACTCCGCAGGGGATTCAAAAGCAGTGATATCCTTCATGTCATGAAGCAGGAACGGCAGTAGGAGCAGGCCGGAGAGAAAAATTTTGTTTCAGAGAAAATCTGACAAATTTGTACAATATGTTGTATTCTTATTTTTGAGTCATTCAATATTATGCATATTGAACAGTAATTGACTTGACATAAGTATGAAAATAGAATAAAATTAATCTGTTGTTAATTATGACAGAAAATTAATCTAATTATATGTTATATGTACAATGAAAATTTCATAAAGGAGGTGCTCCTGTGCTGCAGATAGTGATCGCTGTTGTTATAACACTTATCGTTACTGCGGTTCTGACATACTTTATCACAACTGCTTACCACAAGAACGTAGCAAATGCTAAGATTGGTAATGCGGAAGATAGAGCACGTGAGATTATCGATGAAGCGGTAAAGACAGCAGAAACCAAAAAACGTGAAGCAATGCTCGAAGCAAAGGAAGAGTCCATCAGAGTCAAAAATGATTTGGACAAAGAAGTAAAAGAGCGCAGAGCAGAGATTCAGCGTAGTGAACGCAGAGTCGTACAGAAGGAAGAAAACTTAGACAAGAAGACAGATAATTTAGAGAAAAAAGAACAGACTTTAAGTCAAAAACTAAAGTCACTTGAATCTAAAGAAAAAGAAATAGCAGAAATCAAAGAACAACAAATGGCTCTTATTGAAAAGATTTCAGGTCTTACCGCCGAAGAGGCTAAGACTATCTTATTAAAAGATGTTGAAAATCAAACAAAGCATGAGGCAGCCATGATGGTTAAAGAAATTGAGCAAGAGGCAAAGGAGAACGCGGAAAAGAAAGCAAAGAACATTGTTTCTTTGGCTATTCAAAAAGTTGCCGCCGATCACGTTGCCGAAACCACCGTTTCTGTTGTTAATCTTCCAAGTGATGAAATGAAAGGCCGTATAATCGGTCGTGAAGGACGAAACATCAGAACCATTGAAACTCTTACAGGCGTTGATTTAATCATCGACGATACTCCTGAGGCAGTTATTGTTTCAAGTTTCGATCCTATCAGACGTGAAGTTGCACGTCTTGCACTTGAGAAGCTTATAGTGGACGGACGTATTCATCCGGCTCGCATTGAGGAAACAGTTGAAAAATCTCGTAAAGAGGTTGAATCAATCATCAAGCAAGAGGGCGAAAGCGCTACATTTGAAACAGGTGTACACGGTCTTCACCCTGAACTTATCAAATTGCTTGGTAAACTTAAATTCAGAACAAGTTACGGTCAGAACGTCCTAAAGCATAGCATTGAGGTTTCGCATCTTGCGGGCGTTATGGCAGGTGAACTGGGCGTCGATGTCGCACTTGCAAAACGTGCAGGTTTACTTCACGACATCGGTAAAGCAGTTGACCATGAAGTCGAAGGCTCACACGTTACTATCGGCGCAGATATTGCAAAGAAGTATCGTGAAAACAAGGATGTTGTACACGCTATTATGGCTCACCACGGTGACGTCGAGGCGCAGACAATCGTTGCCTCTTTAGTACAGGCAGCCGATGCAATATCCGCAGCACGTCCGGGAGCAAGACGTGAAAATCTTGAAACCTACATCAAGCGTTTACAAAACCTTGAAGAAATTGCAAACAGTTTCGACAGCGTTGAAAAGTCATTTGCTATTCAAGCCGGTCGTGAAATCAGAATTATGGTCAAACCTGAAAAGGTCAACGATGAAGGTATGATTCTTGTAGCAAAAGAAATTGTTAAACGTATTGAAAGCGAGCTTGAATATCCGGGTCAGATTAAAGTTAGTATGATTCGTGAAACAAGAGCGGTTGATTACGCTAAATAAGCTTGCATTACTTTGAAAAATTTGGGGTTATTACAGAGCGTAAATATTTATGACTTTGATACTTTGCGATAAAGGCACTGTATAAGCCGTTTATGTTTAGCTTCTACCCGTTCTGTAATACTCCTTTTTTTATTTATTTTGAACGAAAATTTATTTTAATTTTAGATATATTATACAGTTTTACACGTCCTGTCCGCCCACGATAAGACAGTGTTATAAATAAATCTGCGGGCAGAAAGGCTATGGATTTTATTATGAAAATTCTATGTATCGGAGATATTGTCAGCCGTATAGGACGCGATATGCTCTTTAAATATGTTGACGATATGAAATATCAGAAAGGTATTGACTTAGTTATCGCAAACGGTGAAAATGCCACCCACGGCAGAGGTCTTGCCCGCAACGCATATGACGAGCTTATTCGTGCAGGAATTGACGTTATCACTATGGGTAATCACACTTGGGACGCAAAAGAAGTTGTTGATATTATGCGTAACGAGGGAAACGTAATCCGTCCGGCGAATTACAATAAAAAGTGTCCGGGTGAGGGAAGTATCGTTTTTACCGCAAAAAACGGTGTTAAAGTCGGAGTTGTAAATCTTATCGGCAGAACATATCTTGACCCCGCCGACTCCCCTTTCGACGCTGCCGAACGCGAGGTTGCAAAATTAAAGAAATCAACCAATATTATAATAGTAGATTTTCATGCAGAGGCAACAAGCGAAAAACTTGCTATGGCATATTTCCTTGACGGCAAAGTTTCAGCCGTATTCGGAACGCACACACACGTTCAAACAGCCGATGAAGTCATTCTTCCGAAAGGTACGGGAAATATAACCGACCTCGGAATGACAGGTCCTCAAATATCGATACTCGGCAGAGAGAATAATGCAATAATAAAAAAATTTATTACAGGTATGCCTCAAAAGTTTGAAATTGCGAACGGAAAAGGACAATTTTGCAGTTGTATTTTTGACATTGACGAACAAAGCGGTTTGTGTACGGACATTGAAAGAATTTTTATTCGCGAAAAATAAGTCAAGTAAAAAAAGCACATCATTTTAGTTAAAATTTGATGTGTTTTTTTAGTGATTAATCCGAATTTATGTTTAGCTTTTATTGTTTATTGACTTTGATAATTCGGTGTGATATGATTATTTTATAATAGTTTAAGGGGGAGATAAGTATGAAAAAAATTTTAGGAATGTTTCTTGCCGTATCAATCGTTTTGAGCGGAATAGGCGCATTCGCCGAAACAGCGTCACCTGCACCGACAGAAACACCGCAAGTAACAGCAGAGCCTACCGTTTCACCGGGAACAACGGTTGAGCCGACAGAAACAGCAGCAACAACACCGGCCGCAGAGCCGACAGTTAAGCCGACTTCAACGCCGACAATATCGGAGAACGAATTATCAACACAATTTGTTCTTAATATTGACATCACATCGCATAAGTACATAATACCTAATGACGTAACTGTCGAACTTTACAGCAGTTCCGATGAATTACTCGGTTCAATTACCGAAAACGTATCTCAGGATACTTCTTCGCTAAATCTTATATTCAACGTTCCGCAATATCGTATGGGCGAAAAATTCAAGGTAAAGCTTGTTTCGGGACTTCGTTCATTGAAATATTACGATAAAAAGATTGAGCCTGACGGCATTCTTGAAGTTCAGACATACGGATATTTGAACGAAAACGGCGAATATGTACAAAATAACGGTTGTGCAATGAACGGTAATCCGAATTACGATAAAGAACTTTGTATGTATGTAAGCGGTAACTTTCTTCAAGACGTTTCACCGCGTGCAAGAATAGTTGACGGTGTCGCAATGATGCCTGTTCGTGCAATCGGTGAGGCAATGGGATTAAAGGTTACATACGACCCTAAATATGACAGCGTAGTTTGCAGCGTCGGTTCAGACCAAGTTATTTTTAACGCAAACAGTGCATATACAACGATTTTCGGAAACGATACATACGCACCTCACGCAACGGTTTATATCGAGGGTTCTCTATTTGTTCCTGTAAGAACGCTTGCCGAATCGTTTAATTCAAGTCTTGATGTTCTTGATTTCGACGACCACCTTGATATTATCATTGGTGAATCTCCTATGGTTAAAGAATATCGCAACAGAACACCTGTAAACAAGAATGGTATTACAAGCCGTACAAATTATCTTGTATGGGTTTCAAAGCACGAATATAAGGTAAGAGTATATCAAGGCTCACAATATAATTGGGAACTTCAAAAAGAATTTCCTTGTGCATTAGGTGCATGGAATACGCCTACCATCACAGGTCAATTTGAATATATCGAACGCACAGAATGGGATTATCCAAGCTACTATGTAGGTCCTGTACTTCGTTTCTATAACGGTTATGCACTTCATTCAACATTGCTTTACTATAACGGTACAGAATATGACGGACGTGTCGGCGTAAATATTTCTCACGGTTGTGTACGTCTTCACCCAAGCGATATTAACTGGATTGCAAATACAATTCCGTTCTATACAAGAATTTATATTACAGAATAATATCAAAAAAGCAAGCTGAAATCAGCTTGCTTTTTTATTAGCCGTTCACATAAAATTCTCCGACCATTTCAATCGCTTTAAATGCCTCAAGATAAAACGGTGTTGCCAAAATCCAGTCGTGTACCATTTTTTCACCCTCATAAAATTCCAGTTCCGTACCGTATGCCGCCATCAACTTTGTTTTTAACTTTCTGCAATCGGGATTTAAAATTTCATGAGTTCCTGTCAAAAGAAATATTTTACCGAGATTATCCATTCTTCCGAATATAGGTGAAAGCACAGCATTTTTAGCGTCACCGTTTCCAATATATCTCTCCGCCGCGTGGTACAGGCAATCCATCGTCAAAAGCGGATCGCGTTCCGCCGCCTCCCCTATTTTCGGATTGCTCATAGTCAAGTCAACCCATGGTGACATTAAAACTGTCTTTTTCGGAAACGGTATTATTTTTTCATCACGCAATATCTGCAAAACTGCCAAAGCCAATCCACCGCCTGCACTGTCACCGAACAAATAAAATTCATCACCGTAATTTTTAATTGTAATCTCTCTGTATGCTTTCATTACGATTTCGTGTGTTTTTTCATATGTATGCTCGGGTGCAAGCGGATAGTCTATAAAAGTCACTTTTAATCCGTACATTTTCACAAGTTCTTCAATAATTCTTCTGTGAGATGCTGTCGCCTCTGCGACATATCCTCCGCCATGCAAAAATATAACGTGTCCCCCGTTTGTTTTTTTGCCGCTTACTGTTATAACATTAAAGCCGTCCACATTCCATTCATCTGTTATAAACCCTTTAAATTTATCTGCCCTCAATTCACCGTTGTTTCTTTCGGGATTGTCGAAATTCTTTTTTATGTTCTCCGACATTTTCATCGTTTCTGCACCGTTTAATATTAAGTCCGCCAATAATTTCATATAATATCTCCATAAGTGTTTTTGTTTAGTATACATTTTATAAGTGATTTTGTCAAGAGAATGTTTAGTGTCCCCATAAAATCAAGGCGACCAATGGTCGCCCCTACGAATTTATTTTTTATCTGCCACCACTCCGTCACTTCGTGACACCTCTCCTCAAGGAGAGGCTCTTTGGCTCCCATCGAGGGGAGCTGTCAACACAGTTGACTGAGGGGTGGCTTTTACCGGAGGTCGTGTGCACCGTCCCATACTACTCGGGCGACCAATGGTCGCCCCTACAAATTTCAATAATTATCGACTAACTATTTGTAGAGGCGGTCATCGGCCGCCCACAAGGTTTATTTATATTTACCGCATATCAAAAGGGACACTAAATTTTAGTGTCCCTTTTACCTAACAATCTTTCTTTTGATATTCCTTAATCAACAATGCGCGAACATAACCTCGCGACTTATCTGTCGAATCAATATAAAATCCTCTGCCGTAATAAAAACGAATAAGCGATGTAATCTTTGAGCCTGTATGCAACTGAATTTGAGTTACACCCTTTTTAACCATAATTTTATCAACAAGATTCATTATTGATTTACCGATACCGTTATTTTGACTTGTAACCTTTACCGCAAAACGTGACAAATATGCGGTTTTATCGGGAAATACCTCTACTCTCACACTGCCGACAGGTTCGCCGTCAGACAATGCAAGCAATACAACTTTTGTATCTATATCTTTTTTCACATCATTATACGATTCTTCAAGTGCCGCAAGATTTTCAACACCTGACATCTTCTGATATTTAACAAATGCCTCACGCGTGATATTCATAATTGCGGGTATATCATCATAATTAGCCAAACGCACTTGAAATAATGACTGATAATCACTTTCCATTACTATAACCTCCGATTATCCCATCAATGTTGCCATAACTGCTTTTTGAGCATGAAGTCTGTTTTCAGCCTCGTCAAAAATAACAGATTGAGGTCCGTCTATAACTTCTTCTGTAACTTCAAAACCGCGATATGCAGGCAAGCAGTGCATAAATACAGCGTCATCTGCGGCATTCTTGAACAATTCACCGTTTACTTGATACGGCATAAATATCTTTTGTCTTTCTGCCTTTTCAGCCTCTTGTCCCATTGATACCCATGTATCTGTATAAACTACATCTGCATTTTTGATTGCCTCAACCGGATCTGTTGTCAAAATTAATTCTTTTCCCGACTTCTTGAAGTCGTCCTTTGCGTTTGCAACCACTTCCGCGTCACACTGATAATTTTCAGGTGTTGCGATCGCACAGTCCATACCTGCCTTTGCACAGCCGTACATAAGCGAATGTGCCATATTATTACCGTCACCGATATATGCAAGTTTCAAGCCTTCAAGCTTGCCCTTATGCTCATATGTTGTCATAAGGTCTGCAAGCACCTGACATGGGTGAAGCAAGTCTGTAAGTGCGTTGATTACAGGAATATTTGCATATTCTGCAAGGTCCAAAACATCTTGATGTGCGTAAGTACGAATCATAATACCGTCAAGCATTCTTTCCAAAACCTTTGCAGTATCGTAAATTGATTCGCCGCGTCCAAGCTGAATATCGTTTGACGATAAGAACAACGGATAACCGCCAAGTTGAGTCATACCCACTTCAAATGATACTCTTGTTCTTGTTGATGATTTTGTGAATATCATACCAAGTGTTTTACCCTTTAAAATATGATGTTCAATTCCGCTTTTCTGTTCCTTTTTTAATTTTAAACCAAGCTCCAAAAGTCCTTTTACTTCGTCTGAAGTTAAATCGTGTAAACTGATTAAATCTTTCATTTCCTTATCCTTTCTGTGCCAAAGGCACACTCTGTAAAAATTGTTCACAGTGCTGTTTTGCAGTGAGCGGTGCTGTACAAATGTACCGCCCCGAGCAAAAAATAGTGCTGTGGGCGATTTTTTTATATTTCCTCCAATATACTGCTTAATGTATTAATAAACAAGTCGATGTCTGTTTCTTTTATAATTAACGGCGGTGCAATTCTGATTGTGTTGCCGCCGCAAAGGCTTGTAAGCATTTTATTTTCAAACAACTTATTAAATACAGTCTTAGCTATGCTGTCCTCCAACTGAATACCAATCAAAAGACCTGCATTTCTGACATCTGTAATTTTATCCGAATATTTATTTTGAAGTTCTGTAAGTTTTTCTTTAAAATACTTACCCATCTTACCTGCATTTTCAACAAGATGTTCCTTTTCAAAAATATCAAACACAGCCAATCCAGCTGCCGTTGCGAACGGATTACCGCCGAATGTTGTTCCGTGGTCACCCGGTTCAAATGCAGACGCAACCTTTTTGCCCGCACATACCGCGCCAATCGGAATACCGCCGCCAAGTGCCTTTGCCGAAGTGAAAATATCCGGTTCAACGCCGTACATTTGATGTGCAAAAAGATAACCTGTTCTGCCCATACCGGTCTGTACTTCGTCAAAAATAAGAATAATATCTTTCTCGTCGCATAGCTTTCTAAGCTTTTCAACGTATTCCTTATCCATCGGATGAACTCCGCTTTCACCTTGAATAAGTTCAATCATAATTGCCGCAGTTTTATCAGTAACCGCGTCCTCAATCGCTTTAAAATTATTAGGCTCAACCTGCTTGAAACCCGGTGTCAATGGTCTGTACGGCTTTTGATATTTTTCCTGACCTGTAGCTGCAACGGTTGCAAGAGTTCTGCCGTGGAATGACTTATCAAGCGTGATTATCTCATACTTATCCAAACCTTTTTTATAATAATAAATCTTTGCAAGTTTGAATGCACCCTCATTGGCCTCTGCACCGCTGTTTGCGAAAAACGCTTTTTCCGCACAAGTATTTTCAACAAGCTTTTGTGCAAGCTTTGCTTGATTTTCTATATAATAAAGACTTGATGTATGCACTACTTTATCAAGTTGATTTTTAAGTGCGTTTATAAAATCTTTGTGTCCGTGACCCAACGCATTTACGGCAATTCCGCCAAGAAAATCGTAATATGTATTACCCTTGTCGTCAAACAGTTTCATTCCCTCACCCTTTTCAAAGCATACAGGAAGTCTGTCGCCGAAAGTATTCAAATAATATTTTTTATCTAATTGTATAACTTCATCAAGCATTACTAACCCTCCAAAATTTCAAATACGTTTATGATTATACTCCTTTTTGAATAAAAATGCAAGTCTTTTTGACAAAAAAGTTTAAATCATATAAAAACAGTGCATAAATATTCATTGCGTATGAATATTTATGCACTGTACTGAATAATTAATCAGTTTTAATCATATAAATTCATCTATTGCGTCCTCGTAATCGTCAAGAGAATGTGCGCCGACAATCTTCTTAACAGGTTTGCCGTCTATAAATAAAATTACAGTCGGTATTGAAACAATAGCATTTTGAGCGGCAAGCTCGCCTTGATCGTCAACATTAACCTTGCACACCTTGACTTTACCGTTGTATTCCTCTGCAATTTGAGAGATTATAGGCGCAACCATTTTGCAAGGTCCGCACCAAGAAGCCCAAAAGTCAACAAGCACAGGCATATTTGACTTTATAACTTCACCATCATAGTTTTCCTTTGTCAATTCGATTTCCATTTGTATTTCCTCCTCTATGAACTGTGTTATTTATATGACGGGATTGTTGTAAACACTCTGTTTACAGCACCGGATTCATACACGCTCTTTTCGGAAAATCCCGTTTCTGTGTGTGTATATTGCTTTATTGTTGTTCCCGCACCGGTGAAAACATATACATTTATATTTTTCGTACCGTTGTCGTTTTCGGCAACATCGTAATAAACACTTCCGTTACTTACATTTTGGTCAAACAATGTATAATATCCGCCGTTACCGTCCGATACTTCAAGCACCCACTTTTGACTGTCGTCCCAAATAAATTCATCACCGTCTTTTTGTGCGGAAGTGTATAATGTAAGTGCACCGTTATCGGTTGTGTTGCTCGATGATTCAACTGTACTCCACGTTGAATCAACTGCTGACTCATTCGATTTATTTATTATTCTTACATCCTCTTTCGGTTCAGGCACATCTTCCGACGGCTTACTCTCAGGTTCAGCACTTTCTGAAGGCTCATTGCTCTCTTTCGGCATATCGAGAATATTTTTAGGCAGTGCCGATACGATACTGCTTTGTTTTGCTCTCTGCCCTGCCACATATCCGCCGCCGACAAGTATAACGGCAGCCAATATACAGCATATCGCTTTAATTACTTTCTTCATCCCTCTTCCTCCTTAATATCAACATATTTTTTATCAATCTTTTCACAAACCGCTCCTGCATTCGTCATATTGATTATTTCCGCAATAACTTTATCGGTCGTATCAATCGGACACGATATGATAAAAGTAACCTCATCTTCGTAAATAGTGTCCTCAAGCAAATATCCCTTAGTCATAATCTCATGTTGCATTTTTCCGAGCAAAGAATAATCAACTTTTACAGAAACTATATCGCAAAGCTTTCTTATAACTATTTCCGACTCAATCAGTCCCTGTTTTGCCGATGCTCCGTAAGTATGTACAAGTCCGCCCGTTCCGAGAAGTGTACCGCCGAAATAACGCGTAACCACCACAACCACATCAACTATCCCGGATTTACGGATTGCGTCAAGAACGGGCATTCCTGCCGTCCCCGACGGTTCGCCGTCATCACTGTAACGAAAAATATTATTTTCGTCAATCACATATGCGTAAACATTATGCGTTGCATCCGAATACTTTGAACGCATTTCATTCAAAAACGCAAGTGCGTCATCTTCATTGTCAACAGGTTTTACATTTGCAATAAATTTTGATTTTTTCTCTATAAGCAGTGACTGCGACTGCTTTTTTACCGTTTTGTATACGTCTTTTTTTGACATTTTACAAAATATACTCCCTTATTTTATCATACATTTGAGCGTCTACCATAAGCTCCATTACAGTGCCGTTTTCGCCGTATTCTTCTGATATTACTTTTTGATTTTCATGAAGTTCATTCACAATCGAACCTGCACTGTACGGTATGCAAGCCTTAACTTTCTGCTTTTTACCCGGTGCGGTGTCGGCTATCGCTTCAATCAATTTATCAATATTTGTTCTGTGCTTGGCACTTATATATACGCACTTGTCACTCTTTAAATTAGTTATCGGATAATCTTCAAGCCTGTCACACTTATTAAACACCGCCACAACCGGCTTACCGACCGCACCGATGTCAGACAAAACTTGTTCCACGACTGTGATTTGATTGTCCATTTCTTCCCCCGACGCATCAATGACGTGTAAAAGCACATCTGCCACAACCGATTCTTCAAGTGTTGATTTAAAAGCCTCAATAAGATGGTGCGGAAGTTTTCTTATAAAACCAACAGTATCGACAAGTAATATTTTTCTGTTATCGTCAAGTGTTATCGCTCTTGATGTAGGGTCAAGCGTTGCGAAAAGTTTATCTTCCGCAAACACCTGTGCGTCTGTAAGCGTGTTTAAAAGCGTTGATTTGCCTGCGTTCGTGTAACCCACAAGTGCCGCAGTTATAACACCGTCTTTCTTGCGTCTGTCCCGAATAAGTCCACGATGTTTTTTCAGTTCCTTGATTTCTTCTTCAAGTGCCGAAATTCTTCGTCTTATATGACGTCTGTCACTTTCAAGACGCGTTTCACCCGGACCTCTTGTGCCTATTCCCGCACCTGTACGGCTCATTTCCACACCGAAACCGCGAAGTCGCGGCAAGCGGTATTTAAGCTGTGCAAGTTCAACTTGAAGTTTACCCTCGCCGCTTTTTGCACGCATTGCGAAAATATCAAGTATAAGCATAGAACGGTCAAGCACTTTTATTTCAAGAAAATCACTTATATTTCTCATTTGTACAGGCGAAAGCTCATCATCAAACACAACCATATCGGCATTAAGCGTTTCTATGGCAATTTTGAGTTCATCAAGTTTACCCTCGCCCATATACGTTGCACTTTCCAAATCAGCCTTGTTTTGAATCATTTCACCCACAACAATACCGCCTGCCGTTTTTACCAATTCGCCAAGCTCATGTATTGATTCTTCAGTTGTATCCCAAAGTGCGTCACGCATACCGCGATGTACACCCGCTAAAATTACACGTTCCTGTTTTTGCTCGTTATACTCC
>OIWL01001916.1_pt1 | contig 19589 bp, 16 predicted proteins | sample 1587561 | NCBI WGS metagenome assembly OIWL01 (sample SAMEA3888903, study PRJEB22519) | human gut metagenome | biome: human gut; feature: human-associated habitat; material: faeces | place: Denmark | collected 2010 | reverse complement strand
TGGCAAAATTCTAATGCTGCTCTTCCGATCGTTTATTTATTTTTTATCATATACCTAAAGTCTATAGAGTGGACAATTTACAAGATTGAAAATTTAAGTGGGTGTGTATGGAGAACAGCATTGGTTGTAAAATAGGAAATTTTCAGACAGAAAGTAATGTTATTATGCTTCATAAACATTCCAACAAATCACAATTGTATAAAAAAAGAAGCATCAAATATTCTTGACAGTATTACTAGGAAATGATATTATACGAATAATTCCTACTGGAAAACTATGAAAAAGAAAAACTATAAGAGAGGATGTGTAACAAAATGAGCATTAACACAGCAGATTTTGCCGCACTAGCAGTTACAATTGTTTTGTTTGCGGTTATCTATTATTTAGATTATAAGAAAGGCGTAGACTTCGGACTTTTAACATTATTAGGAACAGTTTTTGGAATCGCAGTTGGTCTGGGATTTGGAAATCATTTTACATATGTTGAGATTTTCGGACGTATCTATACCAATGTATTGACAGCACTTGTTGTACCAATGCTGTTATTTAGTATCATCGCAAGTATCACAAATCTAAGTGAGTCCATTCATTTAAAGAAGATCGGTGGAAAGTCAATCTTTTATCTGATCTTAAATACAGCGATTGCAAGTACGATTACAGTGATCGCAGCAGTCATCTTAAAAGTCGGTGATGGATTTGCTTACAAAGTAGCTGATGGATATCAGAAAGTTGAAGTTCCATCTGTTGTTGATACGATCGTAAACTTATTCCCAAGCAACTTCGCAACAAACTGGAGTGAAGGACAGATCATTCCGATCGTCGTATTTGCGATCATCATTGCATTATCTTACAATGCAATTTCCAAAGAAAATGAATCCGTAAAACCATTTAAAGCATTTATTGATGCAGGAAATCAGGTGATCGGACAGGCAATTGACTGGATCATTGGATTTACACCATATGCAGTATTATCTTTCTTGGCAAGAGCTGTTGGAAGAAGCAGTGTCACGGAATTGCTGCCATTATTAAGTACATTAGTATTATCTTATATCTTATGTGCAGTTCAGGCATTTGGAGTAGAAGGATTATTAATTAAATTTGTAGCAAAATTAAGTCCTGTTAAATTCTTTAAAGGAATCGCACCAGCTCAGTATGTAGCATTTACGACACAAAGCAGTGTTGGTACGATCCCGGTTACATTAAGACAGTTAAAAGAAGCACTTGGAGTTGATGGAGATGTAGCATCATTTACGGCAGGTCTTGGAGCCAATGTTGGAATGCCAGCATGTGCAGGAATCTGGCCAGCATTAACAGCGGTATTTAGTGTTCATATGTTAGGATATCATTACGGAATTGCACAGTATGCATTTCTGATCCTGATCACATTAGTAGTATCTGTTGGAACAGTTGGGGTTCCAGGAACAGCGACGATCACATCAACAGCTGTATTTGCAGCACTTGGCTTACCAATCGAATTAGTTGTCGTATTTGCACCAATCTCAACGATCGTTGACATGGCAAGAACAATGACAAATGTAACAGGAGCAGCAACAGCAGCCGTTATCACAGCAGCAACAGAAGGTCTGGTTGATGAAGAAGTTTACAATTCAGATCAGGCAAAACATGTTGCAGTAAACAACTAGGATAGAAGAAATTCTATATATAATCACTGTATGAAAAGACACTTGATCGTAACGTATATTTTATGTATGTTATGAGCAGGTGTTTTTTCATTTCAGGTAATCAATATAAGTTGAGACGACTAAAATTTCGTGCTATCATAATCAATATAGATAAGAGCACGAAGTTTTTTCATATTATAGAAAATTGATTCAAGGAGGTGATCGTATGGGAAATTATCTAAATCCAGGGAATGAAAAGTTCAGAAGAATGATTCAGTCTGAAATTTATGTAGATAAGACAGGGATGATAAAATATACGAATTCCGTACTAGATACAGCACAAAACTATGTCTGTGTCAGCCGTCCAAGAAGATTTGGGAAGTCAATGGCTGCGAATATGCTGACAGCTTATTACAGCCGCGGTTGTAATTCAAAAGAATTATTTGGAAAGTTTGAAATTGCAAAAGATAAAGATTTTGAAAAATATCTGAATCAATATAATACCATATTCTTAAATATGCAGGAATTTCTAAGTCGAAGTCATAATGTAGAAGAATTGATCGATCGTGTGAAGAAGCTTGTGATCAGAGATTTGAAAATGGAATATCCAGAAGTTGATTATTTTGACGATACAGATTTGATTGAGTGTATGCAGGATATTTATGCACAAATGCAGTACCCATTTGTTGTGATCATTGATGAATGGGATTGCATTTTTAGGGAATATAAACAAGATAAAGAAGCACAGGAAAAATATTTAGATTTTCTACGGGACTTATTAAAAGATAAGGCATGTATTTATCTATCTTACATGACAGGAATTTTACCGATTAAGAAATATGGAACACATTCGGCACTGAATATGTTTGATGAATTTTCCATGATCGACCCGGGACCTTTAGCATGTTATGTCGGGTTTACAGAACAAGAAGTCAAAAAGCTCTGTGAACAATACGGAATGGATATGGAAGAAGTCAAGAACTGGTATGACGGATATTCATTTGATGGAGTACCGTCTGTGTATAGTCCAAGATCAGTTGTAAATAGTATGAGATTTCAAAAGATATCAAATTACTGGAATCAGACAGAGACTTTTGAAGCATTACAGATGTATATTGATATGAATTTTGAGCATCTAAAAGATGATGTTTTAAGTATGATCGCTGGAGAAAGTGTAGCGGTAAATACGGAAAGTTTTACCAATGATATGGCAACTTTCAGAACGGAAGATGATGTGCTGACATTATTGATCCATCTTGGATATCTTGCATATGATGATAAGACGAAAACAGTCAAGATACCAAATAGTGAGATTCGGGCAGAATATGTAAATACAGTTTCAGTATCAGACTGGGGATCTGTTTCAAAAGCACTAAAAGATTCTGCAGATACATTAAATGCAATCTGGCAAGGCAGAGAAGAACAGGTATCGAAAGCCATTGAACAGGCACATTTTGAGACATCACATATCCAGTATAATGATGAAAATGCATTGAGTTATACGATTTCACTCGCATTATATGCAGCAAGGAATTTTTATACCATTCACAGAGAACTGGCAGGTGGAAAAGGATTTGCAGATTTGGTCTTTATTCCGAAAAAACAATTTGCAGAGAAACCGGCATTGGTAGTTGAATTAAAATGGGATAAGAGCGCAGAAGGTGCGATCAAGCAGATCAAAGATAAGAAGTATTTTGAAAGTTTGGAAGAATATCAGGATAATCTGTTGTTGATTGGTATTAATTATGATAAGAAAACAAAAGAACACGTGTGTAAAATAGAGAAATATTAAAAACAGGTAAAAGGAATTGGAGAGGTATAAAATATGGGCAGATTTGTTAATCCAGATAATAGTGCGTTTCAAGCAGCACTTAATTCCAGAATTTATGTAGATAAAACAGGATTGATCGTATGTATGAATGAAGTTCTGGATTCTACAGATGCGTATATTTGTAATAGCCGCCCAAGACGTTTTGGAAAATCATATGCAGCGAATATGCTTGCAGCATATTACAGTAAGGGAGCAGAATCAGAAAAGATGTTTTCTGATCTTGAGATAGGACAATCAGAAGATTTTAAGAAACATTTGAATAAATATGACGTGATTCATATTGATGTACAATGGTTTTTGATAAATTGCGAAGATGCGGATAATGTTGTGCCATATATCACAAGAGTTGTGCTGGATGAATTGCGTGAAGTTTATCCAGAGATTTTACGTCAAGAAGTGGTATCTTTGCCAGATGCACTTTCTCTGGTTAAGGATAAGACAGGACGGAAATTTATCATTATCATTGATGAATGGGATGTGCTGATCAGAGATGAATCAGCGAACAAAAAGGTGCAGGATGAGTATATCCGATTCCTAAGAGGTATGTTTAAGGGAACAGAACCAACGAAATATATTCAACTTGCTTATCTTACAGGCATCTTGCCGATCAAGAAAGAAAAAACACAATCAGCACTTAACAATTTTCGAGAATATTCCATGTTGAATGCAGGATGTTTAGCTTCTTACACCGGTTTTACAGAAGATGAAGTAAAAGCACTTTGTGAGACATATAAGAAGGATTTTACAGAAGTCAAACGTTGGTATGATGGATATCAGTTAGGAAAATATCATGTCTATAATCCCAATGCAGTTGTAAACTTGATGGCGGATGGAAACTTCCAAAGTTATTGGTCAGGAACAGCTTCTTATGATTCGATTGTTCCATTGATCAATATGGATTTTGATGGATTGAAGACCGCAATTATTGAAATGGTGTCGGGAGCATCTGTTGAAGTAGATGTTGGGTCATTCCAAAATGACGTTGAGAATATTGTAAATAAAGATGACGTTTTAACATATTTGATTCATATGGGATACTTAGCATATTCAAGTGTTAATAGGATGGCATTTGTACCGAATGAAGAGATAAGACAAGAACTGATTCGTGCAACAAAAAGAAAAGAATGGAATGAAATGCTGAAATTTCAGCAAGAATCAGAGGATTTACTGGATGCAACTTTGGATATGGATGGAGAAATAGTTGCAGCTCAGATTGAGAAGATCCATGAGGAATATGTTTCAGCAATTCAATATAACAATGAAAATTCACTTAGCAGTGTGTTGGCATTGGCTTATTTGAGTGCAATGCAGTATTATTTTAAACCAGTTAGGGAATTTCCTACAGGACGTGGGTTCGCAGATTTTGTGTTTATTCCAAAAACAGAATATCGAAATGATTATCCGGCACTTGTTGTGGAATTGAAGTGGAATAAGAGTGCTGTTAGTGCATTGCAACAGATTAAGGATAAAAAATATCCAGATTCTATTCAAAAATATGCAGGTAATATTTTGCTTGTGGGAATTAATTATAGTAAAAAAGAAAAGAAGCATGAATGTATGATTGAAGAATACTTGAAAAAATAAGAAACAATAAAATCCATGAGAACAACAAACCAAAAAATCGTGTTCTCATGGATTTTATATTTTACAGATATTTTTACGAAATCCCAGAGGCAGAAGCGACCCGCCGCAGGCGGAGAATCCTGTAAAGCAGGATTCTTTCTTGAAATCATATTATGCTCCTTTTTTCTTTATACAATCTTAATACAAGAGAACATATCCTTACACTATCTTTTTATCATAAAAGATATAATGATGATAAGATCAAAAAGTCATAAAATAATTTGAAAAAGAGGTAAGATCATATATGCCATGGAAGATTCATAAAAAAAGACATTTAACATCATTTCAGGTGATCATATTAGGGTTCGCAGGAGTGATCCTTTTTGGAGCATTGATCCTGATGCTGCCAATTTCATCGGTTCAAGGAATCATAACACCATTTCATAAAGCATTATTTACGTCAACTTCTGCAGTATGTGTGACAGGGCTTGCAGTTCTGGATACTGGAAGTTACTGGTCCGCTTTTGGACAGACAGTGATCATGTTCCTGATACAGATCGGAGGTCTGGGAGTTATAACAACAGCAACAGCGGTATTTATATTATCAGGAAGAAAAATATCGATCCTGCAGCGAAGTACGATGCAAAATGCGATCTCTGCACCGAAAGTAGGGGGTATCGTTCGATTGATGAGTTTTATTTTAAAAGGAACTTTATTGATCGAATTGATCGGTGCGTTATTTATGATGCCTGTTTTCTGTCATGATTTTGGATTACGGGGAATCTGGATGGCGATCTTTCATTCTGTATCAGCCTTTTGTAATGCAGGATTTGATCTTCTTGGAACAAAAGGGCATCCATTTGTATCATTGACATCATATGCGGTAAATCCAGGGATCAACATTGTGATCATGTTACTGATCATCATTGGTGGAATTGGATTTTTTACATGGGAAGACATTTATCTTCATAAATTTCGGTTCAAACGTTACCATATGCAGAGCAAGATTATTCTAACCACAACATTATGTTTGATCTTGTTACCAGCTGTTTTCTTTTTCTTTCAAGATTATGGGAATCTATCAGGGACTCACCGGCTGCTTGCATCATTGTTCCAAGCTGTGACACCGAGAACTGCAGGATTTAATACGACAGATCTTTCGATGCTGACAGGAGCATCAAAGGCAATGATGATTTTATTGATGTTGATCGGAGGTTCACCAAGTTCTACAGCAGGAGGTATGAAAACAACAACATTCGCTCTGTTACTTTTAAATGTACTGGCTACTTTTCAAAGTCGTGATGATGTGACAGCATTTGGAAGAAGAATCGATGTTGGTGTGATAAAAAATGCAGCAACGATCGCAATGATGTATTTTATCTTATTTTTTGCAGGCGGAATGACGATCAGTGTGTATGAGGGACTGCCGCTTTCAAGCTGTCTGTTTGAAGCAGCATCTGCAGTTGGAACCGTAGGTTTGACATTAGGGATCACACCAAAACTTCATATTCTGTCACAGATCATTTTGATCATACTGATGTATCTGGGACGTGTTGGCGGTTTGACGCTGATCTATGCAGTATTTTCAGATAAAAATAAACGAAAAGCAAAACTACCACTTGATAAGATTATAGTGGGATAAAAGAAAGAGGGAATTGATGATGAAGAATATTTTATTGATCGGACTTGGACGTTTTGGAAAACATATAGCGATACAGTCAAGTCAGCTTGGACATGAGATCATGGCAGTTGATCTGGATGAGGAAAGAGTGAATGATGCACTTCCATATGTTACGAATGCACAGATCGGGGACAGTACGAATGAGGAATTTTTAAAATCTCTGGGGATTGCAAATTATGATATCTGTTTTGTTACGATCGGTGGGAATTTTCAAAATTCGTTGGAAACCACCTGTCTGTTAAAAGAACTTGGAGGCAAAATGGTTATTTCCAGAGCTGAACGAGATGTACAGGAAAAATTCCTCTTACGAAATGGAGCCGATAAGGTAGTTTATCCAGAAAAAATGGTGGCAAAATGGGCAACGATCCGTTATACCGATGATCATATTCTTGATTATATGGAAGTCGATGCCTCACATGCAATCTTTGAGGTAGAAGTTCCAAAGGAATGGATCGGAAAGACAGTGGGAAAACTCGATATTAGAAGAAGATATGATATTAACATTATGGCAGTAAAAGATGATGGAAAAGTAAGTATGGCGATATCTGCGGATACCTGTTTTAAGGAAGATGTTACATTATTGGTATTAGGAGAATATAAAGCGATCAAAAAGTGTTTTTGTATCTGATGTCATGAAAAAGAGGTGAGAGCTTATGTCAGATTTCATTTTAGCATTGGCGGTAATACTGATGTTTGCATTTGTGTTATTCTTTTTGAAAAAAGTAAATTATTTTCTTGGAGAAAATCGGAAAGTAATTGACAGGGAACAAGATGATGACGATGATTGATGTGTTTATGGATTATTATTGACGATCATGATATAATGCATCCGATAAGGAAAGGGGGCCAAGATGAGCACAGGAGAATTTGTAGAGCTGAACAAAGAAAACGAACACATTCTTGTTTGTCTTTCTTCTTCACCATCGAATGAAAAGATCATACGTACAGCAGCAAAAATGGCAAGAGATATGCGGGCACGTTTTACGGCATTGTATGTACAGACAGGAAAAAGAGAAAGAGAATCGGACAAAAGAAGACTGGAAGCTCATGTACAATTTGCAAAGGAATCTGGTGCGGAAATCGTAATGACACATGGGGAAAATGTTCCGGTACAGATCGCGGAATATGCACATTTATCAAATGTCACAAAAATCGTGATCGGACAAAGCAGTGCAAAGAGAAATCACTTTTTCAGCAAACAGACATTAACAGAGAAGTTGATCGAGGCTGTTCCTGATATTGATATCCACATTATTCCAGATGCGATGAACTTAGATAATTATCGAAAACTGCATGGAGCGGTTTATGTAGGAAAGCCTACGATGAAAGACAGTTTATTGACATTATTTATATTTGCAGTTTGTACGTTGATCGGTCTATTCATCCAGAAACTTCAATTTACAGATACAAACATCGTTACAATTTATATTTTGGGTGTTTTATTAACGTCAATCCTTACAGATGGATATTTATATAGCATTGGAGGTTCTGTCTTAAGTGTATTTTTGTTCTGCTTTTTCCTTACGGAACCAAGAATGTCATTTCAGACGTATGCAGTTGGATATCCGGTAACTTTTGTGATCATGTTAATATCTTCTGTCATTACTGGAACACTTGCAGCAAAATTAAAAACACATGCAAGGCTTTCAGCACAATCTGCATTTCGTACACAGATTTTATTTGACACAGACCGGTTACTTCAAAAAGCAAAAAACGATACGGATATTTTAAGTATTACATGTACACAGCTTATCAAATTATTAGACCGCAGTATTGTAGCATATGTTGTGGAAGACGATGAATTGTCAGCACCATATATATTTTCGAATAAAAAGAAAGAACAGACAGAAGATTTATTGACAAGCAGGGAGCAGGAGATCGCAAAATGGGTGTATGAAAACAAGCAGCGTGCTGGAGCAACGACCGAACGTTTTAAAGATGCACAGTGTCTATACCTTGCCATTTGTATTGAGGATAATGTGTATGGTGTGATCGCAATACCAGTTGACGAATATACATTAGATTCCTTCGAATATAGTATCTTACTTTCTGTGATCAATGAATGTGCACTTGCCATGGAAAATAAAAAGAATATCATGGAGAAAGAAAAAATCTCCGTTCTTGCCAAAAATGAACAGTTAAGAGCAGATCTGCTTCGTGCGATCTCACATGATCTAAGGACACCACTTTGTTCCATTTCTGGGAATGCAGACATGCTGTTAAATAGTGGAGAACGTCTTGATGATATAACAAAACATCAGATTTATACAGATATTTATGATGATTCAGAATGGCTGATCAATATTGTTGAAAATTTATTATCGATCACAAGATTAAATGATGGAAGATTAAAACTGAAATTTACAGATCAATTATTAGATGAGGTGATCGCGGAATCATTACGGCATATCAGCAGGAAACATGAAGAGTATCAGATCGTTACAGAATGCGATGAATTGATACTTGCACATATGGATGTGCGGCTGATCCTGCAAGTGTTGATCAATCTGGTCGATAATGCAATTAAATATACACCGAAAGGATCTACAATCCGCATTTGTGCCATGAATGAAAATGGAAAAGCAAAGATTCAAGTAGAAGATAACGGCCCTGGAATTTGTGATGAAATGAAGCCGCATATATTTGAAATGTTTTATACAGGGAAAAATACGATCGCAGACAGCCATCGAAGTCTTGGTTTAGGTTTGGCACTTTGCCGTTCGATCATAGAGGTGCATAACGGGAAACTGGTGTTGGAGGACAATACACCACATGGTTGTATTTTTTCTTTTACACTGCCATTAAGTGAGGTTACATTAAATGAATAAAGCATTAATTTTAGTCGTGGAGGATGATCGGCCGATCCGTAATCTGATCGTGACAACATTAAAAACACATGATTATAAATATATTACAGCAGAGAATGGAAGTTCAGCTATTTTAGAGGCATCTTCTCATAAACCAGAGATCATTTTATTAGATCTTGGATTGCCTGATATGGAAGGTGTGGATGTGATCAAAAAAGTAAGAACATGGTCTAACGTACCAATTATTGTTATCAGTGCAAGAAGTGAAGATGTAGATAAAATAGAAGCACTGGATGCAGGAGCAGATGATTATATTACAAAACCATTTTCAGTTGATGAATTGCTTGCAAGGATCAGGGTTACACAGCGCCGATTAGCATTGATCCAGTCAGGCGAGGAACAAGAACAAGCAGTCTTTGTAAATGGAGAGTTAAAGATCGACTATACAGCAGGATCTACATATTTAAAAGATAAAGAACTGCATTTAACACCAATCGAATATAAATTATTATGTTTGCTGTCTCATAATGTTGGGAAAGTATTGACTCACACTTATATTACGCAACAGATCTGGGGCAGTTCACTGGAAAATGATGTTGCATCACTTAGAGTGTTTATGGCAACATTACGGAAGAAATTACAGCCAGATAAAGATGGCATGCAGTATATACAGACACATATAGGTATTGGATATCGGATGCTTAAGATATAGTAAATAAAGAGTGTCTGCATCATTAAGTGATGCAGACACTCTTTTAGATACCAATATATGAAAACACCCAAAAGAGGCAAAAAAGAGATTGATTTATTACCTACTATTTAAAAATGTGTTCTGAAGGAATTTTTACGCACAACCTCCGCATGCAGCACATGCAGAAGGAGTTGCAGCGCAGCCTCCCTGGGCGGTTTCTCTTAGTTCAGCTGGCAGTCGTTTACCAACGATATACATTGCGTTTAACATTTCGTCAAACGGGATGAGCTGATGGATTCCAGATAAAGAAATCTCAGCTGCGATGATCGCATTTGCAACACCTGCGGCATTACGGTTCTGGCATGGATATTCCACCAACCCGCCAACGGGGTCACAAACAAGACCTAACATATTCATTAAAACGGTAGAGGCAGCTCCAAGACATTGTTCTGGGTTACCGCCAAGCAGTTCGACAGTGGCAGAAGCAGCCATCGCAGAAGCAACACCGACTTCCGCCTGACATCCGCCGACAGCACCTGCAACCGTTGCATTTCTCATAGCAAGATATCCGATCGCACTGGCATTAAACAGTGCCTGAATGATCTGTTCATCATCTAATTTATGAACTTCCTGAAGCCCAAGTAAAAGTCCAGGAACGATTCCGGCAGACCCTGCGGTTGGAGATGCTACGATTAACCCCATGGATGCATTCGTCTCAAGAGTCGCCATCGCATAGATCATACTTTTTTCTAACAGATCACCACAGATTCCAATTCCAGAATGATACCGGGAAGCAATCTTCTTTGCCTCGCCACCGATCAGTCCACCCATGGAACGAACCGGTTCTTTGATCGGAGTAAAAGCAGCATTTTTCATGATCTCAAGAACTCTTGCCATTGCATCATGAACCGTATCAGCTTCTTTTTCCCCTTCTACGATCTCACGCTGTCTCATCACTTCGGAGATTGGAAGATCATGTTTTTTACATAAATCAAGCAATTCATTTGCGCTTTTAAAATCCATAATATTTCAGTCTCCTTTCTACAGCTGAATGATCATAACATCTGAGACATTTGGGCTTTTCCTAATCTCCTCTGCGATGTTTTCAGGAAGAAGCCCATCGGATTCAACGATAGAATAAGCTGTATTTCCTTTAGATTCTCTGAAAAGACGCATAAAAGCGATATTAACATCCTGATCACTCAGACATTTTGTGATATAAGTAACAACGCCAGGTTTATCTTTCTGGATCACGATCAAGGTACTGTATTCCCCAGTAAAATCAACTTCTACATCATTGATACGGCAAATTCTGGCTTTCCCGCCGCCTAAAGATTCCCCACGGATCAAGATGTGATCTCCGTTTTCATTTGTCATTAAGATATCCACTGTATTTGGATGGATATCAGTTTCTATTTCATTTGGTACAAAAGAGAAATCAAGTCCAATGTCTTTTGCAATCTCGAAAGAATCGCGGATTCTCATATCGTCGGTTCCAAATCCCATGATCCCACCTAATAAGGCACGATCCGTTCCGTGTCCATGATAGGTTTTTGCAAAAGATCCATAGAGTGTAAACTGAACTTTTTTCAGTGTACTATTTAACATTTTTCTTGCGAGAAATGCAATCCTTGCAGCCCCAGCTGTGTGGGAGCTTGAAGGACCGATCATATTTGGTCCCATAACATCAAATGCACTGATAAAAGACATAAATTAAGCCTCCACTGTATCTTCTTTTAAAATAAATTTCTTGTAAATAGAATCTACGACGATTCCAATCGCATTATCTCCGGAAATGTTACATGCAGTTCCGAAAGAATCCTGTGTGATATAAAGTGCAACCATTAAAGCACAGATCGGTCCGTTTGTATCTCCTGCTGTTGTACCAAATACCATGTAAAGGAAAGGCAATGCAGTCATGATAGATCCACCTGGAGCTCCAGGAGAAGCGACCATTGCAACACCAAGTGTCATAATAAATGGAATAACAGTTGCAAGGCTGATCGGTAACTGATTCATCAAACATACAGCAGTTGCACATGCTGTGATCGTGATCATAGAACCTGCCATGTGGATATTGGCACAAAGAGGCACTACAAAGTTACGGATCTGAGCACTGACACCGTCATTCTTTGCACATTCCAGATTGACAGGAATTGTAGCAGCAGAAGACTGAGTTCCTAAAGCTGTAGTATAACCAGGAACCTGATTTTTAATAAGAGAGAGTGGATTCTTTTTGCTGACAGAACCTGCAATTATAAACTGGATCGTGATACATACAAAGTGCATGATGATCACTACAAGGAATACTTTCCATAAGATTCCAAGGATTGCAAATGTTTTCCCTGATTTCGTCATATCAGTAAATGTACCACAGATATACAATGGCAATAAAGGAATGATCGTTTTGTGAAGGACTTTATCGATGATCGTTGAGAAATCGCTCATTCCGTTGTAAAGGCTGTTTCCAATCTCTTTACCTTTCATTGTGGATAAGCATAATCCTAAAATGAAAGCAAGAACAACAGCAGATAATGTATCAAACAGCGGTGTGATTGTCAGTGAAAAATAAGGTTTCAGTGACGCATCAGCAGTCGCAGCAATCTGATCTAATGCCCCAGAAGTCATAAAGTGTGGGAACAGATTGGATGATACAAGGTAAGAAGCTGTACCAGCAAGTAAAGTTGAACCATAAGCAAGAGCAACGGTAATTAAAAGCAGCTGTCCAGCACCCTGTGACAGATCAGCGATTCCCATAGTTACATAAGCAAGGATCATCAGTGGAATGATGAATTTTAAGTAGGTACTGAAGAATCCAGACAGTGTTACAACAAAGCGGCAGAATCCAGTTGGAAGGAACTGTCCAAACAGGATACCAATAATGATGGCAATAATGAGTTTTGGTACCAGACCAAGTTTAAATTTTTTCTTTTCCATTTTTAATTACTCCTCTAAAAGCATAATCACATATCATCGTAGTTTGTTTAATGTGCACAAAAAATGTTTGACGTCTTTATGTTTGTATTGTATCATCCACGTATAGATGAATCAAATTCATAGATTTAATGATAACATTGAAAATTATTCATAATAGTACAAAGGAGAAAAAATGGAATTCCGTCAGATACAGACATTTATGCAGATAGCACAAGTGAAGAATTTCTCAAAAACCGCAGAATTACTAGGTTATTCGCAATCTGCTGTGACAGTACAGATCCGTCAGTTAGAGACAGAATTGGGAGTGCGGTTATTTGACCGTACAGGAAAAAAAGTGATACTTACACCGAAAGGAAAAGAATTTTTAATACATGCAAATAAGATCATTGATGAAATGCACAAGGCAAAAGATGCAATGAATGATACTGCAGAGTTAAAAAATCCATTACATATCGGAACGATTGAATCACTCTGCACTGTCAAATTGCAGGAAATCGTACAGCGGTTTCGGAAAGAACATCCACAGGTTAGAATTCAGATCACGATCGGTTCTCCAGAACGCCTGATCCAGAAGATGGAACACAATGAACTCGATGTCATTTATATTCTGGACACACCAAGATGGAATAAAAACTGGGTGAAAGTCATGGAAAAAGCGGAGCCTGTGATCTTTGTGTCTGCACCAAATTATAAGTTAGCAGGGAAAAAGAATATAGAGGTTGAGGAAATCTTAAATGCACCGTTTTATCTAACAGAACGAAATGCAAACTACAGACAGGCATTAGAACAGGAATTAGCTCTGCATAAACAGACATTATCGCCAGTACTTGAATGCAGTGATACCGCGTTTATCAAGAAGATGCTAAAGACAGGAAAAGGGCTTTCTTATCTTCCATTATTTGTTGTAGAAAAGGATATTGAAGAAGGAAAGATCGCAAAATTAGATGTGAAAGATATTGATATTACAATGTATCGACAAGTGTTTTATCATGCAAATAAATATATGACAAAAGAGATGGAGAAATTTATAGAGTACTGTCAGATGTAAAGAGCAGAAATATAGGATGAAATGCTGGTGTAATGTGATAAGAGAGTGATATAATAATAGATAACATTTAAAAATCTTAAAAATCGGAGGATTTAAAGTGAAGGAATATTTTATCAGTGAGATAGACATAGAGAAGTTATATCATCTGTCTGATATAAAAATAAAATTAGATTCAAATAAACGCCAGCATTTACTTTTGACTGGGAAGAATGGTTCAGGAAAAACATCATTGTTGTTGGAGATAGAAAAATTTTTGAGAGCGATTAATGATGAAAAACTATCACAAGTATTTGATCAATATCCTACGTGGATAAATGAAGCTAAAAAGAAAGTATTATCTGCATCTAGTGATAGCGAAAAATATGCGGCAGATAAGGATCTTAAACAATGTTTAGGATTTTTAAAAAAATATAGTGATGGAGTTCAAATAAACTTAAATCAGTATGAAGGACTTGAAATGATGTATCATAATGGAAAGTTTATAACAGCTTATTTTCCGTCTGAAAGAAAAGCACAATTTATGCGTCCTAATGGAGTAGAAAATATTACATTGGAAAATACGTATGGAATTGATGAATCTGCGGGTGATATTTTATTGAAATACATGGTACATCTAAAAACTCAGCAAGCATATGCAAGAAACGAAGGTGATCAAACGACAGCAAATCAAATTCAGAAATGGTTTGATCGATTTGATTCAGCACTGCAGATTTTACTAGATGAAGAATCAATCCATATAGAATATGATTATAAAAAATACGATTTTAAAATCCGACAAAATGGACGAGAACCATTCAGTTTTAATGAATTATCAGACGGATATTCATCCGTGATTTACATTGTTTCTGATTTAATTTTAAGAATGGATAAAAATTGGCTGTTAGAAGACAAAATCAGTGAATATGACTATCAGGGAATCGTGCTGATTGATGAATTGGAAACGCATTTGCACATTGAATTACAGAAAAAAATCTTCCCATTTTTAACAAAATTTTTCCCTAGAATTCAATTTATTGTGACAACACACTCCCCATATATTTTGAATTCAATCTCAAATGCAAAGGCATATGATCTTGAACGACAGGTAGAGTTAGATAATTTATCAGGATTTTCGTCTGATGATCTTGCAGAGGGATATTTTGAGGCAGATGCTTATTCAGATGAATTAAAAAACAGCCTGAATCGATATGAAGAACTTTGTCTTAGAAATGATTTGACAGAAGATGAACGTGCCGAACGAGCGGAAATAAGAATAAAGTTTAAGAATATATCTACAGAACTTTCAGGGGTTGCCAAGGAAAGATTTGAGGATATTGAACGGAGAAGAAAAGCCAATGATTAAAATTGAAAGAAAGGAAACAGAGAAAACAAAACAGGCGATTGCAGATTTGCAAAAAGCCAGTGAAAATGAAAGTTCCTATAATATTGAAAGTGTAAATCAGGCATTAAAAGAAATATTTCATGGAAAATGTTATATTTGCGAAAATAAAGCAGTAACTTCTTATCAGATTGAACATCTGGTTCCACACCGTGGAGATAAAACTTTAAAATATGATTGGAAAAACTTATTTTGGAGCTGTGCACACTGTAATAATATCAAATCAGATAAGTATGAACCAATTCTAGATTGTACAAAAGAACCAGTAGAAAAAATGATAGCATTTCGTAAAAGGGGTTATTTTGGAACGGATGAAAAATTAGAATTTACATCCGTTGGGGAAGAACGAGAAGATGTAAAGAATACAATTGCTTTATTAGAAGCTGCATACTATGGAACAACACCTCAAAAGAAGATAGAAGCACAGATCATAAGAAAAACATTACGACAAAATCTTTCAAATTTTAAAGAGTATGTTAGAGAATACCAGGAGACAGAAGACAAGGAAGAGAAAGAAGATATAGGATATCTTCTGAAAAAAGAGCTTAGAGATAGTGCGGCGTTTGCTGCATTTAAAAGATGGCTGATTTGGGATAATGAAATGTTTTCTGAGATAGAACAATTTATTCCCGAAAATTGAGAGCAATTTAATTTTGGGGATACAATAAAGAAAGGCATACAAACATAATAATCAATGTTTGTGTGCCTTTCTTTGCATCTTAAATCTTCATCTGTCTTTCCAAGAATCTTATCACGCTGTTTTCCAAATGCCTTTGTGATGATACCAACAACAGTACCAGCCAAAACAGCAGCAATGATCGTACCGATACCAACACTTCCAAGGTTATGTAAAACAGCAAGACAAGTAACCGCTGATACAAGAACCATCGTACAGTCAAATCCAATAACATAGAAAAATGATTGTCAAATGCGAAAATATTATGGCTTAAAAAATTTTCAAAAAAATTAGCACTCAACACTTGACAGTGCTAATAATAGGTGTTATAGTACAACTAGAGCAAGAGGGAAGGGCTTAAGAGAGAAGCCAAAGAACCGAAGGCTCCATAAGATACAACAAGTCATATTGAGAACTTCTCAATATGCTTCACATAAAAGGCAAGTGTCAGGAATCCAAACCTGACACGCCAAAAACATTATTATAAAGAAAAAGGAGAGATGACTTATGATGATGATGCCTAGTATTTTTGGAGAAGATTTATTTAACAACAACTGGATGGATTTTTCCTTCCCAGATATTGATAAGAAGCTGTACGGAAAACACGCAAAGAATTTAATGAAGACAGACATTAAAGAAAAAGATGGAAACTACGAAGTAGCGATTGATCTTCCAGGATTTAAGAAAGATGAGATCAATGTAGAGCTGAAAGATGGTTATCTGATGATCAGTGCAGCGAAAGGACTTGATAAAGACGAGAAAGATAAAGAAGGTAAATATATCCGCCGTGAACGTTACGCAGGAGATTTAAGCCGAAGCTTTTATGTAGGTAAGGATCTGACAGAGAAAGATATTCATGGTAAGTATGAAAATGGTATCTTGATGCTGGATATTCCAAAGAAAGCTCCAGAGAAGAAACCAGAAGAGAAACGATTGGTAACGATCGAATAATAAGATAGCAAAAAGACTTCTGGAAAGTGTAAGCTTTCCGGATCAAAACTATAGATTGATAGAACAAACAAAAAGGAGAGATGACTTATGATGATGCCTAGTATTTTTGGAGGAAACTTATTTAACGACGACTGGATGGATTTTTCTTTCCCAGATATTGATAAAGAACTGTATGGTAAACATGCAAAGAACTTAATGAAGACTGATGTGAAGGAAAAAGACGGAAACTACGAAGTAGCGATCGACCTTCCAGGATTTAAGAAAGACGAGATCACAGCTGAACTGAAAGACGGATATTTAACGATCAGTGCAGCAAAAGGATTAGATAAAGACGAGAAAGATAAAGAAGGTAAATATATCCGTCGTGAACGTTACGCAGGAAACATGAGCAGAAGCTTCTATGTTGGCAAAGATATCACAGAGAAAGATATCCACGGTAAATACGAGAATGGTATTCTGATGCTGGATATTCCGAAGAAAGCTCCGGAAAAGAAAGTAGAAGAAAAGAAATTCGTAACGATCGAAGGATAAGAGAACTTTCCCCGGGATGATCAGATTCCCGGGGAATCTTTCTATCTATTTGAGAATGAAAGGAAAAGAAGGTGAAACGAAATGGCAGCAAAACGTGATTTATATGAAGTTCTTGGAATCAGTAAAACTGCAGATGAAAAAACGATCAAGAAAGCATATCGGAAACTGGCAAAGAAATATCATCCAGATATGAATCCCGGAGATAAAACAGCAGAACAGAAATTCAAAGAAGCGACCGACGCTTATAATATATTAAGTGATCCAGAGAAGAGAAAATTATATGATCAATATGGTCATGCTGCCTTTGACGGAACCGGAGCAGAATCTGAGTTCTATAAGAATTACCAAAACTATGGTGGTGCTCATGGAGGATATCAGGAATTCCACTTTGAAGGTGGAGATGGCGATGATATCTTTGGTGATATCTTTGGAAGTATGTTCGGTGGCGGAAGAAACAACAAAGGATTCCATCGAAGCAGTTTCCATCAAGGAGGTTTTGGCTCTTCTGATGGATTTGGAGGTGGTGGATTCGGAAGTGGATCCTTCAGACAGAAAGGTTCCGACGCACACGCAGATATCTCTATTAGTTTTGATGAAGCGGTTACGGGCTGCGATAAAGTCATTCATTTGCAAGATCAAAATGGTGCGATGCAGTCATTACAGGTTCATATACCAGCCGGAATTGATACAGGAAAAAGTGTCCGCTTAAGAGGAAAAGGAAATCCAGGAATCGGAGGCGGTGAAGCAGGTGATTTATTCCTGAAAGTAACAGTCGGTGAGAAACAAGGATTTGAGCGAAAAGGAAATGATGTGTATACAACGATCAATGTTCCATTTAGCACAGCCGTTTGTGGAGGTGAAGCAGTGATCAAGACATTATATGGAAATGTTATCTGTAAGATCAAAGAAGGAACTCAGTCAGGATCTAAGATCAGACTACGTGGAAAAGGAATGCCGCTTATGAAGAATCCATCTCAGAAGGGAGATCAATACGCAGTTGTTCAGATTCAGGTTCCAAGAAATGTCTCCCAGCAGGCAAAAAACAAATTAAAAGAATTCGAAGCACTTTGTGGTCAAAGAGGAAATGCCTCTTATTAAACATGAAACTTCTTGATAATAGATAAAAAAGGTTGTTATTTGGAGACAAAAGCAGATGATAGCCTTTTTTGCCTTTATAAATTGTGTCAAATAAGGTACAATAAAACCATATATGAAAGAAGGTGGGACGAGATGGACGTATCAGAGAAAATGAAATATAAATTAGCAAATGCAATGAAAGAGTTGTTGGTGCATACGCCAGTAGATAAGATTACAGTGAAACAAATTGTAGATCAGTGCAATGTAACTCGTCCAACCTTTTACCGGCATTTTAAGGATAAATATGATCTGATCAACTGGTATTTTGATGTATTGGCTCAGATGTCGTTTAAACAGATGGGTATCAGTCTGACATTAAGAGAAGGGTTGCTCAAGAAATTTGAATTCATCAAAGGTGAAGGACAATTTTTCGCAGCAGCTTTTTCGAGCGAGAGTCAGAATTGTCTGATGGAGTATGATTATCAGTGCATTTATCAATTCTATTGTGATATCATTCACAAACAGGGAGTTGATAAAATTCCAGAAGAATTAGAATTCTTATTGAGAATGTATTGCCGAGGTTCAATTGCCATGACTGTAGAATGGGCGACAACAGGAATGAAGATGTCGCCGGAACAGCTCGCAGATCAGCTGATCGATGCGATGCCTCCAAAGCTATATGATCTGTTCAAAGATATATAAAGATAACAAAATGTTACACTTTTGATGAAGTGTAACATTTCAGACTGTAGACAAACTAGGTGCTGGGATCATCCCAGCACCATTTTTTCCTTTA
>OIWL01001908.1_pt1 | contig 19639 bp, 19 predicted proteins | sample 1587561 | NCBI WGS metagenome assembly OIWL01 (sample SAMEA3888903, study PRJEB22519) | human gut metagenome | biome: human gut; feature: human-associated habitat; material: faeces | place: Denmark | collected 2010 | reverse complement strand
GCCCAAGATAGTTCGCTGGAAACGGCGCGTGAAAATAGGTAGTCGCCGACTTAAATGAAACCCCTGAGGAAGAAATTCCTTGGGGGTTTGTTGTTTGAAAAAAATTTGTAGCTTCTGCCTTAAAGCCCGTCCCTGAATCGTATATAGGATAAGCATGTATTCCGTCTGCGGTGAAATCGCAAAAAGAGGAGGGGCAGGATGAAGCTTTTATTCAAACAACGGATGTTTTCATGGTTCGACAGCTACGATATCTATGATGAAAACGAGAACACGGTCTATGTGGTAAAGGGGCAGCTCTCGTGGGGGCACTGCCTGAAAATCTTCGACACGGAAGAGAACGAGCTTGGTACTGTCAAGCAAGAAGTGCTGACCTGGCTGCCCAAGTTTGAACTCTATGAGGGGGAAAACTATATCGGCTGCCTCGAAAAGGAACTGGGCTGGTTCAAGCCCAGGTATAACATCGATTTCAACGGCTGGCATGTGGAGGGAGATTTCCCTGGGTGGGATTACACCATTACAAAGCCGGTGGGAGAGACGGTCGCAACGGTTTCCAAAGAGCTGCTGCAATGGACGGACACCTATGTGCTGGATATCGTTGACCCGGCAGACGCGCTCCATGTGCTGATGTTCGTGCTGGCCATCGATGCCGAAAAGTGTTCTGCAAAATAAAATTGAATCGCCCGGCTGTGTGGGAGTGCCCGCATGGCAGGGCCTTTTACGTTGCATGGGTTGGGAAACAGTGGTATCATTAAAAAGTACGATAAAACCTGAAAATAACGAGGAGCAAATGGAAGTATTTGAAATCGAGACAGAGCGTCTGCAGCTGCGGCAGTTCCGGGTGGAGGATGCGCAGGACGTATTTGCGATTTTCTCGGATGAGCAGACCACGCTGGATTGCGGAGGTTACCATGCCTTTGATGCAATGGATGAGGAATATGACCGTCTGATGCAGAAATTTGCGGGACAGATCCGTTACAGCGTTGTCCGCAAGGCAGATGGGCGTGTGATCGGCGTGATCTCGCTGATGGATGCCGAGCGTGCCGTGCCCGGCTGGGAGCTGGGCATTGAGATGGCCCCGGATGTCCGGCGGCAGGGCTATGCCCGGGAAGCGCTGGCGGCTGTGATTCAGGCGTTCTTCGAGAAAACGGACACGGTGCTTTTCACGGGTGGGCATTATGCCTATAACACCATCTCCGGGGAGCTGATGAAAAAACTGGGCTTCACCCATGAGGGCATCGAACACAAGGCCATGCGCCATGCAGAGCGCGGCCCCACGGATCTGGTGTGCTATTATCTGGAAAAATAAGTTTTCCCTCAGAATTCCTACAGATTTCCCTGTTACAATGATAGCATCATCGAAAGGGGAATTTGTATGTTGACAAAATTGAAAAACGGGCTGGACGGTACCCAGCTCAAGACCATTGCACTGGCGCTGATGGTGCTGGATCACATTCATTATTTCTTTGAATTCACCGGCTGCATCCCAACGGTGTTCAGTATGCTGGGGCGGCTCAGTGCGCCGCTGTTTTTGTTCTGCACGGTGGAGGGCTTTGCCCACACCCATGACCGCAGGCGGTATTTTATCCGCATCTGGGGTATCGGCACAGCCATGGCGGCGCTGGAATTTTTTATGATCTTCGCCAAAGCCTTCCGGCGCGGGGATGGTTTCTACCCGCTGAACGCTATTTTTCAGGATCTGATGCTGCTGTGCATCGTCTGGCAGGGCATCGATTGGCTGCGGGAAAAGAAATTTGCAAAAGGCATAGCTGCCATTGCCGCCGTTTTGTGCTGGCCGTTTGTGATGGTGGCGTTCCTGAGCGCCTTCCCCCAGATCCAGCAGATGCCGTGGGCTTCCACGGTGGTGGCGTTTGTCATCACCAGCCCGCTGCCCCTGTGGACCAGCATCACAGACGGCAGCTGGAGCTTTTTGCTGGGCGGTGCGCTGCTGTATGCATTGCGTGGACGGCGCAAAGTGCAGCTGACGGTATGGGCACTGGTGATTTTCCTGTGTGATTTTGTGCTGACCTTCGGGATGGCTTGCCGGCAGGAGGGCTTTGTCTGGACCCAGATGTTCACCAACAACTACGAGTGGTTCGGGGTGGCGGCAGTGGTGCTGATGCTGCTGTACAACGGGCAGCGCGGCAGCGGGCACAAACAGCTGTTCTACTGGTTCTACCCCGCCCATGTGTATCTGCTGTATGGAGCATCCTGCCTTGTTTATAACGCTTTGAGGTGATCTTGTGGCAAATATTCTGGCAGTGGATGACAATATAGAACTCTGCAAGCTGATCCGCACTGCCTTGGAGCGGGACGGCCACCGGGTGGAAACGCGGCTCTCCGGCGCGGAGCTTACGGAACAACTCTGCCATTGGGCGGACTGCATCCTGCTGGATGTGATGATGCCCGGGGAGGATGGCTTTGCCGTCTGCCGCCGCATCCGGGGCCTGACCGATGCCCCCATTCTGTTTCTGACGGCCCGGACAGACGAAGCGTCTGTTCTGGAGGGGCTGGGCATTGGGGCAGACGACTTTTTGTCCAAGCCCTTCCGGGTGGCAGAGCTGCGCGCCCGGGTGGCAGCGCATCTGCGGCGGCAGAACCGCACCCCGGTGCATCGGTTGGTGCGCGGCGGGGTCAGTTTTGACCTGTCCGCGCGGGAGGCGGTGGTGGGAGAAACTCCTCTGCCGCTGACCCGCTCCGAGTATGCCATCTGCGAGTATCTGGCGCTCCACGCCGGGCAGACCTTTACCAAGGAGCAAATTTACGAAGCGGTTTTTGGTATTGACGGCACTGCGGACGACACTGCCGTGACACAGCACATCAAAAATATCCGGGCAAAGCTGCGGGCGGCGGGCGTGCCGGAGCCGGAAAAGCTGCTCAATACCGTATGGGGCGTGGGATACCGATGGAAAAGCGAAGACTGACCTCTCTGCGCAGCGTGCTGCTGCAATATCTGGTGCGCACGGCGCTGGCCTGCCTGCTGGTCGCGGTGGGGTGGCTGCTGGCGCTGATGCTGTGGATCCAGAACGGCGAGTTGTTTCTTCCCGCGAATCAAGCTGAACAGGCCTGTCAGAAAGCCGCACAGGACGTTTTACCGGGTATGACTGCTGCCACCTTTGACGAGACCCAACTGGACTCCTTGTGCCGCTACGCTCTGTTTGCCGCGCCGGACAGCAGCGAGGTGCTGGCCACCAACATGGATGCCGGGCACTTGCAGCGGGCAATGGAGAACCGGCAGGGGAAAACCCACTGGCATTTTGGCTACACGCAGTATTATATGACGTCAAAATTGCAGGACGGAACGGTTTGCCTGCTGCAATTTGACTATGCCGTGCCCTACGCCGACCCTGCGCTGCGGGGCGTGCTGCCGGATATGCAGACGGTGCACTGTATTCTGGGCATTCTGCTGCTGGTGGGGGCGGTGGTGTGGAGCACCCACAGAACCGGGCGTTTTCTGACCCGGGAGACCGAAAAGCTGACTGCCGCCGCGCAGGCGGTGGCACGGAAGGAGCTGGACAGTGCCGTGTTTTCCGGCGCAAAGGTGCGGGAGTACGAGAGTGCTTTACAGGCGCTGCAAACCATGGGCGATGCACTGACCGGCAGCTTGCAGAAGCAGTGGGTCCTGGAGCAGCAGCAGCGGGAGCAGATTTTGCAGCTTTCCCACAAGCTGAAAACACCGTTGACCATCGTGGAGGGCAACGCGGAGCTGCTGGCAGAGGATGCCCTGACGCCGGAACAGCGGGAGCAGGTGCAGGCCATTCTGGGCGGTGTGGAGCAGACCCGCACCTATCTGGGCAGGATCCGTGCCGAAGTGCAGACGCCACTGAAATACAAAACGAAAAAGAATGATAAAACATGCCGAATCGTAGAAAACTGAACGGCAAACGGCAGCCCCGCCCGGAGAATGTTCCGGGCGGGGCTGCTTCGGGATTGCACGATGAGGCAGAATCTGGTATGATGGAAAAAAGCGGAAGAACCGCACGAAAAGGACGTCCCAAATCGTATTCCGAGTGAGGTGAGGAAGATGAAACTGCTTTTTAGACAGCGTGCATTCAGCTGGTTTGACAGCTACGACATCTACGACGAAAACGAAAACACCGTGTATGTGGTCAAGGGGCAGCTGTCCTGGGGGCACTGCCTGAAGATCTACGATCCGGAAGAACAGCAGGAGCTGGGCACCGTCAAGGAAGAGATCCTGACCTGGCTGCCCAAGTTTGAGCTGTACGAGGGCGAGACCTGCATCGGTACCCTGAAAAAGGAACTGACCTTCTTCAAGCCGAAGTACAACATCGACTTCAACGGCTGGCATGTGGAGGGCGATGTGTTCGAGTGGGACTATACCATCACCGGCCCGGACGGCGGCACGGTGGCCGCCGTGTCCAAGGAACCGTTCCGCTGGACGGACACCTACGTTCTGGACATCACCGACCCGAAGGATGCGCTTTATGTGCTGATGTTCGTGCTGGCCATCGACGCGGAAAAGTGCTCGCGGAACTGACCCGGATCAACGAAAAAAGAGGAACGACAGCTGTCGTTCCTCTTTTTGTATAGCAGATTCTTTACTGGTTGTCGGCCACCATCATCTTGCTGGCCTTGTAGATGTCGCCGCAGCCCAGGGTGATGACAAGGTCACCCGGCTGTGCGTTCTGCTTGACCCAGTCGGCAGCGGCCTGCAGGCTGTCCACCAGCACGGAGCCGGGGATCTGGGCGGCCAGCTTGGCGCTGGTGATGGTGGGGTCGTTGGGTTCACGGCTGCCCATGATGGGGGTCAGCACGGTGATGTCGGGGATCTTCAGCACGTCCACGAAGTCGTTGAACAGCATCTTGGTGCGGCTGTATGTAAACGGCTGGTGCACGGCGATCAGGCGCTTGTAGCCCATTTCCTTGGCGGTGTTCAGGGTAGCGCGCAGCTCGGTGGGGTGGTGGGCATAGTCGTCGATGACCAGTGCACCGTTGCACTCGCCGTACACCTCAAAGCGGCGGCCGGCACCCTTGAAGTTCAGGGCGGCCTCGGCACACTGCTCCACGGTCAGGCCCACAAAACGGCACACAGCGCACATGGCCAGCGCATTGTAGATGTTGTGGCGGCCCGGCACGGACAGGCGGATGTGGCCGGTGATCTTGCTCCACTCCTTGAGGTCGAACTCGAAGAAGCCAGGCTTATATTCCTGCACGTTGACAGCCTGATAGTCGCCGTCGTTCTCGATGCCGAATGTGCGCACCCGGCGGTCCAGGGTGTACATAACATCCATGGTGTTCTTGTCATCGGCGTTGGCAAAGATCATGAACTGGGTCAGGAGGGCAAACCGCTTGAAGGCAAACTTCAGCTCGCCCATGCTGCCGTAGTAGTCCAGATGGTCGTTGTCGATGTTCAGCACCACCGACAGGTACGGGGTGAGCTTCAGGAAGGTCTCGGCAAACTCGCAGGACTCAATGACGATATCATCGCCTTTGCCGGCCTTGCCGTAGCCGTTGATCAGAGGCAGCTTGCCGCCGATGACGGCAGAGGGATCGCGGCCGGCCAGCTCCAGTGCGGTGGTGATCATAGAAGTAGTGGTGGTCTTGCCGTGGGTGCCGGACACGCAGATGCTTTCCTTGTACAGGCGGCTCACATAGCCCAGCAGCACGCTGCGCTCGATGGTGGGGATGCCGTAGGAGGAAGCGGCACACAGCTCCACATTGTCCTTGGAGATGGCTGCGGAATACACCACCATGTCCACACCGATGATGTTGTCGGCGCTGTGGCCCAGGCTGACCTTCACGCCCATCTCCCGTTCGTAGCGGATGATGCTACCGTCCAGCACATCACTGCCGGAGATCTCGTAGCCCTTGGCGGCCAGGATCTGGATCAGAGGATACATGCCACTGCCGCCGCAGCCGATGAAGTGGATCTTTTTTACATTGTCCAGCAGATGCTGGTTGTAGTCGGTGTACATGAACATAGTAAGGAAACCTCCAATAAATAAACGGCCGCAGAGCAGACCGATCCCAAACCATTTGAATACATCTTATTATATAATTTTTGGCGAATAAAATAAACAGGTAAAGCCGAATTTTCGGAAAGAACCATAAATCCCTGTGCAGATTTGTGAGATGTGTACAAGAAACCCGAAGCACAGGGCGGCTTCATAAAAGATTTACATTTATCGGCGCAAGATACTTAACAACTTTGAACCGTTTGTGATACAATAAAACGGAACAGCTTTGAAAGGAACCGAACAAAAAGGAGAAAAGACGTGAAGATCAAGATCACCGCGGACAGCACCTGTGACCTGTCCGAAGCACTTTTGAAGAAGTGGGACATCGCCCTGATGCCCATGCACATCCTGATGGGAGAGGACAGCTATCTGGACGGTGTGACCGTCCACCCGGCGGATGTGTTCGCTTATGTGAACCAGGGCGGCAAGATGCCCAAATCGGCCGCCGCCAATCTGGTGGAATATACGGAATTCTTTGCCCCGTTTGCCAAAGAGTACGATGCTGTGATCCATATTTCGGTCAGCAGCAAGCTGTCGTCCTGCTTCCAGAATGCACGGCTGGCTGCCGGCGAATTCGAGAATGTCTGCGTCGTGGACAGCCAGAACATCTGCACTGGGCAGGGCTATCTGGTGCTGAAGGCAGCAAAGTGGGCCGCCGACGGACTGACGGCCCGCGCCATCCAGATGAAGCTGCAGAGCCTTGCCAAGCGGGTGGAGCTGAGCTTCGTGCTGGACCGGTTGGACTTCATGGCGAAAAGCGGCCGCTGCTCCGGCGTGCTGGCCTTCGGGGCCAATCTGCTGGGCATCAAACCGGCACTGGAAGTAATCAACGGCGAGCTGAAAGTGGTCAAAAAATACCGCGGCAGCCTGCCCATCTGCGTGGGCAAGTACATCACCGACCGTCTGGCCGACCGGGATGACATCGAGGATGGGCTGGTGTTCATTTCCTCCTGCCAGCCGAAGCCCGGCTGCATGGAGGCCGTGAAAGCGGGCCTGAAGAAATACGGCCACTTCAAGGAATGCTGGGAAACAGACATCGGCACCACCATCGGCGGTTACTCCGGCCCCGGTACCATCGGCATCGTGTTTGCACGGAAAGAGAAGTAAAAACGGGAGGCTGTTGCGGGGCAACAGCCTCCCGTTTTTCTCACAGAGAACGCCGCTTTAAGATCTCATCCAGAATGGCATCGGCTACGTCGGCCTTGCTCATCAGAGGCAGTTCCCGGGTGCCGTCCGGGGTGATGAAGGTGACCACGTTGGTGTCCACGCCAAAACCGGCCCCGGCCACCTTGAGGTTATTGGCCACCACCATGTCCAGATTCTTCTTTGCCAGCTTGGCGGAGGAGTTTTCCACAAGATCTTTCGTCTCCATGGAAAAACCACACAGGAACTGGTGGGTCTTTTGAGGGCCGATGGTGCCCAGAATGTCCGGCGTGCGCTCCACCGGGATGGACAGGTCGCCGTCCTTTTTCTTGATCTTGTCGCTGGCCACGGTCACCGGGCGGTAGTCTGCCACGGCGGCGGCCATGATCAGCACATCGGTGGTGTCAAAGCGGCCGGTGACGGCTTCGTACAGATCCTGTGCGGTGGTCACCGGAACATCCGTGGTGAATTTGACCGGCGGCAGAGCGGTCTCGCCGTGGATGAGGGTCACGTCCGCACCCCGCATGGCGGCGGCGCGGGCCAGTGCGTAGCCCATCTTGCCGGTGGAATGGTTGGTCAGGTAACGCACGGGGTCCAGTGCCTCCTGGGTGGGCCCGGCGGTCACGGTGACACGCACTCCGGCCAGGTCCTTGGGCCGGGCGATGGTGTGTAGGATGTACTCGATGAGCACATCTTCCTTCGGCAGGCGGCCGCTGCCCACATCCTTGCAGGCCAGTACACCGCTCTCGGAGGGGATGACCGTGAATCCATACCGCTCCAGCGTGGCGAGGTTGTCCTGCGTGATGGGGTTTTCCAGCATGCCGGTGTTCATGGCGGGGGAGACCAGCTTGGGGCATTTGGCCGCCAGCACCACGGTGGTGAGCATATCGTCGGCGATGCCGTGGGCCATTTTGGCGATCACGTTGGCCGTGGCGGGGGCCACCAGGATCACGTCGGCCTTTTTGGCCAGCGAGATGTGGGTGACCTCGAATTTGAAGTCGCGGTCAAAGGTGTCCACCATGCACTTGTGACCGGTCAGGGTCTCAAAGGTGATGGGAGTGATGAATTGGGTGGCGTTTTTGGTCATGATGACCTCCACATCGGCCCCCAGCTTGCGCAGTGCGCTGGCCACATTGGCCATCTTATAGGCGGCAATGCCGCCGGTGACGCCCAGAAGGACGCATTTGCCCTTTAAATCCATGTATAGACCTCCTGCAAAAACAGACTGTTTCCACATTTCTTTCTATAGTATAATGCAAAAGTTCCGCCAGCACAACAAAATCTTTGCGCGGGCTTGTATCGCAGGGCAAAATGCGGTAAAATACAGCTTGACAAAGAATAGAGGAAGCCGCCGCTCAAGCGGAACGGACAACTTTCCGGCGTACCGGCCCGTTCCGCAGAAAAAAAGGAAAACTGAACTATGATCTTAGCCATTGATATAGGCAACACCACCGTCGCCCTGGGGGGCATTCGGGACGGACGTGTATGCTTTGTGGCGCGCATGGACACGGTGCGCACCCGCACGGCTGCGGAATATCGTGCCGAGATGGATAAAATTTTTGCGCACCGCCGCCACCCGGAGCGCCCCATGCGCTTTGAGGGTGCGGTGCTCACCAGCGTAGTGCCCCAGATCACCGGGGCACTGGCCGAGTGCGCCCGTCACTATACCGGCAAAAAGCCGGTCATCGTTTCGCCGGACATCCGCACCGGGCTGACCATGGGGGTGGACGAGCCCCGCGCCGTGGGCAAGGACCGACTGGTGGATGCCGCCTATGCGGCGGCAAACTTTCCGCTGCCAGTGGTTACGGTAGACCTTGGCACTGCCACCACCTTTAATGTGGTGGACAAGGATCGGGTATTCCGGGGCGGCGTGATCTGCCCCGGCCTTTCCACCGGGCTGCGCGCACTGGGCGAGCGCTGTGCCCAGCTGCCGCAGGTGCATCTGGGCTCCCCGAAAAAAGCCATCGGCACCAATACCGAAAGCTGTATGCTGTCCGGCTCGGTGCTGGGCACCGCCGTGCTCATTGACGGCATGGTGCAGCGCATTGAAGAGGAATTGGGCAGCCCGGCTACGCTGGTAGTCACCGGCGGGCTGGCAAAATACGTCACCCCGCTGTGCCGCCACCCCCTGGCCTATGACCCGGAGCTGCTGATGAAGGGGCTGGCACTGCTGTACCAGCTGAACGCCCCGCAGGAGCACAGCCGCAGCCATGGCGGCGGCAGGCACTACGGTCAGCAGGGACGTCCCCGGGCAAAGCACCCGTACCCCAACCGCCGCACCCGCCGCGAGCCGGAGATGCTGGTAGGTTGAGGGAACAAGAGGATAAGGGAGAGCATTATGAAACTGGGCATTCTTGGCACGGGTAAGATCGTGCAGGAATTTTTGCCATGGCTTGTGGAGCACACGCCGTTTACTGTGCAGGCGGTGTGCAGCACCCCACGCTCGGCGGCAAAAGCCGCAGAGCTGTGTGCGCAATATCAGATCCCACAGCACACCACCAATTACTTTGAGCTGCTGCAATGGGTGGACGCGGTCTACATCGCCGTGCCCAATTTGCAGCACGCCCGCTACGCCCGGGTGGCACTGGAGGCGGGCAAGCACGTCATTGTGGAAAAGCCCATGGCGGTGACCGCCGCCGAGACCGAGGAACTGGCTGCGCTGGCACAGCGCAAGCGGCTGTTCCTCTTTGAGGCTATGACCACCCAGTACCAGCCCAACTACGCAAAGCTCCGGGAGCTGCTGCCCCGGGTGGGTACAGTGCGCATGGTACAGTGCAGCTTCAGCCAGTATTCCAGCCGATACGACGCCTTTTGTGCCGGGCAGACCCCGCCGGTGTTCGACCCGCTGTGCGCGGGCGGCGCACTGATGGACTTGGGCGTGTACAACGTCAGCTACATCGTAGGTCTGTTCGGTGAGCCCAACAAGGCGGTGTATGCCGCCAACATGGAGCGCAATATCGACACCAGCGGTGTGCTGATGATGGATTACAGCGGCTTCAAGGCGGTAAGCCTTGCCGCCAAGGACTGCGCAGCCCCTGCCCGCTGCATCATTCAGGGCACAAAGGGCCATATCCTGCAAAAATCCACCCCGAACTACTGCGGCGGCGTGACCTTCCACCCCAACGAGGGCAAGGAGGAGCACTACAACCTGAACGGGGATCGTCCCCGGCAGGCGGCAGAGTTCGAGGCCTTTTACCGCGCCATGACCGCCGGAGATCAGGAGCTGTGCGCCCGCATGCTGGATACCAGCATCGCGGTAAGCCGGGTGCTCACGGTGGCGCGCCGCAGCGCCGGGGTGCGCTTCCCCGGTGACAGATTTTAACGCATTTTTCTCTGGAACACGCCCTGACAACTACGCGCTTCCAAAGATTTGAATATTCACCTAAAACCCGCACAGAGCGGGCATGTTTGCGCCGTATCCGACAAAAAGGGCGGAACGGCAGCAGGAGGAAAACTGAATTATGAAGAATACCAATACGAAGACTCTGACCCGTGTGGCCCTGCTGGTGGCCATTGAACTGGTGATGAAGCTTGTCGGTCTGGGCAGTGTGCCCATGGGCCCGCTGTACATGAGCTTCCTCACCCTGCCCATCGCTGTGGGCGCCATCACCATGGGCCCCGCCGTGGGTGCCCTGCTGGGCGGCGTGTTCGGCGCTGTGAGCTTCTACGATGCTATCACCGGCGCATCTGCCATGACCGGCGCACTGTTTCAGGTCAGCCCGCTGAATACCTTTATCCTGTGCGTGGGTATGCGTATGCTCATGGGTTTGTGCTGCGGCCTGATCTTCAAGGGCCTGCAGAAGCTGGATAAGTCCCGCACCTGGAGCTACATTGTCAGCGCCATGACTGCACCCGCCCTGAACACCCTGTTCTTCATGGGCTACATCGTGCTGGCCTTCTACGGCTGCGACTATGTGCAGAATCTGGTGTCCGTCAAGGGCGCTGCCAACCCCTTCATGTTCGTTGTGCTGCTGGTTGGCGTGCAGGGCGTAGCCGAATTTCTGGTGTCCGGCATTCTGGGCGGCATCGTCGCCCGCGCCGTGGCAAAGTTCCTGAAGTAAGACCGGCTGCGCACCATGTCAGGGCGGCGCATCCGTGTTTAGAATAGAAAAATGAATGCTCCTCCGGCAACTGCCGGGGGAGTTTTTTGTTGGAAACGGCTTCAATATCCTCCCTGTGAAAATTCAATGCCGGAGCGTCTGAGGACGCTCCGGCATTGCCCTATTCACAAAAATATCGTCCCGTCTGCCCTGTGGCCTTTACTTTTTCTCCCGCAGCTGTTCCAGATAGCCATCGGCCTTGATGGCCTCCGGGGTGAAGGAGTTATTCTTCCACCAGTTCACAAGGGCGGCGGTCACGGTCAGGCCGGTGGTCACCAACTGTTCCACGGTGGCACTCTCGATGGGCAGCACAGGCTTGCCGCAGGCGCTCAGCACCTGATTGGTCAGTGCCAGCGCCAGCGCAGCCGTACGCGCCAGCGTAGCAGCAGAAATTTTGCAATGGGTATCGTTCATAGGTTCAGTTCCTCTCTTTCTCTAAATCTGCGATGCGGTGGTTGGCCACCTTCATCTGTTCTTCTAAAATGGGTACGCGGCGGGCAAAGTTGTTATGCTCCCGCACCTCCCGGGTCAGTTCCTCCAGCTTTGTGTCGGTCACCGCTTGGCTTTTTCCGTTGGCGATCAGCACACCGATCAGGGTCACCGCACCTGCGATGATGGCTGAGATGATGCTTGTCATCGCGCTCACCCCCTCCACCGGGCTTTGTCTGCCCGGGTATCCACGTGCACCCAGCCGGTGGCTCTGCCCGCCTTGACGGGGTAGCGTCCTACGCCGCCCCAGTCCGGCATCAGGCTTTCGGCGTAGGCAGCTACGTCCTCCACGCTTACTCCCTGCACCCGGATGTCCGCTGCCCGGCCATACAGGTGCTGGCTGAACTTTGCCCCGCCTGCCTTGGCGTTGTGTGCCGGGGTGCGGTAGGCGCTGGTGATCGTCACCGGTTTTCCGAAGTGCTCCCGGATACGCTCCAGCAGTTCTGCCAGCGCCGTGTCGATGAAGACAGGGTCGCTGCCGTCCTTGCAGCGGAACTCCCGCACACAGAAGTGCGGCGAGAGGGCGGTGCTGCCGTCCCGGGCAAGAGAATACGCTTGCAATGCCATCGTGCGCCCCCTTACAGCCGTTTCAGCAGCGCTGCGATGGGCTCTGCATAAAACCGCTCGTAGCCCGCTGCGTTGGGGTGGGTGCCGTCGCTGGTGTACTTATCGCCCAGTTCGCTGACGCCGTGTTTTCCCATAGGCGGGGTGGTCTCCGCAATGTCAACGTAGGGCACGCCCCATTTTTTCAGCGCCGCAAGGATGGCAGGCTTATAGGTCTTGTACCAGTTTTCGCTGCCTGCAAACATCCCGCCGTGCGGGAACACATAGGCCACGCGCTTGTCGCTGTGATTCGTTGCCAGATCGTCCAGCATCTTCTCCAGTGCGCCGGTCATGGTCGTTTCATCGTAGGCAGCGGCAAACCCATCGGTCAAGGTGCCCACAGGGGCGTTGTTCCAGGCATCATTCACGCCGCCCTCCAACAGGATGTAGTCTGCCTTTGCAAGCGCTGTGGAGTTTGTCACCACTGTGCTGATGCAGCCACGGGTGCCGCCGTATACCTTATCGGTAATATTCGGGGTCAGCGTTGCGCCGTCCACCGCTTCATTGGTCAGGGTCATGCCGTACTTGTCTGCGATACATTTGCCGTAGCCGCCTGCGCTGCCCTTGCCGTAGGCGATGCTGTCACCCGCAACGTACAGCGTTTTTCCCGCCAGCGGGCTGATGATCTGACCGTTGATGTCAAACACTTCCATTTTACCACCTCTTCTCGATGTAATCGTTCACCTTGTCGTCACTCAGCAGGCCTTTATACACCTTGCACTGGTACAGCGTACCCAACCAGAACTGCTGCTTTTTGCTGCCGTCCGCGCTCTGCGCCGCACCGATCAGGAAGGTCTGGGGCACATCTATGATTGTGCCGTTTGTGGTTTTCCACTCCGTCAGCGGGCAGTAGGTACTGCCGCCGCGATATTTTCTGCCGTCGATCTGCACTGCATACCGCGTACGGGTCTTGAGGTGTTCGATGCTGTCTGACAGGGTCACGCCGCCGTAGTTGTAGTATGCGAACTCGGTCTTATTGTTCAGCGGGCTGCTGGTGGAGTTGAAGCCGGGCAGATTGTCGGTATCGCCGGTCTCGGTCAGGCAGTGCAGGAAGGCAGGCCAGGTGTTGGCATTAAAGTCGTCCCCCGCTTTCGCATCCACTAGGATCGTGTATTGCGGCGTCTCGGTGGAGGCGTGCTCCAGCAGCTTCAAGCCGGTGTCCAGTCCCTGGGTCAGCACGGTCTCGCCGGGCAGACTGTAGATCAGCTGTGCTGTCTCCACTACTTCCACCGTTACCGCGCAGCTTGCACTCTTACCGCCTGCTGTGGCAGTCACGGTGCAGTTACCTGCTTTGATGCCTGTCACCACGCCGTTTGCCACAGTGGCAAAGCCGGTAGGCAGAACGCTCCACACCACCGCCCTGTCGGTTGCGTTCGCAGGCAGCACGGTGGCCGTCAGGGTCTTGCTCTCGCTCTCGTTCAGGGTCATGGTCACGGCGCTCAGGCTCACGCTCTGCACCGGAAATTCCTGTGCACTGCCGCCCCACTCTGCACGCAGAGCATTCAGGGTGGGCTGCATCGTGTCGGTCTTATAGGCTGCATTTTCAAACAGGTTCAGCAGCAGCGCCTTTGCGTTGGCGGTAAAGCCCTCGCCCGGGTCACCTTTTGCACCCGCCGGGCCGGGGTCGCCCTTTTCTCCCTTATCGCCCTTGACGCCTGTGGCGGTTGCTGCAATGCCTGCTTCCATGTGGTTCAGCTGGGCAGCTGTCAGGGTCTGGCCGTCTACAAAATTCTGTTTTACGTAGCTCATTTGTTCCTCCCTAAGATCATTTTTCCAAGGATCGCCTGCCCCAGCACGGCAAAAACGTTCTCCTTCGGCGGCTGCGGGTTGTCCCACAGCGTCGCCAGACGGTCGCAGGCATTCATAGCTGCGTCATTGCCCGCCGCCAGAAGCCGCAGTACGGCCAGCAGCGCCTGTTTTTCCGCGGTGGTAATGCCGCCGCCGGTGCCCAGCAGCCCCACCAGCGCCTCCCACGCAGGCGTAGCCGGGGCAGGCATCGTGCCCTCTGCCGTGCCGCTGTTGGCGCATACTTTGCACCGCACATCAGCGCTGGTCACGGTGCGGCTGCCGTCCGTGCCCTCAAAGGTGAGGCAGCCCGCGCCGGGCACTGCCGTCACCGCCGCCGGTACGGTCAGGATTCCGTTTTCCACCAGCGTAACCGCGCTTGCGCCGGGGGTGTGCCAGTGGGCGCACACGGTCAGCCCCTTCCACTCGCCCCGCTGCTCGATGCGCAGCCGGTAGTTGCCCCGGTTGCCCGCATACCCCAGCAGCAGCTGTCCGCCGGGCACCGCTGCCGCGCCGTTTCTGTCCAGCCGGATGGTCATCTCGTTCATGCTGCACCGCCCTTACACATACTGGTAGCCCTCCACGTTGAAGGGATAAGCGTTGTCATTGCTCGCCAGGTTTACATCGACCACGCCGATGTTCACCGTGCCGTTCGCAGCAAAACTCACCTTCACCAGTGCTTCGCCCTTGCAGTAAACGCCGTCCCGCAGATTGTAGGTGTTGCCGCCGCCCACTATGGCCACCGCCGTACCGCCCCGCACGATGCGGGTGCAGCCGTAGTCCGCAGCCGCCGCTGCGGCTACTCCGCCGGTGGTAGCGATCGTGGTACATTCCAGAGGGACCGCCATCCTTACCACAATATAATCCACCTCGTCCGGCACAGTCATCGTCTTGTTGCTTTTGCCCGCTGCACCGTCGCTTGTGTAGACAAGCTTTCCGTTCATGTCCGTCACTCCTCTCAGTTGATTCAGTTTTTCTGCCAGGCTAAAGCCCAGCACCGTGTCAAGGTTTTCCGCCGTTACTTCCAGTGTGCCGTCTGCGCTCACGGTCAGGCCCCGCCCCACCTTCACGCCGCCCAGCACGGCTGCAGTGGCGGGTGGCATGGTGCAGCCCATGCCGAATTTCCGGTCTGCCTCAGCCTTGGAGTAAAACCGGTCGTCCGCGCCCAGCTGCAATAGTGCGGCAGCCTTTTCCTGCGCCGACCAGCCTGCTGCCCCGGCGGCACTGGTCAGCGCCTTTTTTACGCCGTAGGGCAGCAGCGCCGGGGTCAGGGGCGCATAGGCCTCGGTCATACGGTCCAGCTGCGCCGCCGTGGCGGGCACGGTGGTCAGGGTGGCATCTGCCCGCACCGCAACGCCGTACTGCCCGTCTGCCCGCACCGCGCCGGGCGTTGCCGCCGTAGGCACGGTCTCGCTGCGCACATAGGGGCGCAGGTCCGGCAGCGGGGTGGTATCGGTCTGCACCGCGCCGGTGGCGGCATCCACGCTGAGAATGCGCACCATCTCGCCAGGCAAAGGCTGCACCGGGAGCGGCACCGCCCCCACATCCTGTGCGTTCAGCTGCACCGCGCCGCCCTTGCTGTTCACGCTCAGCACCTGCCCACCGGTGGGTGCATAGCTTTCTGCCCGCAGTGCGGCAGCCTCCGCCCGCTTTGCGCTGGCCTCGGCATCGGTACGGTCGGCCAGAATTTTGTCCGCAGTCTTTTGCGCCAGTGCCGCCTGCATGGCGGTATCTGCCGCACCGTTCTCGGCACGGCGGGCGCTTTCCGCTGCGGCGTGTGCGCTTTCCAGCACGCGCGCCACAAACTGCTCGTACACCGAGGGCGGCAGCTCCTCACTGCCGCCGTCCGTAGGCAGGGTGGCGTACGCATCGTAGCTGCCGGGGCGGGTGTAGGCGGTGTAACCGCCGCTGCCTATGGCGGCCAGCATCCACTGTCCCCGCACGCTGCCGGTCAGGCGGCGGTCCACCGTCACACTGTCGTCGGCGTCCAGCGGAATGGCGGCCAGCTGCACCCCATCGCTGCGGCGCAGATACAGCGCCAGGGTGCACCCCGCCCACGCTGCGGGCAGGATGAACTGCAGCCGGTCCACCCCCTCGGCGTTCTGTGCGCCAAGGTGCAGCCGGTGCGGCCGGGGCACAAATTCGGTGCCGCCGCACTGCTGCTCAAGGATTTCGATCTCCATGCAAAACCTCCTTTTCTGTTTGCTGTCCCGATTGTACCGCCGGGGGCGCAAAACTATCCAGTGTGTACTAAAAATGTGAAATTTTCTGTTCTTCGGCATTTTGCTAAACGGGGTTTTGGCACCGGAAATGCGAGCTTTTTCCCCCTGCCGGGACCGGGTAATTCCCCTGCAGGTTTTCCATGCAAAACCCGCGATGTGGGGCAGCTTGTTTTGGGCGCAGCGGCCGCTGCTGCGGCCTTATTCGCAGAGAAAAGAGCCGGTGCAAATGTTAAAAATTCATGAACGAATTGCCCCCAGAAAAAAGGAAAAAATCAGAAGGAAACCACCTAAAAACCAAAATATCAAAAGAAACACTGTGAAAATTGCACAAAAAATAATGTTATAAATCTAACAAAGTGCAAGGCGCAAATTTGACAGATGCTTTACGGTCTGGTAAAATAACGTTTGCGCAACGAACGTTGCAGCGTTTAAATTCTATCTGGATGAAGTAAAAAGCCGTCCTGCGTACGGCACGGCATGGGCAGATGCGGCCTGTGCCGGGGCAGTTTTGTGGTCTGCCCGAAGCGGATTCCAACCTGTAATACGGTGCTCATTCTTTTTACCCGAAGAGAGCATCGTATTTGACTGTGAGACGCTTATACTCAGAGCAGCCACAGTCCGGGCGGCCGGGGTGCTGATGCAATCCAGACCCGCGGCCGCGCCAAATACGACAAAGAGAGGAGTTGTCTCGTATCGCTTCCGTTAAATTGAAGAAAGCAGTTACTGCCGCAAAGCAGGCAGTATCTCCCCGTGTGCTGGCATTTTGTGTCATGGTGGTATGCCTTGTGGCTACCCTTGGCGTCACCGCTGCAAATCTGCGGCTGACCTACGTCACCGACTCCAATGGTGCACGGCAGGTCCTTCTGACCGATGCCGATGCTTCCCCCGCACAGGTCATGCACCTTTCCGGCATCCGCTCTGAAGAGGGCGATGAGGTCTACTACACCGCGTTCAGCGGCAATCTTGCCTCCCTGAACATCGAGCGCGCATTCTCCGTCAGCATCACCGCCGACGGGCAGGAATACCCTGTAAAGCTGGTGTTCGGCACCGTAGCCGATGCACTGGAGCGCGCCGGTATCACCCTTGAAGGGGACGACTACACCGAGCCGGCGCTGGATCACGTTGTGACCGCCGGCAGCAAGATCGTGGTCCACCGCGTGGACTACGAAGAGCGTGTGGAAACTCAGGCCATCCCCTACGACACCCAGTATGTCTACACCAGCCTGTACTTCCGCAACACCGGCCGCACCACCACCCTGCAGCACGGTGCAGCCGGTCAGCAGACCGTGACCACCCGCGACCGCTATGTAGACGGCGAGTTGGAGAACAGCACCGTTGTGGATACCACCACCACCGTGGAACCCACCGACCACGTTATCAAGACCTACGGCGCAGGCGCGCCAGTGTCCCCCCTGACCGGCGCGGACGGCACCACCAACGCCCCCACCTCTTATAGCAAGGTGCTCACCGGCAAGGCCACCGGCTACTATTCCCGCAGCGGCAAAGGCTCTTCCGGTCTGGGTCTGGGCTATGGCACCGTGGCTGTGGACCCGGACGTGATCCCCTACGGCACCAAGCTCTACATCACCTCCACTGACGGCAAGTTCGTCTACGGCTATGCCGTAGCCACCGACACCGGCATCGCCGTCCAGAAGGGGCAGATCCTTGTAGACCTGTTCTACGAGACCTACGCCGAAAGCGTCATCAACGGCGCCATTCAGGTCAACGTCTACGTTGTGGGCTGAGCTGTAAACAAAACACAATAACCACGCAAAGAGACCGCTGTACAAACTGTGCAGCGGTCTCTTTTGATGTTAATCAGAATACTATTTTTATTTCGGGGTCGGGGAAAGTCTGTGGGCTTTCCCCGACCCCTTTTCTGTTTTCGCAACGCTTTCGCTGAAACCGTTTGTCAAATGAGCAGTTTACACGATGTTGAGCTGCAAATTTTGGATGATATGCCCACAACATACAGAGAATGCCAGAAAATTTGTGTTAATTGTATTTGTTTTTCGGACAAAAAGTCTTGCAAAACTGGTCAAAACCTTTTAATATAAAAGAGTACAAAGCTGCGGAAGCCGCTTTCGGCTTCCGCACGGGGAGGAGCAGTCTATGAAACCGACCGAAGAAAAGATTCAGAGCAACACATCGGACCTGCCGGTGTACCTGTTCAAGCAGGGCAACAACTGCGAGGCTTACCGCTACTTCGGCGCACATCTGGAAACACGGGTCGGGGAGTCCGGCGTTGTGTTCCGCGTATGGGCACCGCACGCCGTAGCCATCAGTGTTGTGGGCGACTTCAACAGCTGGAAGCCCGGCAGCCATCCCATGCACAAGGTGGATGGCGATTCCGTGTGGGAATTGTTCATTCCCGGCATGAAGGAATACGATGTTTATAAATATTGCGTGACCACCCGTGCAGGCGACCTTGTCTACAAGGCCGATCCCTACGCCTTCCACGCCGAGACCCGGCCGTCCAACGGCAGCAAGGTCTACGATCTGTCCGGCTTTGCATGGCACGACGCCGCCTGGCAGGCCGCACAGAAAAAGGCGGACGTGATCAACGGCCCGATGAATATCTACGAGATGCACGCCGGCAGCTGGAAGATGAAGGAGGGCGGCAAGCCCTACAACTACTCCGAGCTGGCGGACGAGCTGATCCCGTACATCAAGGATATGGGCTACACCCATGTAGAGCTGCTGCCGGTGATGGAATATCCGTTTGACGGCAGCTGGGGCTATCAGGTCACCGGCTATTTTGCACCCACCAGCCGCTACGGCACCCCCAAGGACTTTATGGCCTTTGTGGATAAGATGCACGCCGCAGGCATCGGCGTCATCATGGACTGGGTGCCCGCCCACTTCCCCAAAGACCAGTTCGGCCTGTACAATTTTGACGGCGAGGCCTGCTACGAGGATCCCAACCCCAAGCGCGGCGAGCACAAGGAGTGGGGCACCATGGTGTTCGATTTCGGCCGCAACGAGGTGCAGAGCTTCCTCATTTCCAGCGCACTGTACTGGCTGGAGCAGTACCACATCGACGGTCTGCGCGTGGATGCCGTGGCCTCCATGCTGTATCTGGATTACAACCGTAAGCAGGGTGAATGGGAGCCCAATAAGGACGGCGGCAAGGAGAACCTTGAAGCCATCGCTTTCCTGCGCAAGCTGAACAACACCGTGCTGGGTCGTCACCCCCACAAGTACATGATCGCCGAGGAGTCCACCGCGTGGCCCATGGTCACAAAGCCCGCTTCGGACGGCGGTTTAGGCTTCAACTTCAAGTGGAACATGGGCTGGATGAACGATATGCTCAGCTACATGA
>OIWL01001905.1_pt1 | contig 19654 bp, 18 predicted proteins | sample 1587561 | NCBI WGS metagenome assembly OIWL01 (sample SAMEA3888903, study PRJEB22519) | human gut metagenome | biome: human gut; feature: human-associated habitat; material: faeces | place: Denmark | collected 2010 | reverse complement strand
GAAAATGCAGTACAGACGGCGGATTCCATGAAAGCAAGGGGCTTTGGACAAGGACGGAGAACCACCTATCACCTGTTCCGGTTTGACAGCCGGGATGCCAGATGCTTAGGACTGATTGTGGCTCTTTTTGTGGCAACCATCCTGTTCCGAATATTTGGATTTGGCTATGTGGAATTCTACCCCCGCATCCGCTCACTGGCGGAAGGGGCAGGGAACCTCTGGCAGGGAGGAATCCTCATCTTACTTTATTTCCTGCCGGTATTACTTGAGAAGAAGGAGGCACTCAGATGGCGCTCTTACAGTATGACAGCATAAGCTTTGCATGGCCGGAAGCTGACCGGCGGGCGCTTGATAACGTCTCCCTTACCATAGAAGAAGGTGCCTACGCGGTACTCTGCGGCCCGTCGGGCTGCGGCAAGACCACCCTTCTCAGACAGGCGAAGCGGGAACTTACCCCCGCGGGGGCCAGAGAAGGAACCGTGTACTACCAAGGCAGATCCATTCATGACCTGACTGCGGAGGAGAGCGCTTCTTCCATCGGATTCGTCCAGCAGAACCCGGATAACCAGCTTGTCGCGGGTATTGTTGAGGAAGACGTGGCATTCGGCCCGGAAAACCTCGGTATTGAGCCCGCAGAAATCCGCCGCCGTGTCGATGCGGCGCTGAAAGCGGTCAACATGTACGAGTACCGCGACCATGCACCGCATAAGCTCTCCGGCGGTCAGAAGCAGCGCGTCGCGATTGCGGGTGTTATCGCGATGGAGACCATGTGCATTGTGCTTGATGAGCCGACCGCCATGCTGGACCCGCGCGGCCGACAGGAGGTTATGGATACGATTCGGTATCTGAACCGCGAAAAGGGTATCACCGTCATTCTCATCACGCACTACATGGACGAGGCCGTGCAGGCCGACCGCGTGGTGGTGATGGACGGCGGCAACATTCTGACGGACGGCGACCCGCGCACGGTGTTCGCGCAGGTGGAGCTTTTAAAGCGCCACAAGCTCGACGTGCCGCAGGCAACGGAGCTTATTTACCGCTTAAACGCCGCCGGGTGCAGAATTTCCGGCACGCCGCTCGATGAAGACGAGTGCGTAAAAGCGATTGCGGAGTATTTAAAATTGGGATAAGAATATAAAAGGGATTTTGTTTTTTGTGCGGGGCAAGAACCGAAAGGACCTGCACCCGGCAGAGGAAACGAGGAAAATCGATGGCAATTTTGGAAACCAAAAATCTCACATATACCTATGGCGTCGGCACACCGTTTGAAAAAACGGCGGTGGAAAACGTGAACCTTTCCGTAGAAAAGGGCGCGTTCGTCGGCGTGATCGGGCATACGGGCAGCGGTAAATCCACGCTGATCCAGATGCTCAACGGCCTCATCCGCCCCACAAGCGGGCAGGTGCTTTTAAACGGCGAGGACATTTGGGCAAAGCCGAAGGAAATTCGCCGCGTGCGTTTTCAGGTGGGCATGGTGTTCCAGTACCCGGAATACCAGCTGTTTGAAGAGACCGTCATCAAAGACATCATGTTCGGCCCGAAAAACATGGGACTTTCCGATGAAGAAGCACTGAAGCGCGCCAAAGAAGCGGCGCATTTTACAGACTTAAAGCCTGAGCTTTTGGAGAAATCTCCGTTTGAGCTTTCGGGCGGCGAAAAGCGCCGCGTGGCGCTCTGTCGTCTTTTGCTTTCGCGTCCCGACATGCTTTTGCTCGATGAACCGACAAACCACCTTGACGCGGAATCTGTTGATTGGCTCGAGCAGTTTCTGCACCGCTTTCCGGGAACGGTGGTGGCGGTTACCCATGATCGCTACTTCCTTGACAATGCTGCGGAATGGATTCTGGAGCTCGACCGCGGGGAAGGCATTCCCTGGAAGGGCAATTATTCCTCGTGGCTTGATCAGAAGGAAAAACGTCTGGAAATTGAAAAGCGTCAGGAAGACGCTCGCATGAAGGCGATCCGTCACGAACTTGAATGGGTACGCCAAAACCCGAAGGGGCGCCAAGCGAAGAGTAAGGCGCGTCTCACTCGGTTTGAAGAGCTTTCAAGCGTTGAGTATCAGGCTCGCAATGAAACCAATGAAATCTTCATTCCGGTTGCGGAGCGTCTAGGCAACAACGTCATCGAATTCAGCCATGTTTCGAAGGGTTTCGGCGACCGGCTGCTAATCGACGATCTTTCTTTTGTGGTTCCGCCCGGCGCCATTGTGGGTGTGATTGGTCCTAACGGTGCCGGTAAGTCGACGCTCTTCAAGATGATTGAAGGCCGCGAGCAGCCCGACTCCGGCGAAATCAAAATCGGACCGACCGTGAGACTGGCTGCGGTCGACCAGATGCGCGATTCGCTCCCGAACGACAAAACGGTGTTCCAGGCTGTCTCAGATGGTCAGGACATTCTGCAAGTGGGCAAGTTTTCCATGCAAAGCCGCGCTTATTTAGGCCGCTTCAATTTCAAGGGCGGCGATCAGCAAAAGCTCGTGGGCGCGCTCTCTGGCGGTGAACGAGGCCGACTGCATCTGGCCAAGACACTGCTTGCCGGCGGCAATGTGCTGCTGCTTGACGAACCGTCAAACGACCTGGACGTTGAAACGCTGCGCGCTCTTGAAGAGGCACTCCTGGAATTCGCGGGCTGTGCGATGGTTACGTCGCATGATCGTTGGTTCCTTGATCGTATCGCGACGCACATCCTCGCGTTTGAGGGTGATTCGAAAGTGGTCTTCTTCAACGGCAACTACAACGAATATGAGGCCGATAAGCGCCGTCGTCTCGGCGATGAAGCTGCCCAGCCCAAGCGTCTGCGCTTCAAGCCTCTGAAGCATTAATTCACTGAGAATTAAACGGCAACGCCCGGCATCCTTTAACTCGGATGCCGGGCGTTGATTATTTAGCGTCTCACTTCCACGCGGTGGCGATCAGGCTTTCTTGCCACAGCATTGTTTGAACTTTTTGTTGCTGCCGCAAGGACAGGGGTCATTGCGCCCGACACGGGGTTCATTTCGGCGTACAGGCCGATTCGGCACGAGCAGGGTCTTAAGCGTAAAGACACCGTCGACCATCTGGTAGAGCGCGTCACCTAAATCCTTAGCGGGTTTGACGTCGGCTTTAGCAGCTTCCCAGAGGGTAAGGGTTTCATCATCAAGCTCATCGCCCTCGGCCGCCATGCGGGCTGCAATGGGCAGCAGCGCTGCCTGGACCTCTTCATCTTCAATGGCGGCATCAGGCCACTGCTGAACGCCCATCATGAAGCCTGCACACCAGGGGACGACGGCTTCAATGCCATCGCCGTCGAGGATTTCTTCATCGTTTTCGTCAACCAATGGGAAGATCACCGGATCAAGCCCGGCGCCTGCATTCAGCGCAGAGCAGATTTCACGTGCGCGAAGTTTAAGGAGTTCGAGCAGTCTGTCGTCATTAGGAAGCGCCGCTGGGTCACCAGAGTCGCTGAAAATAAACGGCAGGACATCGTCGTCCTCAGGCTTCAGGGGATTAAGCGCCTGTGCCGTCAGGTAGCCGTCGAGCACGCCGGCATCCATCGCCTGATCACTTTCAAGCGCTTCGATACGGTCTTGAAGCTCTTCAATTTCGGCGCTGTCGATGAGCTTGGCGTCGTTGTCCATGTGGGTCGTCTCCGAATGAGGTAGGTAGCGGATGCGTTTCCTAAAACGCATTCGCCGTGATCATAGCGCAGGGACAATGGCGTCAAAAGAGTGAATGAATAGTATCGGCCTGTATCGCCGCCGCGTTTGCAGCAGTATTTTCTCGGATAATGAGCACTTTCGTTTGATAGCAAGATTTTACATCGTGGATTGGCTTTATCTTCTGCAGGCTACTGTTCTCGGCATTGTCGAGGGTCTTACCGAATTTCTTCCGATCAGCTCGACCGGTCATCTCATTATTGCTTCTGATCTGGTGGGATTTGCCGAAACACCTGGGGCCGATGAATTCGTCGTGGCAATTCAATCGGGTGCAATTCTGGCTGTCTGCTGGTACTACCGCGAACGCATCTGGGCGGTGCTGCGAGGGCTTACATCCAGCCCCAAAGAACAGCGTTTGGCCGTCAACACCGTGGTGGCATTTCTGCCGGCTGCTGTGATAGGGGTCTTTGCGGCAGGGTATATCAAACACTATCTTTTTAACCCTACTGCGGTGGCCGTTGCGCTCATTGTGGGCGGCTTCATTATTCTTTGGGTGGAAAATCGCATTGTGCGCCTCCGTATCCCCCCGCGCGTAGCGGCCATGGATGATATGAGCTGGAAAGACGCTCTGCTCGTGGGGTGTATGCAGTGCCTTGCGATGATTCCAGGGACGAGCCGCTCGGGCTCAACCATTATTGGCGGCATGGTTCTTGGGCTGTCCCGCCGCGCAGCAACGGAATTCTCGTTTTTTCTGGCAATTCCCACCATTTTCGGCGCTACCGTCTACGATCTGTGGAAGGCCAGAGATGATCTAGCGCTCGACAATCTGCCCGGATTGGCGCTGGGAACGGCGGTGTCTTTTGTCAGCGCGCTTTTGGTTGTGCATTGGCTTTTGCGTTTTGTTGCTGCGCATGACTTTAAGGGCTTCGGCTGGTATCGAATCGGCTTCGGAATTCTGATCCTTGCTGCTTCTGGTTTTGGCTGGATCGAGTGGCGCTCAATCTGATGCCGCTTAACGCGTAAAAACAAACAGGCTGCCTGAGCATGGATGCTTAGGCAGCCTGATTTTTAGGCGTCTTGACGCGTTAGATCCGCGTGAAGACCAGATCCCAAATGCCGTGGCCGAGACGCTCCCCACGGGCTTGGAACTTTGTTTGAGGCCGTTGGGCGATGGGATTGCCCATTACAGGACTGAAACCATCATAGAGATTTTTCAGTTTGGGTTCGCCGGAGAGCACTTCCACCATCTGCTCGGCATAGTTTTCCCAGTCAGTGGCGCAGTGAATGTAGCCGCCGAGACTAATTTTGTTGACAAGCATGCCGATGAAGGGCTGGGCGACCAGACGCCGTTTATGATGACGAGCTTTGCGCCATGGGTCTGGGAAGTAGATGTGCACGCCAGCCAGAGAGCTGTCAGGAATCATGTCGCGGACGACTTCGACCGCGTCGTGGCGAATGATGCGCACATTCGTGAGCGATTGTTCGGCCAGGCGTTTGGCGAGTGCCCCGACGCCGGCGGCAAAGACTTCGCAGCCCAAAAAATTCACTTCCGGATGTGCGGCCGCAATGGCTGCTGTGGTTTCGCCCATGCCGCAGCCGATTTCGAGCACAACAGGCGCTTTGCGACCGAAGACGGAGGCAAAGTCAAGCGGGGAGGCAGAGTACTCAACGGCGTACTGCGGGAGCTCTTCTTCAAGAGCGCGCTTTTGCGCATTGGAGATATGGCCGCGGCGCAGTACAAAACTGCGAATATGGCGGTTCTTGAGCTCTTCGAGTTCTTCTGGCGTGAGTTCTTTCTTTTCCATGGGGAGTCTGGGCAATCGAGCGTTCCGGAAAGCGCGCGATTCTAACACGATGCCTTTACGCGTGATCCTGATAAAAATAATAAAGGCGCGGTGCCCTAACTGAGCGACCGCGCCTGATACCGATTCAGCGTCAATTATTTGTGAGAAAGGCGACGCACAAGGTAATCGCCCATTGACTGAATGCCCTGCACGAGAATGATCAGCACGAGCACTACGGGCCACATTACTTCAGGCATGAAGCGTTGGTAGCCGTAACGGATGCCCAAGTCGCCGAGGCCGCCGCCGCCCACGACGCCAGCCATGGCGGAATAGCCGATGAGGCTTACCACGGCAATCGTCAGACCGGCCAGAATACCCGGGCGAGCTTCCGGAAGCAGAACCTTGCCGACGATTTGCAGATTCGTGGCCCCCATAGCCTGAGCGGCCTCTACCAATCCCTTGTCGACTTCACGCAAGCTTGTTTCAACAATGCGGGCAATGAAAGGAGCCACAGAGATCGTGAGTGGAACGATGGCGGCTGCAGTACCGATTGAAGAGCCGACCACCAAACGAGTGAACGGAATAATCGCTACGAGCAAAATGATGAACGGTACCGATCGGGTAGCGTTGATGATGATCGACAGGACAAAGTGAAACTTAGGCATCGGCAGGAAGCTCTTACGGTCTGTAATGAAGAGCAGGATGCCGAGCGGGATGCCGATCGCGGCACCGATTCCGCCCGAGATCAAAACCATGATGATGGTCTCGACGAACGAGGCCGAAATCATGTTGATGAGCTGACTAGACATTGGGAATCTCCTCAACGAGGACGCCGCGTTCACGGATGTACTTCACGGCTTCTTGATAGACGGCGACCGGTGCTGTGACGAGCAGCGTGAGCGTGCCGAGCGTACGACCCTGAAGGTCATCGACGGTGCCACGCAGAATGCTGAAGTTGATGTTGAATTCACGTGAAGCTGTCGAAATGACAGGTTCGGCTACTTCGCTGCCAATAAAGGAAAGATGCAGAAGATGCACATTGTCGTGACCTTCCTTGGCGCGGGCGCGTTTGACCGTGTCAATAATCGATTGCGGCAGGTCGCGATCCATCACTTGGCCGATGAGCGCACGCGTGGTTTCGGTCTTCGGCTGCGCGAAGATGTCGATCACATCACCTTCTTCGACGACTTCGCCTAAATTCATGACGGCGACACGATTGCAGATCTGCTTCACGACATTCATTTCATGCGTGATCATCACGATCGTGACGCCGAGCTCTGCATTGATTCGCTTTAGCAGCTGCAGCGTAGCAATGGTGGTTTCAGGATCGAGCGCCGAAGTGGCCTCATCAGAAAGCAGTACTTTCGGATCATTGGCCAAAGCGCGAGCGATGCCGACGCGCTGTTTTTGGCCGCCCGAGAGCTGAGAGGGATATTTGCCGACGTGCGCATCGAGCCCAACAAGATGAATAAGCGGTTCAATCTTGCTTCGGATCGCGTCTTTCGGGGTGCCGACAAGTTCGAGCGGGAGTGCAATGTTGTCGTAGACCGTTCGGGAGCTCAGCAGATTGAAGTGCTGAAAGATCATGCCAATGGAACGGCGAACATTGCGAAGATCTGTGTCGCTGAGCTTCGTCAGATCCTGACCGTCAACGATGACGCTGCCGCGGGTAGGGCGATTGAGCAGATTGATGCAGCGAACGAGCGTGCTCTTACCGGCGCCGGATCGACCGATGATGCCAAAGATTTCTCCTGGGCGGATCGAAATCGAGACGTCCTTGAGCGCCTCGAAGACTTTACCGTCGTTGCCGACGTAGGTCTGCGTGATGTGTTCGAGTTTGATCATGAGGGCATCAATGGAAGTGATATAAGCGAAATGTCTGAAAACACAAATTGCCAGCAGACTTCGCGTCAGTTTGTTGTAGGAGAGTCTATCGATTGGAGTGTGCTGCTTGGGGCTGAATAAGGTACCTATTCAAGAGCTTCCTGAGGTATTACCTCGCACCTTGAGAAAAAGACGGCAGAAAGCAGCCCCGATCGCTTATAGGGTGTCCAAAAAATCCATACCACTTCACGACAGATAACCCCAGTGCCATTCGTCGTTTTCGAAGTACGGCACATAGGTGACATCGGTAACGAGGCGGTGCATCGGCCGATCAGCTTGGAACTCACGGTTGAGCAGGTTATCCGGCAGCTGCTGCCAGGTTGCCTTGCCGGCGCAAGGCTTCGCCTTGCGCACCTGGCGAATGCGTGCAATCAAGCCGCGGCGGCTCATGACTCGCTGCAGCGCAGTCTCGCAAACCTCTATGCCGTAACGCTTATGCAGGACGGCACCCATGCGGCGTCGGCCAATTGTGAAGAAGCAGGAGCTTCGAACCTCAGAAATCTTCTCGGCCAACTCATCTGTTTTGATTTGCGCCGGCGTCGTCTTCTGTGAAGCGTAAAAAGTGCTGCGGGACAGGCCCATCAATCGACAGGCGTGAGCGACGCTAAGGCCTTTCTCGTGAGCTCTAACTGTCGCTGCAATTCTTTTTTTTTGAGCTCGTCTTTACAGCTTTCAATGGCAACCTCCAGAATGGATTCCGCACAGATCAGGCGGCCTCGTGCGTCCTGCATCTCTTTGAGGAGAACCTTCCGTTCTGCAAGCGTTAAGGGACGATCGGCAGGAATGTCGGAGAGTTTTTCGATGGCCATTCTGAAGGTTCCAAGGCTGGTTTCTGGTTTGACGTCCCAGAACAGGATGCGCTTGGGGCGCAGCTGCTCAGGGAGTTTAGCAACTGTGCGGCGGATCTTTTGGAACAATGTGGCCGGTCTCACGCCAAACTGCTTAGCAACATCGCTGTAGCCAATGGGGTAATGCTCGAACCAGTAATTGACGGCGCTTTGGAGCAACTCAGGCCGGCGTGTGACCCAAGGATTGTCGACCCAATCGAAGAAACCGTGCTGGATATAAATAGCCCAGTCGCGGATCGAACCAACGGAAACACCCAGCTCTCTGGCCAGTGCCTTCTTCGGGGTGAAATGCAAAAGCCCTTCACAGGCTTGCTGTCTCATTTCTTGCGTTATGTGCATGGTGTGGACTCTGTATATGTCCAAAAAATCCATACCACTTCAATGGAGTAATTCAACAAAAGCTCCTCTAATACTCTCAAGCGATTACCCAATTTCCAACGCTCCGCAGGCGGCAAGGGCAAATGGCAAGGGAACGGCACTCACGGGACAACGGCCTATCCAGAAAAGGAAAGTGCCGCGCCATTCATTCGTTCTGCAACATCTAACCAACATATGCTCGCGCTGCTTGGATTGAAACTGCCGCCTAAAACTCTCCACTGATTTATGGATCAGTTAACCGGGAGTTCCGGTTGAAAGAAAATCCTTTTCAAGGCGCTCAGCTTTTGACGACCCCGTCAGTGCTGCGGAGTATTTGTCTCTGCATGGGCCGCGTCCCATGCGGACTGCATTTCTAACCAAGGCGCAGAGCCCGTGCCGAATACGGCGCCGGCCTGCTGCGCCATCGCGGCAGTCATCGGCGCGCGGCCTTCGAGCACGGCCAAAAGTTCCGCTTCACTGAGACTGAACCATTTAGCGGCGAGCGCCGTCGGCGTATCTTCGAGGATCTGTGCGAGCACCGCACCCGGGTGCTGCAGGGTGTTTTGTCCCTTCGTGCTGCCCGAGCCGCTGCGTCTCGAGCGGCCTTTGCCTTTATTTTGCTGCGCCATGATGCGTTCTCCCATCATCCCATCAGCGGATTACTGCGCAGCGCGCAGCAGTGCTTCCACATCCGCTTTTTCAAGCGGCTTAAAGTGCCCTACCGCACCTTTGCGGCAGCAGTGGCGAGCCAGCGCTTCGATTGGACAGTCAACCGCGCCGAGCTCCTGAAGCGTCAACGGCAGCTTCATCGTCTTCAACCACGCTTTGAAGGCCTCAATGCCCAGCGCGGCGGCCGCGGCATCATCCGCATCCTGTCCTACGCCCATGACTCGGCGGGCAAAATCCGCAAAGCGCTTCGGATTGACATGGCAAACCTGCTGCATCCAGGCCGGCATAACGACGGCGAGCCCGCAACCGTGAATAATGGATTCGTTCCACCCCGAGATTTCGTGCTCAATCGCGTGGCACGCCCAGTCTTCTTCACGGCCAAGACCGAAGATGCCGTTGTGGGCAAATGAGCCGGCCAGACCAATCTGGCACCAGGCGTCATAGTTCGAAGGATCGGCAAGCACTTTAGGACCAAACTTAATGATGGTTCGAAGCGCCGCTTCGGCCTGTCCATCTACAAAATCAGTGGCGGCGGTGTTGGAAAAGTAACGTTCGCAGATGTGCGAGAGCATGTCGCAGACGCCGGCACTGATGTGAATGGCCGGGAGCGTTAAGAAACGCTCCGGATTGATGAAGGCGGCCTTGGGACGAATGTGTTCCGAACCAATACCGGTCTTCGTGCCGTGATGCGTGATCACGGCTCGAATGGACTGCTCTGAACCCGCCGCAGGGATGGTCAATACCGCGAACACCGGCAGTGCCCACTCAACCTGCGCACGGCCGGCAAAGAAATCCCAGGCATCCCCTTCATATTCCAGACCAGCCGCTACAGCCTTAGCGGTATCGATCACCGAACCGCCGCCCACGGCGACGACCGCACGAATGCCCTGATCGCGCACCCAGTCAATCGTGTCGCGGACAAATCCCATCCGGGGATTCGGCTGCACGCCGCCCATTTCAATCACGGCGAAGCCCGATTCCTGCAGACTGTCCTCCACTGCCTCCAGAATGCCGGTGCGGTGGGCTGATCCGCCGCCAAAAAGCACCAGCACCTTGCCCGGACGCCCCAGGATGGAGGTCATCACGCGGCCGACTTCATGTTCGGCGCTGCGGCCGAAAACGAGGCGGGTGGGATTGGCATAGGAGAAGTTGAGCATCTTGAACCTTAACGCGTGGGTCTTGGTGAACGGCTGATACGCCTGAAAAAATTTCGGTGGAACCGCTCCGCCCTGGGAGACTGCGGAAAGGCCGGAATGCTAACGGGAAAACAGTTTGCCGGCAACCCGAAGCGCTCACCGTAATGCGCCCTTTTGCCTTGAATGCAGAGCAGTTGAAATATATCAATGGCGCAGAGTGAGCCGACGGCGTGCAGCATCGAAAAGGCAGACGGCCGCAGCCGCGCCGACATTCAAGGACTCCACCGACCGGCTGATTGGAATCCAATAGCGTTCGTCGGCCAGCTCGAGCGCCTTCACGGAAAGCCCCGGACCTTCAGCCCCCATCAGCCAGCAGATCGGTCCCGCGGCGGTATAGTCAGGCGCCTCAAAAAGGTTGACGCCGCCTCTGGCATCGGCCGCAAGGAGTCTTCCGCGATAGTCCGCCCGGAATTTTTCTATCGAGATGCCTTCGGCCAAATCCACCGCAAAGTGCGCGCCCATCCCTGCGCGCAGCACGCGCGGCGTCCACAAACCAGCGGTCCCCGGACCCGCAACAACAACCCGCACGCCCGCGGCAGCTGCCGTACGGATCAGCGTTCCGACATTGCCGGCATCCTGAACGCCGTCAAGGTAGAGGGCATCCGCGGCGGCCCATTTTTCCGGCGCCGGCGCGGCTGGAAGCGCAATTTCGCACATGACGCCCACGCCGTTTTCCACGGGTGAAATGGCGTCATAAAGACGATCGTTCAAAACATAAAGCCGAGTTCCCGCAGTCTGCGCCGCACGCTCTGCGAGCGCTTTGGCTTCTGCGGTCGTGCGCCCTTCGGGAAGCATTACGGCATTGATCTTCACCTCAGGGTGCTCAAGCACGGTCTGCAGGAGATGAATGCCTTCGAGAACCGTCGCGCCCTCGCGCCTGACGGCCTTGGCCTCCAAGGCCAGCCGTCTCCAGCGTTTGAGCCGGGGGTTGGCGTCGCTTTCGATAAAGAGATGCTGAGAAGAAGTCATGATTCACGCTTGGCTGAGAGGATTCGCTGCTGCATCGAAAGGATGCCGCGTCTTTTTTTCGCTCAGCATGGACTTGATGGGTTCAAAAGTCGTTCGATGCTCGGGACAGGGTCCCAAACGCTTCAAGGCATCGATGTGCTGAGCCGTGCCGTAGCCGGCATGTTTGGCAAAGCCGTAAGCCGGCCACTTTTGATCGAGTTCAGCCATCCAATGGTCTCGAGCCGTTTTCGCCAGTATGGATGCGGCCGAAATAGCCGGCACTTTGTCATCTCCCTTCACAATGGTGTCGGACATGCAGGGCAGATGGGGCGGCCGGCGATTGCCGTCGATCAGAATATATTCAGGCGTCACGCTCCCGCTGCGGCTCTTCAGTGCCGCCACAGCACGCTCCATGGCGAGATAGGTGGCATTGAGAATATTCACGCGGTCGATCTCTTCCACCGTGGCCCAGCCGATGCCCCAGGCCAGCGCGCGTTCGCGAATGATGGGCGCCAATGCTTCTCTCTTTTTGGCCGAAAGCTTCTTCGAGTCCGCCAATCCCTCAATGGGATTTTCGGGATCCAGAATCACTGCTGCGGCGCAGACGGGCCCCGCTAACGGGCCGCGCCCCGCTTCATCCACGCCGGCCGTTAAAAGCGGCAGATGCGCTTCACCTTCACCGTCACAGAAAAAAAGATTGTCTCTGAGAGCAGCTTCGGGAGAAGCAGAAGCTAACGGTGCTCTGCGGCGCGGCATGGTGCGTAAGTGACGAGAGTGTGAGTCCATAAAATCAGACCGGCGCATCTTGGATGGACGCGCCGGTATATCCGCAGCTCACGCAGAGCGAGAGCTGCTGCTGGCCCGGCATTACCAGCGGCGAAGCGCTCTGGATTCAAGCACTTCAGCGACCAGCGAGGGCGTATCCGCCTTCAGGCTTTCATGGAGCGCCGTAAACCGTTCAACCAGCTCTTTGCGCTTCGCGTCGTTGGTGAGTGCATCCTGCAGCGCCCAGGAGATCTGATCTGCGCGGCAGTAATACTGCAGGAATTCCGGCACCACGTTTTCGCCCATCAAAATATTGGGCAGCGATACGCAGCGAATGAGCCCCTTCCTCTGCATGATGAGACCGGTGAGCGCCGGCATCAGGTAGCCCACAACCATGGGTTTCTTGTAAAGCGCCGCCTCGAGCGCAGCCGTCCCGGAGGCGCAGAGCACCGCATCGGCGGCTTCGATCATGCGGTGACTTTCGCCGACACGCACGATCATGCGCTGCGCCAAGCGGGCGTACTGCCCCGCAATGAAGATGATGCGCTCACGCGCCGCCTCGTCCGCTGCCGGGATAAGAACGTGCATGTCGCTGAAGCGATGCAGGAGCTTTTCGATGGCGCCGAAGAAAGCTGGCGCACAGCCTTTGACTTCGTCAATGCGCGAGCCCGGCATGACCGTCACGACTGGCAGCGAATCTTCCATCAGACCATAGTCACGGCGAGCGCCTTCCGTATCCGGCTTCATCGGAATCACGCCGGCCAAGGGATGGCCGACATACGTTGCGTCAATGCCGGCGCGCTTATAAATCTCCTGCTCGAAGGGGAAGACCAAGAGCATATGGTCAACCGCTCGGCGGATCTGGTGGATGCGCTCCGGACGCCAGGCCCAGATGGCCGGGCTCACAAAATGCACGGTCGGAATACCGCGGCGGCGAAGTTTCTGCTCAATGCCGAGGTTAAAGTCCGGCGCATCAACGCCCACAAAAACACGGGGGCTTGACTCGGAAATGCTGCGCACGAGTTCGCCCCGAAGCTGCACGAGCCGCGGCAAGTGCATGAGCACTTCTACATAACCGCGTACGGAGAGTTCACGAATATCGTGCCAGGCATGAAAATTCACAGCGCGCATGCGCGGACCGCCCACGCCGTACTGCGGCGTGCCGGGGAAGCGTTTTTCAACTTCCGGGAGCACGAGGCTTGCAATATAGTCGCCGCTTGCTTCACCAGCGAGCCAAGCAATGCCATTCTTGTCGATCGCAGGGGTCGGTCTCGTTCCCATAATGGGGTCTCCTAGGAAGTGTTCTTAACTTTGAAGTTCAACGGACACAGCCGCGTTGGGTAGTTGTGACGAAGTCAATAAAGAGCTGAAGCGCATCAGACGCCCCCGGGTAGTCACTCTTTAAAGCTTCAATAAGCGGCACAGCTTCTTTCACCGTTAGCTGTTCACGATAGAAATGTCCATAGGCCTTGCGCAGCGCACGGAGCTGTTCATCGGTAAATCCCGCGCGGCGCAGTCCCACCAGATTGAGTCCCGCGGCCTTGGCCGGGTTGAGATGAGCCATCACAAAGGGCGGCACATCCTGGAGCACGCCCGCAGCGCCGCCAACCATAGCGTAAGCTCCGATGCGCACGAACTGATGCGCTGCGGACTGTCCGCCGAGAATGGCGTGGTCGCCGACAATGACATGACCGCCCAAAGCCACATTATTGGCCAAAATCACGTCGCTGCCGACCTGACAGTCGTGCGCCACATGGGCATTGGCCATAAAGAGATTGCGGCTGCCGACAGTCGTTAAGCCCTGATCCTGAATAGTGCCAATCGACATCGTGCAGTTTTCGCGAATCACGTTGTCGTCACCCACCACCAGACGCGTATCCTCGCCGCGGTACTTTTTGTCCTGCGGATGGCAGCCAATACTCGCTCCCGCGTAGATCACATTGCGTGCGCCGATCGTAGTGGAGCCCTCCACCACAACATGGCTGCGCAGGACCGTACCCGCGCCGATGCACACCTTGGGACCGACCAGACAGAAAGGACCGACCACGACGTCTTCGGCAAGTTCTGCCTGAGAATCGACGATTGCGCTCGGATGAATCTGGGTCATGAAAAGAATCCTTTGTGGTTAGGAAGGATGAATCGTGCGTCGTTTGCCTGATTACTCAGGTTCACTGCCGACGACCGCACTTGAGCCGCTTAGAGTGCACGACACTGCGCACGACAACTGTATCTCGTGATTATACGGACAAGGCTCTAGGGGAAACTGAAGGCCCAGCAATCGGTCACAAGTGCAGAAAAAAACGGCGCAGTGCAGCTTCCATTTGGAAACTGCCCAGCGCCGCTCGATCGAAATGCTCCGTCTGCACTCGCCTTCGGGCGAACTTACCGTCGGAGCCTTTCCTTATTCGTTTGCATGTTTGGGAGGTTCGCGGCAAGCGCACATCATCGACGCCTGACAGGCTACCTGACCGTCCACACGAGCGACCGCTTCAAACCAACCCATACCCATCTTCGAACGAATGAACTTGCCTTCGATCACGAGCTGATCGCCAGGCTGCACGATGCGCTTGAAGCGGGCATTGTCAATACCGGCAAAATAAAAGAGGCTCTTTTTGCGCACTTCTTCGGGAATGCGGGAAAGCGCAATGATGGCACAGGCCTGAGCCATCGCTTCGACAATGAGAACCCCCGGCATGACCGGAGCCTGTGGGAAGTGACCGGTGAACTGCGGCTCGTTCATCGTCACGTTCTTGATCGCCACTACGCGGTCGAGTTCATCAGAGAGCTCAACCACCCGGTCGATCAGCAGGAACGGAAAACGATGCGGGAGCATCTCCATGATGTCCTGAATGTTCAAGCTCTTCGGCATGAATACGTTTCCTTGCGGGTCTGTAGATGAATAAATTGAGGAAGCTTAGTGCAGAACCGGCGGGAAAATACCACATCACAAGTGCATTTCCCCGACGCGGCCAAAAGAGTGCCTGTAATTGTCGCTCTTTCAGCGATCCGCCGCTTCTGCCTTTTGGATTAGCTCGGCGAGCTGTGCGACCTGTTTTTGCAGATTTTTGAGCTCTTCGCGCATCTCGGGAAGCCGCGCAGTCAGCGCCGCCGCACGAACGAAGTCGCGCTTGGTGAGCGCCGGGAAGAAGCCCGTCAGCTGTTTAGGCTCCTTGCCCCAGCCTGTAATGGCTGTTGCCGGCCCCACCGCTGAACCCGAAGGGATTTCAATGTGGCCGTTGATCATCGCGGCGCCGCCCACCATGACATGGTCTCCCACCGTCGTAGAGCCGGCGATCCCCACGCAAGAAGCCATGACGCAGTATTTGCCAACACGGACGTTGTGGCCGAGCTGAATCTGATTGTCGAGCTTTGTGCCTTCACCCACAAAGGTGTCATCAATCGCGCCGCGATCGATCGTCGTGTTGGCGCCGATTTCAACGTCAGCGCCCAATACCGTGCGGCCGCGCTGCGGGATCTTGATCCACTCGCCCTTAAAGGGTGCGAATCCGAAACCGTCACCCCCCAATACGGCGCCGGGCTGCACGATGCTGCCGTCGCCGACAACTGTGCCGGCCTGCAGGACAGCATTGGGATAAATGACGCAGTCCCTGCCGATGTCGCAGTCTTCCCCAATATAGGCCCCAGCGCTGATGAGTGTGTTGGCCCCTACTTTGGCACCAGCCTGCACCACTGCCATCGGCTCAATGGAAGCAGTCGGATCGACAAAGGCGCTCTCCTCCACGAAAGCACGCGGATGGATGCCGGGGCTGCGCTTTACCGGATAGAAGATTTGCGAGGCAAAAGCAAAGAAGGCATACGGATCGTCGCACAAGAGCATCGTGCGGTTCGGCAGCTCTTCGCCAAAAAGAGCCTTGGCATCGCGTTCACGAAGCACAATCGCTGCAGCTTTTGTCGCCTTCATGGCCTCTGCGTAGCGCGGATCGGTCAGAAAGCTCATGTCGCCCTCGCCTGCTTCCGCAGGAGACATAAAGCGGAAAACCGCAACATCCGCCCCAACCATCTGCATTTCCAAGCGGTTTTTTGAGCACTTCGAAACCTTGTCAACGAGTTCGGAAAGCAGCATTTGGGCAGTCTGCATCATGATGATGAAAATCCTTTATTCAAATAAATGGGCTGAAGACTTGCCGCAAGTCCCGTTTCTGAATCCGAGACTAAACGGCCAAGCCGCCCGTCGAGGACGGATGATGATGATCCTTTAGGGTCTCATCTCCTGCAGTTTTATTTCTTTCGAGCGTCCGATGAAGCATCGAGCAAGTCAATCACGCGCTTTGTAAGGTCGATCCGATCACTGGCATAGAAATATTCATAGAGCACAAGATCGAACTTCTCGCGTTTGGCGAGATCCTGCACCAGGCGTCCGGCACGGTTTTGCAGCAGGAGCACTTCTTCATTGCGGCGCTGGTTGAACTCTTCACGCGCCTCACGACTGCGGCGCGTCACGTCGCGTTCCATCTCCGCCAGTGCCCGACGCTCCTGCAGGCGAGTCGTCTCATCCATCGTAGGCGCATCTTTCTCAAAGCGTTCGAGACGGCTCTTAAAACGACGGCTGATGCCTTCAATTTCTTCCTGACGGCGCTGGCCCTCGGCATTCAAACGGTCGCTTGCTTCAATGGCAGTCTTTGACTCCCGAAGAATACGCTCCATATTGACGACGCCGATTTTGAGTTCCGCGGCCGCTGCGGCCGACGAAGCTGATGCGATGCCGACAGCGCAGACGGCTGCTGTAAGCGCCGCTGCAGAGAAGAGACGAAGCGAATGCGTCATGGATGCCTCTATATGGATGGAAACATATCTGAACCGCATTGTAGTGTAGGTGAATTGCTCAGTTCAGAAAGATCTTGGAAGCACAAACCTGGGGAGCAGCAAGAAAAGCAATATTTGCAGGCCTTTTCGCGCGCTGCATATATGACAGGCGACAAAACGCCGGGACCTTTTCTCCTCACCTCATCGAAGTCTTTGGAGACTTTGACTTTGCGCCATGGTTCCCGAGGAATTGTGCAGAACGTAACCAGTACGAGTAAGCATAGAAGCGGATCAGCGAGGCTCACAGCGGGCGGTTTTATGCAAATCGCCCCATTGTTTTACCGCCAGCATGAAGCGATGGGGTGTTTACAATCATTTTGTGGAGACTTCCCTAGCTTGAGGAAATCCGACTTGTTTACGCCGCAAGGGCAAGCCTCAAAGTAAGAAACGCATACAGCACTCAAATGTTTACAGCATTTTATCTGAGTGTTGCATATGAGCAAACTGCATTATTTAAGCGTTAACACTACCCATTCCAATCGTTAAAGTTTACGCTTTTTGACCGTTTTCAAAAATTCATCGTAGGGTTTACCCCCCCCCATGATGTTGACACATCCATTCCTACACTCCCGTCAGTGCTTCGCGCACTTGTTCTGTTCACGACGTGTAAACGCCGACGCAGAAAGAACCTCATTATTCTTGGAGTAAAAGAATGAATCGTAATTTCAAGGTGGTCTTCTCTAAAGCACGTGGTGCGCTGATGGTGGTTAACGAAGCCACATCGAGCGTCCAGGCTAAGGGTACAAAGACCGTTATCGCCGCCGCTGTCGCTGCGCTCTCTCTCGGCGCTGGCGTGGCTTCGGCTGCTGGCGTGCAGTATGATTCCGCTGAAATCGGCTCGGGTGCTTCTTTGACAGTGAATGCTGACGGCAACACACCGTCTGGTGTTGTCGGTACGAAGACTGACAGCACGACCGGTGTTAGCACGACCGGTACGATGACGAAGGAAGATACGGTTGCCAGCACTGGTGCCTATACGCTCAGCGGCGGCGAACTGATCATCAACGGTACGACCTTTGACGGGAAGGTTGCCGAAGATACCGATGCCAAGAAGGCCAACGGTACGATTACCCTCAACAGCGTTGCAAAATCGGGTACCGTAAACGGCGCCTCCTACACAGCGATTGCAGGAACCTTCTCCAAGCTCGACCTGAACCTCAACGTCTACAACGCTGCATCTAACGGCACGAAGGGCGACGTGACGATCGGCGCCGACTCGAATGATCTCACGATCAAGGAAGGCACGCTTAAGACCGGTACCATCGAAGGCTCCAGCACCGCTGCCGACAAGAAGGCCGGTATCGCTACGATCACCGGCAAGAATCTCGCATTCGGCGTTGCTCCTGACCCTGTCGGTGACAAGGGAGAAACCAGTGTCACCAACCCTGGTTTTGCTTACGATTTCGACAATGCCGCTGACGTTACGCTCAATGTAACGGCTAAAGAGACCGTTCAGTTCAACAAGGGTACGATCACCAATGCCGGCACGATGACAGTTACCGGTGAGAGCGGTGTGTTCGTGGGTAATCAAGATTTGACCGTTGGCAAGCAGGTCACGATCGCCAATACCGGTGACTTGATCTTCACAGATACCACGAAAGTTGACTTCAACGCCGACTACACCGCTACCGCCGGCCGCCTCTTCATCGAATCCAAAGCTAATACCATTAGCGGCAATATCACTGCTGATTCTTTGAAGTTCGGCGCAGCTAATACCGATCTGGCCAAGGAAACCAATCAGGTCGTCATCACGGCTACGGCTTCCGGCACGAACACCATCAAATACGGCAGCACTGTTGACGTCAAGGCTCTCACGGTTGAAGATGCCGCTACTACCATCAACGGCACCCTGAAGGCTGCGACCACTGCCGTCACTGATAAGACGACTGCTGGTCTCACGGTGGTGGACACGACTGGGACAACTGGGAAGAAGCAGTATGCTGCCGTCTCCCTCGGTGACATTACCGTTGGCAGCGCTGCGAGCGGTGCACAGGGCAATACTTCCTTCACTCTGACGAACCAAGCCGAGAATGCTGTTGAAGCCTCTTCCCTCACGGTTGTTAAGAACTCGACAACTGCCAACACCTTCGCGCTCAACGCCGGTAAGTTCTCTGTCGGCAAGCTCACCAATCAGGGTAATGTGACCCTCAAAGCCGGTGAATTCTCCCTCACGGGCGAAGGCTCCAACGCTTCCGACGCTACGATCACTCTCGCTGACACCGCGACTGCCTCCCTCGTCATTGCTGAAGGCGCTTCTCTCCAGAACCAGGGTGATATCACTGGTACAGACAATACCAAAGGCAAGATCAAGGTTAGCGGTACGCTGACGAACCTGCCGAAAATTGAAGCTGTTGGTGGGAATAAAGCAGTAGATGCCGGCACCATCACGGCCGCCGCTGTTGAAGTTGACGGCGTTCTTTCGACCGCGCTGGATACCGCGACCTACGACGTAGCCGAGACGACGATCAATACTGCTGGCGAACTCCAGACTTCGCTTAATGCTCGTCTTGACGGTGCCGCGGTTGCTGATCAGAAGCCTGCTAACGCTCTCGAGATCGCCAATACGATCGACCTCGCAGGCAAGATCACTGCTGCCGGCGCTGAAGTCCAGGACTACATCGTCAATATCAATGCTACGGATGGCGCGTTCACCCTTAAGGCCGATAAGACCTTCAACACTGTGCAGGTTAAGGCTGGTGCATTCGCAACCGATGACGCCGACGTCACCCTCTCGGTCCTCGA
>OIWL01001887.1_pt1 | contig 19815 bp, 18 predicted proteins | sample 1587561 | NCBI WGS metagenome assembly OIWL01 (sample SAMEA3888903, study PRJEB22519) | human gut metagenome | biome: human gut; feature: human-associated habitat; material: faeces | place: Denmark | collected 2010 | reverse complement strand
GAAGGGAAACCTACGGTTTCCCTTCCTCTTTGAACTCCTACCTTTCCCTTGCTTCCTAATCTGGCGCAGATTTCCTATATGTGACCGCTTCGAAAATGGGGTACGGCAGAGGATTTTTCCTCTGCTACGGACGGACTACCTTCGGTGTCCGTCCTCATGAGCAGCCTATTCGCAGTATCGGCTACCGTACTGCTACACAGGCGGTTTAGTCAACGCAGGTGCAGCATAACAGTGCCGCACAATTCGTAAGTCTGGAGATTACAGACAGCACCTACGAGGATAAATAGCACAAACCAGATAGCTTCGCAGGTGCCTTCCGGCACAACGCGCAAACAAGTTGCGCGGCACTGCTATGCCGCGCCCTGCGGAGAATTGCCCACCTGTGTAGCAGAAAAGTATCCGACACTGCGAATATGCGGATACATGAGCGCACGCAGTGCGTCTCCGCGGAAGAAAAACTCCTCTGCCGCTCCCCTGCTTCGCCGCGGTCACATGTCGGCAATCTGCGCCGTGCCCTCTAAGGAAATGGGTGATTCTCAAGAGGGTAGAAACCTTGGTGTCTACCCTCTTGTGCGCCTGCCGCGTAGGCAAGAACCGTTCGCCTCGAAGGCGAAAAACCATCGTTTATCAAAAGATTATAGAATATATAAAGGAGTCCTAACCTTGACCATCGAAGAAATCCTCAAGCTGCGGCAGGAAGCCGGCGGCTTAAACAAGCTGATGCACATGCACGTTGTGACGCTCGACAAGGACGGCGGCGCAACCGTAGAGCTTGACCTGACCCCCGAGTTGCTCAATCCGCTCGGCATGGCGCACGGCGGCACGATGACCGCAGAAAACTTAGATTCGGGCGGAGCGTGCTTCCGCTTCTATCTGCCGCTGGAGGAGGGCATCAACAGTGAAATTGAAGGATAAAGTGCTCGTGGTGGAAGACGAGCAGAACATCAGCAACTTTATTTCGACGGTTCTCACCGCGAACGACTTCGACGTGCTGGTGGCGCAGACGGGTGCCGAGGCGGTCTCGATGATCACCTCGCACTGCCCCGATCTCATCATTCTCGACCTGGGGCTTCCCGACATGGACGGGATGAACATCCTCAAGGAGGTTCGTTCGTGGTCGAGCCTGCCGATCATCGTCGTTTCGGCGCGCACGCACGAGCATGACAAGGTCATGGCGCTCGACCTCGGCGCGGACGACTACATCGAAAAGCCGTTCGGCACGAGCGAGCTGCTCGCGCGCATCCGCACGGCCATCCGTCACACGCGCACGCCGCTCGACAACAACGAGATCGCGCAGTCGGGCAAGTTCACCGTCAAGGACCTGACCATCGACTATGACAAGCACCACGTGCTCATCGGCGATCAGGATGTGCACCTGACGCTCAACGAGTTCAAGATCGTGGCGCTGCTCGGCAAGTACGCTGGCAAGGTGCTGACGTATGACTATCTCATCAAGCAGATCTGGGGGCCGAAGGCCAAGGCCGACAATCAGATTTTGCGCGTGAATATGGCGAACATCCGCCGCAAGATCGAGAAGAATCCCGCCTCGCCCGAGTATATCTTCACCGAGATCGGCGTGGGCTACCGGATGATCGATGCCGACCACGACGGCCCGGATGCCCCCGCCGACCACGAGGAGAACGCATGACGCTTGCTCTGATCCTGTTTGCTTTCACCTACTGCCTGATGCTGGCCCTGCCCCGCTTCCGGCCCTTTGCGGCCCTTGGCGGAGCCGGGGCCTTTTTGCTTCTGGGGACGCTGAGCGGCGCTTTCCGGTTTGTTTTTGATTACAAACTGTAGTCCGGTTGAAAATCCACCTAGGGATAGGCATTTCTAACTACGGTACGTAAAAAGTTTACACCGATTAACATTTTGAAAATCCCTTGAAAATTCCAAAATCCGTGCTACAATATCCGCAGAAACAGCAAGGCTGTTCGGTTTTTTCGCCCCATCCGGGGCTTACAATAACATGGATAAAGGTAGGAAAACGATTATGGTAGATGTGAAAAAGATTGCACTGTTCGTCGGCGGCGTTGTGTTTGGTTCGGCAGGCTTCAAGCTCCTGTCCAGCAGCGATGCCAAGAAGGTCTACACCCAGACCACCGCAGCCGTCCTGCGCATGAAGGACTCCACCATGGAGACCGTCAACAAGGTCCAAGAGCAGGCCGGTGACATCCTGGCCGACGCAAAGGCCATCAACGAGGCCCGCGCCGCCAAGGCAGAGGCCGCCGTCATCGAGGACGAAGCCGCCGAGGCCGCTGCCGCCGAGGACGCTGAATAATTTTTGAGCGCTTGAGCCGCCTGCGGGCGGCTCTTTCTATTGAGGAAGGTATAACGTAACCATGAAATGCACCATTTTACATGAGGGCCGGGGCCGGATGCGCGTGCATGTCTGCAACGTGCGGATGACCCTGCACCGCGCCGATGTGCTGGAAGCCTATCTCAACCACCACGATGCCATCGAGAAGGCTACCGTCTACGAGCGGACCGGCGATGTGGTCCTGTATTACCGCGGCAGACGCGCCGATGCAGTCCAGGCGCTGAGCCGCTACAAATTCGACCAGCCGGAGCTGGACGCCCTTGTCACCACCGCCGACAGCCGGAAGCTCAATCAGGAGTATCAGGAGAAGATGTGCGACCTCGTGGCGGGCCACTTCTTCCGCAAGCTGTTCCTGCCCGCACCCATCCGCGCCGCCTACACAGTCTGGCGCTCCATCGCTTTTGTCTGGAAAGGGGTCCGGTGCTTGCTCCGCCGCAGGCTGGAAGTCGAGGTGCTGGACGCTCTGAGCATCGGCGTTTCCGTCCTGCGCGGCGACTTCAGCACCGCCGGTTCCGTCATGTTCCTGCTGAACCTTGGTTCTCTGTTGGAAGAGTGGACCCGCAAGAAGAGTCTGGACGACCTGGCCCGCAGCATGGCTCTGAATGTGGACAAAGTCTGGGTGCGCAGCCAGGGCACCGAGGTGCTCCTGCCCCTGACCAAAGTTCAGCCCGGCGATGAGATCGTGGTCCGCTCCGGCAACATGGTGCCGCTGGACGGCACCGTCATCGAGGGCGAGGCCATGGTCAACCAGGCCGCTCTGACCGGCGAATCCATGCCGGTGCGCAAGGCAAATGGTGCCACCGTTTACGCAGGCACCGTCGTGGAGGAGGGCGAATGCGTCTTCCTCGCCAAGGCCGCAGGCGGCGCCAACCGCTACGACAAGATCGTGGCCATGATCGAGGAATCCGAAAAGCTCAAATCCAGCACCGAGAACCGCGCACTGGAGCTGGCCGACAAGCTGGTGCCCTGGTGTCTGGCCGGCACGGTCGTCACCTATGCGCTCACCCGCAACGTCACCCGCGCCATCTCCATCCTGATGGTGGACTTCTCCTGTGCGCTCAAGCTCTCGATGCCGCTGGCGGTCCTCTCCGCCATGCGGGAGTGCGGCACGGCCCACATCACGGTCAAGGGCGGCAAGTATCTGGAAGCGCTGGCCAAGGCCGACACCATCGTCTTTGATAAGACCGGCACCCTGACCCGCGCCACCCCGCAGGTGGTGGACATCATCCCCTTCAGCAACAGCGAGAAGGACGATGTGCTCCGTCTGGCCGCCTGTCTGGAAGAGCATTTCCCCCACTCCATGGCCAATGCGGTGGTCCGCGCCGCCAGAGAGCAGAGTCTGGCCCACGAAGAGATGCACTCCGAAGTGGAATACATCGTGGCCCACGGCATTGCCAGCCGGGTCGGCGGCGAGCGGGTGGTCATCGGCAGCTACCACTTCGTCTTTGAGGACGAGCACTGCATCGTTCCCGCCGACGAGCAGGAAAAGTTTGACCAGATGCCCGCCGAATACTCGCACCTGTACATGGCTGCTTCCGGCCAGCTGGTGGGCGTCATCTGCATCGCAGATCCCCTCCGCCCCGAAGCCGCTTCCGTGCTGCGCCAGCTGCACAAGCTGGGCATCCGGAACACCGTGATGATGACCGGCGACAGCTACCGCACCGCCGAGGCCATTGCCCGGCAGGTGGGCGTGGACCAGTTCTTCGCGGAAGTCCTGCCCGAAGACAAGGCCAACTTCGTCCAGAAGGCCAAAGCCGAGGGCCACACCGTCGTCATGATCGGCGACGGCATCAACGACTCCCCCGCCCTTTCGGCTGCGGACATCGGCATCGCCATCAACTCCGGCGCTGCCATCGCCCGCGAGATCGCGGATGTTACCATCAAGGCCGACAGCCTGGAAGAGCTGGTCACCCTCAAGACCATCGCCAATGCGCTGCAGCACCGTGTCAGCTCGAACTACCGCTTCGTGCTCAGCTTCAACTCCACCCTCATCGCGCTGGGGGCTCTGGGCATCCTGCAGCCTGCCGCTTCGGCCATGCTGCACAACCTGTCCACCATCGGCATCAGCCTCCGGAGCATGACGAACCTCATCCAGAAGCCTTCTTCTGCACCGCAGCTCGAAGGCTGACCGCCAGCCAACAGCAAAGCCCCCTGCACATACCGCGTGCAGGGGGCTTTGTGTTTCTATTGAAAGAGGAAGAACTTACAGGATGTCGATATATTCACCGGCCAGAGCCTTGTTCATGCTGCGGACGGCGCAGAACTTGCCGCACATGGAGCAGGTGTCGCTGTGGTCGTCTTCGGGCAGGCGGGCGTCGCGGATGGCCTTGGCGGTCTCCGGGTCGATGGCACAGGCAAACTGTGCATCCCAGTCCAGCACACGGCGGGCATCGCCCATCTTGTCGTCGATGTCGCGGGCATGGGGGATGCCCTTGGCGATGTCAGCGGCATGGGCAGCGATCTTGGAAGCCACGATGCCCTGCTTCACATCGTCCACATTGGGCAGTGCCAGATGCTCGGCGGGGGTCACATAGCACAGGAAGGCCGCACCGCTGGCCGCTGCCACTGCGCCGCCGATGGCGGCCGTGATGTGGTCGTAACCGGGGGCGATGTCGGTGACGAGGGGTCCCAGCACATAGAAGGGTGCACCCATGCAGATGCTCTTCTGGACTTCCATGTTGGCGGCGACCTGATTCAGGGGCACATGGCCGGGGCCTTCGACCATGACCTGCACGTTGTGGGCCCAGGCGCGCTTGGTCAGCTCACCCAGACGGACCAGCTCCTCGATCTGGCAGACGTCGGTGGCGTCGGCCAGGCAGCCGGGTCGGCAGGCGTCGCCCAGCGAGACGGTCACATCGTGCTCCTCGCAGATGTCCAGGATCTCATCGAAGTGCTCGTAGAACGGGTTCTCGTTGCCGGTCATGCACATCCAGGCAAAGACCAGCGAGCCGCCGCGGCTGACGATGTTCATCTTCCGCTTGTGGGTGCGGATCTGCTCGATGGTCTTGCGGGTGATGCCGCAGTGCAGGGTGACGAAGTCCACGCCGTCCTCTGCGTGCAGGCGGACCACATCCACGAAGTCCTGCGCCGTCAGGGTGGCGAGGTCGCGCTGGTAGTGGATGACCGAGTCATACACCGGCACGGTGCCGATCATGACCGGGCACTCGTGGGTCAGCTTCTGGCGGAAGGGCTGGGTGTTGCCGTGGCTGGACAGATCCATAATGGCCTCTGCGCCCATGTTCACGGCGCTCATCACCTTCTGCATCTCAATGTTGTAATCTTTGCAGTCGCGGGAGACGCCCAGATTGACGTTGATCTTGGTGCGCAGCATGCTGCCGATGCCCTCCGGGTTCAGGCAGGTGTGGTGCTTGTTGGCCGGGATGGCGACTTTGCCCTCGGCCACCAGCTGACGGATCTCCTCCGTGGTGCGGTACTCCTTCTGGGCGACGATCTCCATTTCCTTGGTCACGATGCCCTTGCGGGCCGCGTCCATCTGTGTGGTGTAATTCTGCATCTTGTTACCTCCAGTTTGACAAGTCGATACGCTCTTGCTCTTTTTTCTATCGTTACGAAAGAGCCGGACTTCGCCCATCAAACGGGTGGTTTCCGGCGCCTCCGCAGACAAACCCTGCGGTGTTCATGTCAAAACTCCTTTGCATGAAGTCTGTTCCGGCAGAAGGTGGTGCCCCCGGTCTGCCGAGATGATAATTTCCTCCCTACAACCTCTCCGTCATTGCTTCGCAATGCCACCTCCCCTTGTAGGGGAGGCCTTGGCAGTCCTTGCAAAGTCTCCGGTTTCGCCAAAGGCTCTCCTACCAGGAGAGCTGTCGAGCGTGAGCGAGACGGAGAGGTTGTACGAAGGACAACTTTATAGCTGTTCTACCAACGCTCTCAATTCCCTGCACTCGGCCTCGATGTCCTTAGCCGCGAAGATGGCGCTGACCAGCGCCACACCGGCTTCGCCGCAGTGGGCAAGGCTGAGCAGGTTCTGCTTATGGATGCCGCCGATGGCGACCACCGGGATGGGGACCGCCGCGCAGATGTCCCGCAGCGTCTCTTTGGGCAGGGCGGTCACATTCGTCTTGGTGGCGGTCGCAAACATGGCCCCGCAGCCCAGATAGTCCGCACCGGCCTCCACAGCGGCTCTGGCTTCGGCCACATTGTGGGCCGACACGCCGATGATGGCCTCCGGGCCAAGGATGCGCCGGGCTTCGGCGGGGTCCATATCCTCCTGCCCCAGATGCACACCGTCGGCTCCGCACTGCCTGGCCAGCGCCACGTTGTCGTTCAGAATGAACGGCACACCGTACCGTTTGCAGAGGGCGGAGATCTCCAGCGCCTCTGCCAGAATGGCCGCGTCGCCCAGATCTTTTTCCCGCAGCTGCACACAGGTAGCCCCGCCCTTCAGGGCAGCTTCCACCTGCTGGGGCAGGGTCTGTTCGCCCACCCAGGCGCGGTCGGTCACGGCATAGAGCCGCAGCATCTCAGCAGTACAGTTCATCGTTTGCTCCTTGGTCAAGTTGTTCGCCGGTCAGGTTGGACACGGCATCCATCAGATACATGCGCAGCGTTCCGGTGCCCTCTTCGCCGGTCAGGCGGGCAGCGGCAGTCTCGCCGCAAAGGCCCATCGCACAGACGGCGGCGGCCGCCGCGGCCAGCGGGCGGTCGGGGTTGGCCCCCACGAAAGCCGCCGTCAGGACCGACAACATACAGCCCGCCCCGGTCACCCGCCGCAGCAGCGGGGTGCCGTTGCGGAGGATGTGGGTCGTCTTCCCGTCCGTCACGATGTCCTCGGCCCCGGTCACTGCCGCGACGCAGTGGTGCTGCGCGGCAAACTGCTCAGCCAGCGGCCGCAGGGCCTCCGGCGGCAGGGTCTTGCCGGCATCCACCCCGCGCGAGACCTGCGCAAGCCCGCTCAGCGCCTGCAGCTCCGAGGCGTTGCACCGCAGCACGGTGACGGGCACTTCCCGCAGCACCTCGGCCGCGATGCTCTGGCGGAACTGCGATGCGCCCACGCCCACCGGGTCAAAGACCACCGGCAGGCCCAGCCGGGCGGCGGTGCGGCCCGCTTTGACCATGGCCTCGGCCTTGCGGGGGTTCGGGGTGCCCAGACTCAGGCAGAGAGCCCGGCTCAGCGCCGTGATCTCCTCCACCTCCTCCGGGTCATCCGCCATGATGGGCGACGCCCCGGCCGCCAGCACGATGTTGGCGCAGTCGTTGGCGCTGACGAGATTCGAGATGCAGTGGACGAGGGGCGAGGTTTCCCGCACCCGGTCGAAAAGAGCTCCAAACGCTGTCACGGTGCCCTCCTCAGCTCAGGCTGGTCTGCATGGAGCGCAGAGCGCCGGAGCGCTGCAGCGCGGCCAGCAGCACACCTGCAATGACCGCACCGCCTGCAGTCGAGACGAGGAAGGGCACGATGTAGGCATAGAATGCGATATCGCCCGCGCTCTTGCCCATCAGCAGGATGGCCACCGGGTAGGCGCACAGTCCGCCCAGAATGGAGGTGCCGAACACCTCACCCACCAGAGTGGGCAGCAGCTTTTCGGTCTTGTGGTAGACGATGCCGCACAGCAGGGCACCGAACATGCTGCCGGGAAAGGCCATCAGGCTGCCCAGACCCAGCAGGTTGCGCAGCAGCGAGGCCACGAAGGCCACGCCGATGCCGTAGTAGGGGCCCAGCAGCACAGCGCACAGGATGTTGACCATGTGCTGTACCGGGGCGCATTTGCTGCCAAAAATGGGGAAGCTGAACACGCTGCCCACAACGGCCAGGGCGCAGAGCATCCCGGCCAGAGCCAGCTTTTTCGTAGAGAGTGCTTTCATGAGGATTCCTCCTATTGCAAAGCGGTCGAGACTTTCTGGTCTCCTCTCACGCCGGAACACGGCTTCCCATCGCGTCGATTCAAGGCCCAGGGCGCTCCCCCTCGGCCCGGAGCCGTCCACAAGGCGGCTGCGGCAGAAAACAAAAACAGGAGCTCCCTCTGCGGAAGCCCCTGTGAAAACGCATCGTGATGACTTCCTACGGCGGCATTATCCGCATCAGGTAAAAGGGTCGAAGTTTGAGCACTTCCTCTCAGCCCGCATGACGAGCTCCCCTGTATTTTGTTGTCGGGAGTATTCTACACCCATCGTGCCAAAATTGCAAGAGGCAGTTTCCTTTTGCAGTGCTTCTGTGCTATACTAGGAACCGTTCCGCAACCAAAACCACTTCAAAGGAGATTTGAAATATGGGTCTTGTAAAAGCTGCAATGAACGCGGCCTCCGGCGTGATGGCCGACCAGTGGAAAGAGTTTTTCTATTGCGATGCCCTCCCGGCCGAAGTGCTGGCCGTCAAGGGACAGAAGCGCACCGACCGCCGCTCTGCCAACAAGCACGGCAATGAGAACATCATCTCCGACGGCTCCATCGTGGCCGTGGCGGAGGGCCAGTGCGCCCTGATCGTGGAGCAGGGCAAAGTGGTGGAGCTGTGCGCCGAGCCGGGCGAGTACACCTACAGCACCGGCACCCAGCCCTCCCTGCTCAGCGGCGGGCTGAAGGACATCGACGGCGTCTTTGCCGAGATGGGCAAGCGGTTCGGCTTTGGCGGGCAGGCCGCCGCCGACCAGCGCATCTACTACATCAACACCAAGGAGCTGGTGGGCAATAAGTACGGCACCCCCAACCCGGTGCCCTTCCGGGTGGTGGACCAGCGCGCCGGCATCGACCTCGACATCGCCATCCGCTGCTTTGGCGAGTACAGCTACCGCATCGTCAACCCCATCCTGTTTTACACCAACGTCTGCGGAAATGTGGAAAACGCCTACACCCGCGACGCGCTGGACGGCCAGCTCAAGACCGAGCTGATGACCGCCCTGCAGCCTGCTTTTGCCCGCATCAGCGAGCAGGGCATCCGCTACTCCTCTCTGCCCGCCCACACCACCGAGCTGGCTGACGCCCTCAACCAGGCCCTCAGCGCCAAGTGGAGCAAGCTGCGCGGCATCGAGATCGTCTCGCTGGGCGTGTCCGGCGTCAAGGCCAGCGAAGAAGACGAACAGATGATCAAGGACCTGCAGCGCAGTGCCGCCTTCATGGACCCCACCCGCGCCGCCGCCCATCTGGTGGGCGCACAGGCCGCTGCCATGCAGGCGGCTGCTTCCAACACCGCTGCAGGCCCGGCCATGGCCTTCATGGGGGTCAATCAGGCGGCAGCGGCGGGCGGTGTCAACGCCCAGACCCTCTACCAGATGGGGGCTCAGCAGCCCGCAACGCCTGCCGTCCCGGCTTCCGGCTGGACCTGCGCCTGCGGCCAGAGCGGCAACACCGGCAAGTTCTGCACCGCCTGCGGCAAGCCCCGGCCTGAAGCGCCTACCGTCTGGGTGTGCAGCTGCGGTGCAAAGAACAGCGGCAAATTCTGTTCCGAGTGCGGCAAGCCGAAGCCCGCAGGCAAGTGCCCGAACTGCGGCTTCACCCCTGCCGACCCGGCCCACCCGCCGAAGTTCTGCCCGGAATGCGGCAGCCCCTTCGGCGCATAAGAGAGGCATCCTGAATGGCTGATAAAGTAACAAATTACCAATGCCCGGCCTGCACCGGCCCCCTGCATTTCGACAGCACCACCGGCAAGCTCGTCTGCGACTACTGCGGCTCGGCGTATGAGGTGGCAGACATCGAGGCGCAGTACGCGGCCAAGCAGAAAAAGGCCGACTCCGCCGCCGAGGCAGACCAGGAAAAAGCGGCACAGCGCAAAGCGTCTGCGCCCGTCTGGGATGAGATGGAAGCCGCCAGCCTGACCAGCTACACCTGCACCACCTGCGGGGCTGAGCTTGTCTGCGACGCCACCACCGCCGCCACCAACTGTCCCTACTGCGGCAACCCCACCGTGCTGGGCGGCAAGCTCTCCGGCAAGCTCAAGCCGGAGTACATCCTGCCCTTCAAGCTGGACAAGAATGCCGCCATCGCCCAGCTGACCCACTACTATAAAGGCAAAGCCTTTCTGCCCAAGGCGTTCAAGAGCCAGAACCACATCGCTGAGCTGCAGGGCGTCTATGTTCCTTTCTGGCTCTACGATGCCGAGGCCGATGCGCGGGGCAGCTACGAGGGCCTGACGACCGAGAGCCACCGCGAGGGCGACTACAACGTGACCACCACCCAGCACTACGACGTCCGGCGCGAGGGCACCGCCGTCTTCACCCGCGTTCCGGTGGACGGCTCCAGCAAGATGCCCAACGCCCACATGGACGCCATTGAGCCGTTTGATTACAGCGAACTGAAGCCCTTTTCCACTGCGTATCTGCCGGGCTTTCTGGCCGACCGCTACGACGAGGACTCCGACGCCTGCGCCGAGCGGGCCCGCACCCGGATGCTGAACTCCACGGCCCAGGCCCTGCACGAGACCACCCACGGCTATTCGGAGGTCAACACCCTGCACGAGGACATCAACCTCAGCAAGCTCAAGGCGCATTACGCCCTGCTGCCGGTCTGGATGCTCCACACCCGCTGGAAGGACAACGACTTTCTCTTCGCGATGAACGGTCAGACCGGGCGGCTCATCGGCGACCTGCCTGTGGACAAAGCCAAAGTGGCCGCGTGGTTCGCCGCCATCAGCCTGCCGCTGATGGCCTTCCTCACCTGGCTGCTCTACTTATAAGGAGGTGCGCAGAATGAATCCTCACACCCATTGCCTGCGCAGCCTCTGCGCAGCCCTTGCCGCCCTGGTCCTTGCGGTCTGTCTCGCCTGCCCGGCACTGGCCGACGCGCCCCTTGTGCGGGATGAGTACGGCCTGTTCGACGCCGACACCCTTGCCCAGCTGGAATCCAGCGCCGAGGACGCTTCCGCCGGGCATGACTGCGACGTCTATTTCCTCACGGTGGACAGCATCGGCGACACCGACCAGCGCGCCTACGCCAAGAACTATTATGTGCAGAACGACCTTGGCTCCGGCAGCGGAAAAAGCGGCATCCTGTTCATGATCGCCCTCGGCTCCCGCAAGTACGTCACCATCACCTACGGTGGGGGCGTCACTGCCTTTACCGACTACCGCATCGAGCAGCTGGAAGACGAGGTCGTGCCCCTGCTGTCGGACGGCGACTACGCCGATGCTGCCCAGACCTACATCGACCTCTGCGCCAGCACACTGGACTTCTACGCCGAGAACGGTGAGCCGCTGGATTACGACAACGACCCGGACGGCGGCCTCGGCCTGATCGGCATCCTCATCGTGGTGGGCATCCCGATGCTCATCGCCGCCGTGGTCTGCGGCATCCTGTACAGCCGGATGAAGACGGCCCAGCTCAAGACCGAGGCCGACGACTACATCGGCGCCGGGCTCAAGCTGCGGGTCAAGACCGACCGCTACACCCACACCGACCGCGTCGAGGTCTACGACCCGCCCCAGCCCGAAAGCGACTCCGGCGGTTCCACCACCGACAGCGACGGCTTCGGCGGCTCGTCGGGCGGTTCCTTCTGAAAACCAAAAAGGTGTTGCTGCAAGAAATTCGCAGCAACACCTTTTTTATTGTTCGTCGAGTTCCGCCGCCTCCAGCGCCGGGTCCACAGGGTCGTGCAGGGCGATCTGATAGCGGCAGATCCCCTGATTGGCGCGGTAATCATACACGATGCCCTGAAAAACGGCGCACTGCGTCTCGTTCAATCAGTTCACCCCGCGTTATCCGCCAGATAATCTGCCACGTCCGCGATGGTCACAAAGTTGCGCAGCTCCTTTTCGGGGATGCGCAGACCAAAGGTCTCTTCCAGATCCGCCACAATGGTCAGGATCTCCATCGAGGACAGGTCGAGGTCGTCCATCAGGACGCTGTCTTCGTTCACGTCCTCCGGGCTGATCTCTGCCACGTCCTCCAGGACCGCGAGGATCTGGGACACGATTTCTGCTCTTTGCATCAAAAAATCTTCCTTTCCATGATGGATTTCAGCGTCGCAGCGCAAGGGGATGCCCCGCGCGGCCCGGTTTTCCCATTCTGGTCCCGGCCTGTACCGACGTCATGCAGTTTTATAATACCCGTTTTTCAGGGGAATTGCAATATTTCGCCGTACAGCTTTACAGATTTTCTACAAATGCGCTTTTACTTGCGCAGCAGCTTGCCCATGGCATTGCGGGGCAGCGGCTCTGCGGTGCACTCCACCGCGCTGATACGCTTGTACAGCGGCAGGGTGCGGTTCAGCTCGGTGACGAAGGCGCGGACGGTCTGCTCCTTGTCCGGCTCGCAGCAGATGACGGCACCGATCTTCTTGCCCATCTCCTTGACGACGCACTCCTTGATGTCGGTGCACTTGCCCAGCAGCTTCTCCAGCTCTTCGGGGCTGACGTTCTCGCCGCTGTCCAGGATGATGAGGTTCTTCCTGCGGCCGGTGATGTAGTAGAAGCCGTCCTCGTCCACGCGGGCCAGGTCGCCGCTGTGGAGCCAGCCGTCCTTGTCGATGGCCTCGGCGGTGGCCTCCGGGTCCTTGTAGTAACCCAGCATGACGACATCACCGCGGACGCAGATCTCATCGGTCTCATCCAGCTTGATCTCGCAGAAGCCGTCCGGCTTGCCCAGAGCGCGCAGATGCTCGCCCTCCTGCGCAATGTTCAGCAGGCCATAGCCGGCCAGCTCGGTCATGGAGTAGCACTGATTGATGAAGAAGCCGTGGGCGATGAGGTAGCTCAGGATCTCCGGGTCGAGGATGGCGGAAGAGCAGCTCAGGTTCCACAGGCCGTTCAGCTTGTCCTGATTGCCGCGGCGGATCTCGTTGTAGATCATCTCCACCAGCACCGGCGGGGTGGACATGGCGTCGCTGTGCATCATGGACATATCGCGGCGCACGTCGCGCGGGTCCGCGCAGAGGTTCAGGGTCCAGCCATGGATGCCGTAGGCGAAGTAGCAGATGAAGCCGGACAGGTGGAACATGGGCACCAGCGTGAAGTGGCTGAAGGGCTTGTCCATATCCTTCGGGGCCAGTTCCTGGGCCTTCCTCATAACGGCCGCCTGGCCAGCAACATACATCCGCACGGCGCTGAAGTAGTTCTTCTCGCTGAGCATGACACCCTTGCTGCGGCCGGTGGTGCCGGAGGTGAACATCAGCATCATCAGGGCGTTGGTGTCGATGTGGTTGGCCAGCTCGGCCGGGGTGCTGCCCTCGTAGGCGTTCATGGGGCGGAGCTTGTCGCCGTAGGCGGCCTTGAGCTCGTCGGCATAGCCGTAGTCGATGCCGTCGGTAAAGATGAGGGCAGGCTCGCTCAGGCCCAGCTCATACTCCAGCTCCGGCCAGGTCTTTTTCTGGTTCAGGGTCACGATGACGGCACCGGCCATCACAGCGCCGAAGGTCACCACACCGTACTCGTAGTTGGTGCGGCTCAGGATGACGATGCGCTGGCCCTTTACATCGGCAACATTTGCCTGCAGATAGCTGGTCATCTTGCGGATGTCCTCCACGAACTGGCCGTAGGTCTTCTCCTGCACGGTCTTGGTGGCGTCGTCCACCCAGCGGAATGCCGGGCGCTCGGCGTATTTTTCCTGCATGGCAACGATCATATCATAGACCGTCCTCGGCATGTCTTTTTCAGCAACAACGGCGCAGCACTCTTCTCTGGTCATATTTTATACACTCCTTGTTTGTTTGGCGTTTTTCCAATGAATCCCGCTTTTTGGCAAAGTTTGGGGGCTATGGTTCTCAGTATACCGCATTCCGGAGCCGAATGCAAGTTTTAATTGCACAAATACGCAATGTAAACTTGCGTCCAACTTGTGCAGACAGATGGGATTTGATCCCATTCATTGCGCAGGGGCAGCGGGTGTGGTACACTTTTTCTGCACCAGGAGGGCTTTTTGCAGGCTGTCCGTCTTTGATTGACAGAACCTCAAAAAAGCATTATACTTATTTATAACGATTTTGTAACTTTTAACATCTTGCGCCCGAATTCGGCATCTGCCACTCCCCCGGTGATCTCGGCGCAAAGGAGGGCATTTCATGGAGGGTACCAAACCCCGCACAGCCAATTCATTGGGCATGTTTGATTTTCTCAAGGGCATCGGAATGCTGACCATCGTGTTCGCGCACTCCGCCGAGCTGTATCCGGTGGGTGCCACGACGACCATCACGCCCATGACCTTTTATCTGTTCGCCTACCGGGAGTCACTGATGGCGGCGTTCTACATCGCCAGCGGCTACGGCTTCCGCAAGCGGTCCATCGGCAAGTGCATCGACCAGCAGTTCAAAACGCTGCTCAAGCCCTACCTTTATACCGGGCTTGCCACGACGTTCTTCCATTTTCTCATCCACTATCTCACCTTCGGCTCGGTCGAGGGCGCTGCTAGAGAGACCCTCAAGGTCTTCGGCGGTTTTGCGCTGGGCCTGCCCCATACCTCCATCTACGCCGGGCAGACCTTCTTCTCCTGCGGGCCGATGTGGTATCTGCTCTCGCTGATGATCGCGTGGATCCTGCTGGACGTCATCCTGAACATCTTCCCCGAACCATACATACCCTGGGCCGTGCTGGGCACCATGTTGTTGGGCTGGGGCATCTGCATTACCTGGGAGGTCCCCTTCTGCATCGGACAGGGCATGGTCACGGTTCCGGCGCTCTACGTCGGGTATCTGGCCAAGCAGCACAAGATCTTCGACAGGCCCCTGTCCTGGAAGCTCAAGCTCGGCATGATTGCCTCGGCACTGGCTGTGGCGGGCCTTGTGCTGGCCACCCAGAGCACCGACTGCGTCTCAATGGCCGAATGGACCTTCGGCCCCGTGAGCATCCTGCTGGATGTGATGACCGGTCTGGGTATGCTGTCGCTGCTGCTCTTCTTCCAGCGCCATGTGGACAATTTCATCACCCACGGCGTGCAGGCCATCGGCCAGCGGTCGCTGTACATCTTCTGCATCCACACCGTGGAGCTCACCGCCATCCCCTGGTATCTGATGGCGCAGAAGTTTGCGGGCCGGGAGGCTCTGGGCCTTGTGACCCACTTTGCGGTGTCCATGGGTTCGATCCTGCTGATCTGCGAGCTGCTGCTCCGCCGCCGCGACTGGAAGCTCCAGCGCACCGCTGCCCGGAATGCGGCCGCCCGACGTGCGGACCCGGCACAGCGGCGTTATGCGGCCCGACACTGAATTTTTGCGGGGTCTTCCCGCTGAAGTGAATTTATATAAAATGAGGAGAATCCGGTTATGAACAACGAAGCTCCTGCCTCCACGGCTGCCCTGCAGGCCCGCATCGCGGACCTCGAACAGCAGCTCAAGCTCTCGGACGAGGGCGTTTCCCGTCTGGCAGAACGCTGCCTTGGGCTGGAACAGGAAGTGCAGTCCTACCTTGCGGCCCATCCCCAGAACGAGAGACACACCGACTCCCCCGCTCTGCTGCAGCCCACCCTCTATTTTGATGCGGGCTTCGGCTTTTCGGAGAAAGACACCCTCACCGCCCCGGACTATGAGGTGGACGAGCTGACGGGTGTCGTCATCGCGACCTTTGAGCTGCCCGTGACCGCCCGCGCCCTGCGGCTCGATCCGGGCGAGCTGCCCTGCTGCATCACCAACCTGAGCCTTTCGGACGACCGGGTGCTCTGCCGCCCGGCCAACGGCCTGACCCTGCCCAGCGACAGCACCCTCTTCCTCGACCGCGACCCCAACTATCTGCTGGACGGTGTGACCCATTTCCCCGCCGGGATGAAGCTGGGCGTCTCCTACCATTACTGCCCGCTGGAAACACTGGCCGACAAGCCGCTCTTCAACACCGTGCTGGAGGGCCTCCAGTTCTACCAGAAGACCAGAGACAGCGAGGCCCAGCACATCGCCGGCCTCAACGATCAGATCGCCGCACAGCAGCAGGCTATTGCCGCGCTGCAGCAGCAGATCAGCGAACTGCACCAGAAGAACGCTGAGGCAGAAACCCGCCGTCAGGCCTACGAGACTTCGCTGGAAGGCGTCCTGAACAGCAGCAGCTGGAGGCTGACACGGCCCCTGCGCCGCCTGCTGGGGCTGTTCCGCCACTGAGCCGGGAGGGACGCGCATGTACAACAGTTACACTTCCCTGCAGCGGGAACAGCTGGCAAAGCAGACCTACACCGACACCCAGAGCACCTATCTGCTCGTCTATGCGCCGCTGCGCAGCCGCGTTCTGACGCAGGCTCTGCAGGATCAGCTCCACCGCAAATTCCGTCTGGTAGACCATCTGGCCGGAGAGCTGACCGACGCGGTGGCCGGTGTGCTCCTCGTCAGCGAGGACGTCGCCTGCCTCTCCACCACCCTGACCTATTTCGCCCAGGCCCTGCGGGACGGCGCAGACTACGCCGTCTGCAACGCGGTCTTCGGCTTTTCGGGGCAGACGGCCCTCTACCAGAGCCATGGGCATCTGGCCGAGAACAAGTTCGCCCTCGTCAGCCGCGGCCTGCTGGCCCGCTGCCGCGCCGCCGCGCGGGACCCCGAAAGCGTCACTGAGCTGCTGGCTCTGGCCGCACAGCTCTGCCAGGCTCCGGTCTGCATCCCGCAGGCCCTGCTCCACTACGAGCGGGACATCTGCGCCGAGGATGCCTATTCCGCCTCCGGCAAGCGGGCCTTCGTCATGAGCCATGTGCTGGACATGACCGGTGCCCCCATCGTGCTGGTCAGCGCCGTGCCGGTGCTCCGCAGCATGGGCTATGAGGTCGTGGTCCTCGGCCCGGATGATTCCGGCTCGCTCCAGCTCTTCGTGGATGCCGGAGCCGCCGTCATCACCCGCGCGGGCTGCACCTCCTCGAACGTCCTCTGGGGGCTGGCGCTCTGCGCCGACTTCGTGCTGGCCAACACCGTGGTCGAGGCCCGCGTTATCCGCGCCCTGAGCAACGCGCCGGTGCCGGTGCTCTGGTGGCTCCACGATGCCTTTGCGGGCTACCCCCACATCGCACACCAGATCCCCAAGCACATTGCGCCCAATGTGCAGCTCTACTCGGTCGGCAAACACGCTGCCGCCGCCATGCACTCGGTCCGCCCCCAGTTCGACATCCGCCCCCTCATCTACGGTCTGCCGGATTATGCCGCTGAGGATTTCCCCCGCTGCGACCTGGGCTACCCCGCCGACAAGCCCCTCTTCGCCACGGTCGGCTCGTTCGAGCGCCGGAAGGGGCAGGACATCTTCTGCAAGGCCATCCGTCTGCTGCCCGACGCCGTGCGGGAAAAAGCAACCTTCCTCTTCGTGGGCAAAGCTGCCGACCAAGAGATGATGGACGCCGTCCGCACCCTGACCACCGAACACCCGGCCAACGTCTTCTACTGCAAGCGGCTCAGCCGGGATGAGATCAAGAACCTGATGGAGCAGTGCACCTGCCTCGTCTGCGCCTCCCGCGACGACCCGATGCCCACCTTCGTCACCGAGGGCCTCATCTTTGGCAAACCTTCCATCGTGTCGGAACACACCGGCACCGCCGGTCTCATCACCGAAGGGGTAGATGGTTTCACCTACCCGGACGACGACCCGGAAAAGCTGGCCTCCATTCTGGAGTGGGCCATCCTCCACCCGGAGAAGCTCGCCGCCATGCGGGCCGACTGCCGGAAGCTCTACGAAGCGCACTATTCCAAGCAGTCCTTCGCCGACACTCTCACCGCTGCGGTGAAAGAGCTGACGGAACAACATTAAAATTTTAACTTTTCCTTCGTACAACCTCTCCGTCATTGCTTCGCAATGCCACCTCCCCTTGTAGGGGAGGCTTTGGCAGTCCTCGCAAAGTCAATGGTTTCGCCAGAGGCTCCCCTACCAGGGGAGCTGTCGAGCGTGAGCGAGACTGAGAGGTTGTACGAAGGATTTTTTATCACTTCGCTCAAATTGACAAGAAAAATTTCGTACAAGTTCACAAACCGCTCCGGCTGCTGTGGTATACTGCAACCAACGATTTCGAAAGGAGCCTTCCCTGATGGACCAGTCCACCCCGCAGCAGCCGTCCCGCAAAAAAACGATCCTCTCGCTCACCATTCTGGTGGTGCTCACCGGCATCGTCTTCTGGATCTTCCAGCGCCACTGGGCCGAGATCTCTGCCGCGCTGGCACAGCTGCGCTTCTGGCAGGTGCTGCTCGTGCTGGCCGTGGGCCTGACCTACCCGGTGCTGGAAGGTCTGGTCAGCCGGGTCATCATCCGCAGCCGGATGCCCGGCTTCACCGTGCGGCAGGCACTGGAATCGTCGTTCATGGGCACCTTCGGCAACGTCATCTGCCTGGGTGCCGGTGCCATGCCGATGCAGTCCTACTACCTCTACCGCAGCGGCCTGCCGCTTGGCCCCGGCGTGGGCCTGATGACCCTGCAATACGTCTTCCACAAGACCACCGTTCTGCTTTACGCCACCGTGATGCTGTTGCTGCAGCACCGGTGGCTCGCCGCCAACACCTCCGGCGTGATGAACTATCTGCCCATGGCCTATGCCGTGGTGGCCGTCATCATCGTGGCGCTGGTGCTGGTCTGCGTATCGCCCCTCATCCAGCGGCTGGCCCGCTGGGCGTTGGGCTACCTGCCCAGGACTGACTCCTGGCAGACCCGCCGGGAAAAATGGCTGGAGCAGCTGGACACTCTCGGCACCGAGAGCCGCCACCTCCTCGCCGACAAGGGCCGCTGCATCCAGATCTTCGCGCTGCACACCCTCAAGCTCTTTCTGATGTACACCCTGCCCTATCTCTGCATCCGGTTCATGGGCCTGCCCTGCGGCCTCAGCTTCTGGCAGGTGCAGCTGCTCGCCAGCCTGATGCTCTTCCTCTCCAACGCTCTGCCCAACGTGGCTGGTATGGGTTCCATCGAGACGGCTTTTCTCCTCGTCTTCGGCTCCTTCATGACCCGCGGCGAGGCCATGAGCACCCTGATGCTCTTCCGCATCGCCAGCTACTACTTCGTCTTCGGCTTTTCCGCCGTGGCCTCCCTCTTCGCCCAGAAGCATCTGGACCGGATGGATGCACAGAAATAGACCGTTACAAACAAAAATCGGGGCACACAGGTGGTCAAGCTGTGCGTCCCGTTTTTGTTTTCTGTTTTCGCAAAGGCCGCTGTACCAGAGCCGCCTTTGCCGCGCAGGAGGGGCGGAGCAAACCAGAATGCCGCACCCTGCCAAAAGAAAAAGAGAGTATGGAATGGAGGAATCGGAACCCTTTGCAGAGGGTTTCGCAGCCTTGGTTAGATTTAACTAACCTTGCTGTGACAACAGGATACCATAGTTTGTCATGCCTGTCAAGCCCCGATTTGAATTTTTTTTGCGGAAAAAGCTTTTTCTCCAAAAATTGGACACTTGCACTAAGAAATCTTTCCCGCCTTTGTGTAAAATCCATCCGTTCCCTCTTGCTTTTTGAAAAAAACACTGATATTATATTCTTGAGGCTGCTGGGTGTCTGCATCTGCCTGCGCCTTGCAGCTCATTCGTACGCCCCCAGAAAACCGCCGAGAAGCGGTTTTTCAAAGGCTCATTAGTTAGATTATGCTAACCATCGAGAAAATGGTAAAGAGCAAGGAGGTTCCAATGATCGATTTTGAACAGTGGGAAGGCTTTGAGGGCCGCATCTGGAAAGAGGAAGTCAACGT
>OIWL01001883.1_pt1 | contig 19849 bp, 18 predicted proteins | sample 1587561 | NCBI WGS metagenome assembly OIWL01 (sample SAMEA3888903, study PRJEB22519) | human gut metagenome | biome: human gut; feature: human-associated habitat; material: faeces | place: Denmark | collected 2010 | reverse complement strand
GCATTCACCTACCACCTCCCCCTACGGGTACTCCTCCTTCCTGAAGGAGGAGAGTGGTGGATACTATCAATTATCAAATTGTTATTTTCCCAATCAACCTTACCACTAAAATTGAAGAAGAATATATATTTATAAAGCGACTCCGGTCAATCTCTTAACCGGAGTCTTACTGATTTTTACTTTGATTTGTTTTACTTTACTTTACTTTGATTTGTTTTACTTTGCTTTGCTTTTACTCCTTTACCCCGTAAACAACAGTGTGGAGCTTATGTCTTATATCTTCGTAATCCTTTTCCGGATTCAAGTCACCGTACACCATTAAATACATCGGAAGAAAATCATCTCCGGGCTTGTAGGGCGGCTGATAATAGTCATTTTTCCACAAGGTGAATCCTTGACGCTCGTAGAAACAAATACGGCGTTTTGCCATTTCCTCTACGGGGCGTTCTACTTCCAGTACGATAGGCAATTGCAGGTGGTTGCACAAGTATTCCAACGTCCGTTTCCCGTATCCGCCGTTGCGCAGGGCGGGATTGGTGGCGAAGTGTTCTACATAGTAGAAGCGGTCGAAATCCCAGTACGTGATGAACCCAATAGGCAGGTCATCATCAAAGATGATATTATTATGAAAGTTGCCCGTCCGGTCGGTATACTCGCGTAACTCTTCCAATTGACGGTATTCTTCCGGTGGAAATGCATCAACGAGGAGTTCTTCCATAAACTTGTAATGTTGTAAATCCGATGTGCTGATCGGTTGAAGCTTAATCATAAAGGCTTGGGTTTTTAAGTTTGACAAACGTTATTTCTTTATGGCACATAAAATTCGATAATCCGGCGGATTGCGCGTTGGCAGACCGGGCAAAATTCGGGATGCTCATTGGTTTTCATGCGGCAGTTGTACGCCGGGCGATAAATACCTTTGAATGAATAACCACCTCCTTCATACACGCCTACCGGGTAATTCTTTTGTTGGGCAACCGGAGTAGGTACCGGTATGTGTGGAGGGAGCATATCTTCCCATTTGGAGGCGAAGTTCACCCGTGTTGTGATATTCTGTTCCCACGGTTCCACATCCAGCGGATAAGTGTCGGTCATCGTATCATCCTCGTAAAAATACTCGTCCGCGAGTCCACCGAAACTGTGTCCGAACTCATGGACGACCACCGGTTTGAACATGGGATGATGCGCAGTGGTCAGCGTGTAGGAATTGTAGATTCCTCCTCCGCCGTATACATCCGTGTTGGCGAGGATAATAATATGCTCATAGGGGATTCCCGCCAGCGCATTGTGGATCGATTTCACCCGGCTGGTAGTCAGATAACGTTCGGAATAGAACGTGTCGAAATGCGAGTGGACGGCAGTTTGCTTCCATTGGTCTGCACGGGGGACACTTACGCCGCTGTCGGTAGACGGGCTGGCTACGGCGACGATATTGAATTTCTGTTTCATCGACCGGAACGGTTCGTGTGAGAACAAGCTTTCGCAGGTACGTTGCGCATCCTGATAGAAAACATCCATTTCCTTTTCCGTATATCCTTCGGCGAGAATGGCGACATCAATGCAGTCTTTCTCGCTGCCGCTTTGCAACATATAACGATGCGGGGTGACGTGCGATGTGCCGCGTTTGTGGATTAAAATATCCTCGGGCGATACAATATGTTTGAAGTTTGCCATAACATCCTTACGGGGCGAATATAACGTAATTTCTACTTCTACCGTTTTCTTGGGAAAAGGCAGGAGAAACGTATTTTCGAATCCTTTGGCGGTTGTCCGGGCTTCATCGGTCGACAGCCATTCCTGAAACAGTGAAGAAAAGGATGTTTTATAAATACATTGTCCGGTGGCAACGTCTTTCACGATAATTTGCCCGTTTCCCGCCAAGGGAAGTTCGGATAAATGGTGTTGTCGTCCGGCCCAGGAAGGCAGTTGTGAGAGTTCGTCCAGATAGATCGCCTGACGGTTGGCGTCTCCGGTGAAAATGTAATCCACTCGTAATGTTTTATCTTGAAAAAAGTCCGCAAAATTTTGCGCGTAGCTTGTCAGAGTGGCAAGGAAAAAAAGCAGTGTACAGCAAAATTGTTTCATATAAATAGTATATTTATGTTTTCCACAAAGGTACAAACTATTGTTGACTTATCCGCTTTCTGCAAATAAAAGTAATAAATTATAGTATTTGTTGCCGGAAAATCGCTAACTTTGCATAAAAGATTCGTCGATTAAAACAATTTGATTCAAATATGGGACATCATCAATTAGATAGTTTAGATGAGCAGATTCTGAAGTTAATAGCCGGCAATGCGCGTATTCCTTTCCTGGAAGTAGCGAGAGCTTGTAACGTTTCCGGCGCGGCCATTCATCAGCGCATTCAGAAGCTGACTAATCTCGGTATATTAAAGGGTTCGGAATATGTGATCGACCCTGAAAAGATAGGATATGAGACTTGCGCTTATATTGGCATTTATCTGAAGGACCCCGAGTCCTTTGATTCGGTGACAAAAGCCTTGGAAGCGATTCCGGAAGTGGTAGAATGTCATTTCACCACCGGAAAATATGATATGTTTATCAAGATTTATGCTAAGAACAACCACCATTTGCTGAGCATTATCCACGATAAGCTGCAACCGTTGGGGTTGGCGCGTACCGAAACGCTAATCTCCTTCCACGAAGCCATTAAACGGCAGATGCCGATCATGGTCGACGTAGAAGACGAAGATTAATAAGTTGTAATAGTTGTTTTTTACGCTTTTACGTAATCAACAAATGCATACGAGCAGAGATGTTTCTCATCCGCAGGATGAGCTTCTCTGTTTTTTTCGTGCCATACGGCGGGCGAGACTTCGGGGAAAAAGGCGTCAGCCTCCGGTGCGGTGCTGTCTATTTCCGTCAGGCAAAGTTCGTCGGCAAAGGGAAGCGCCTGTTGGTAGACACTTGCGCCGCCGATGATATATACGTGTTCATCCTCCTTGCAACTTTGCAGAGCCGCTTCGAGTGAAGGGAATACTTCCGCTCCCGGACATTCCGCAGCCGGATTTGAAGACAGAACGACATTCCTGCGGTTGGGCAGGGCACCTTTGGGGAGTGATTCGAAAGTTTTTCTTCCCATAACAATCGTATTTCCCGTGGTCAGTGCTTTGAAACGTTTCAAGTCGTTGGGCAACCAGAAAAGGAGTTTGTTCTCGAATCCGATAGCCATGCGGCGGTCTACGGCCGCTATAATAGATATTTTACTCATACAGATTAAGTTCGTTTGATATTCTTCCGTCTGCATCGTGCCGGGGTCAGACTGCTACCACACCTGCGATGTGCGGATGCGGGTCATAATTCACCAGTTCGAAATCCTCGAATTTGAAATCGAAGATACTTTTCACATCCGGGTTGATTTTCATCTGCGGCAACGGACGCGGTTCGCGGGACAGTTGCAGTTTTACCTGTTCCAGATGATTCAGATAGATATGTGCGTCACCGAATGTATGAACGAAGTCTCCGGCCTTCAATCCCGTCACCTGCGCTACCATTTGCAGCAACAGTGCGTATGAAGCAATGTTGAAAGGCACGCCGAGGAAAATGTCGGCGCTGCGTTGGTAAAGTTGGAGGCTCAGTCGTCCGTCCGCTACGTAGAACTGGAAAAACGCATGACAGGGAGGGAGGTTCATATTATTCAAATCCGCTACGTTCCATGCGCTGACAATAATCCGGCGTGAGTCCGGATTTTGTTTGATCGTCTCTATCGCTTCGCTGATCTGGTCGATGAATCCGCCGTTGTAGTCGGGCCACGAACGCCATTGGTAGCCGTAGATATGTCCCAGATCACCGTTTTCGTCCGCCCATTCGTTCCAGATGCGGACGCCGTGTTCTTGCAGGTATTTCACGTTCGTGTCTCCTTGGAGGAACCACAGCAATTCATATATGATTGATTTCAGATGTAATTTCTTGGTGGTGAGACAGGGAAAGCCGTCGTCGAGGTTGAAGCGCATTTGGTGACCGAACACGCTGATCGTTCCGGTACCGGTGCGGTCGCTTTTCTCCGTGCCTTCAGTCAACACACGGTTCAGTAAATCGAGATATTGTTTCATAATGAGTAAATTATCAAAGCGTTAATGCATTTGCAAGGCTGTGCTTAAAAGTCGGTAGCCTCTCCAATCCCCTCTTTCGGGAAGGAGGAGAGTTTGGGATACTATTGGCTTTTTAGTCATCCTCTTTGTGCAAAATTACAAAAATGGCGTGAATAAATTAGCAAACCAGCCGACGAACTTCTTCCATGGCGAGCGCTTTTTCCAAAATTCCGGTGTCAACTGTGTGCAGTGCTCGATGTCGTTGCGGAACATGGTGTTCAGTTCCGCCGTTGTCTTCTTGTCGAAGATGAAAGCGTTCGTCTCGTAGTCGTAACGGAGGCTGCGGCTGTTCAGGTTGGCGGTGCCGACGGTGCAGAACAAGTCGTCGATCATCATTATTTTAGAATGGTGAAATCCTCCGTTGTACATATAAACTGTTGCCCCCCGTTTCATCAACTTATGCAACTTGTAAAGTGCGGCATCCGGCGTGAAAGGGATGTCGGAGGCGGACGAAACCATAATTGTTACGTTCACTCCCCGGTCGATTGTCCGGTTGAGCGCTTTTTTGATAGAAGAAGTCGGCACGAAATAAGGATTGACGATATGTACGTTTTTTTGTGCCGAGTAGATCGACATGGCGTATGCATGGCTTAGCATACGGCTGTTTTTCTTCGGAGTACGGTCTACGATAGCGACAACGATATTTGTACTGTCTTCATGTTGGGGGAAATAAATTTCCCCGCCGATGTTCTGCTTGGTTTCCTTGTTCCAGATTGTAAGGAAAATCTCCTGCAAATCGTTCACCGCATCGCCTTCAATGCGCATGTGCATATCGCGCCATGTACCGATTTTGGGTAGTCCATTGATGTAATAGTCGGCGATGTTCATGCCGCCGGTATAAGCTATTTCTCCGTCGATTACGACAATCTTCCGGTGGTCGCGGTGGGCGGCGTGGTTGATATAAGGGAAAGTGAACGGGTCGAACTTGACGATTTCAATCCCTTGTTCACGGATTTTCTTGAGATGTCTTTTTTTGAGCGGCTGGTTGTTCGACCAGTTGCCGAAAGCGTCGAACATTGCCCGCACTTCGACACCTTCTTTTACTTTTTCGGCGAGAAGGGCGAATAAGGCGTTGGCGATAGAGTCGTTTCGGAAGTTGAAATATTCCAGATGCACGTGGTGCTTGGCCTGACGGATTGCTTCAAACAAGTCGATAAACTTTTCCCGCCCGCTTTTCAGCAGTTTCACTTTATTATTATCGGAGATAGGTATACCCGATTCCTCTAAAAAATGCAGTACAAGGGAATCACTCGTGAGTCCGATAGAATCCCGGGGGTGGGTCATCAAACTGTCGATGACGCTTGCCTGGGCACGCAATAAAGGCAGGAACAGGAATAAAATGAATATACGTAATTTCAAAACTTTTCTCTCTATTTTAGTTTACAGAGCAACAAAGATACAACATCTATGTTTGGGCTAATCGGGGACAAAGGGTAGATTTATTATTGTTTAACACTCGGATAGCTTTATTAGTAAGGGAAAAATTATGAGGAAAATAATGGGGACTGATTAAACAGTCGATAGTATCATCTTAACATTTCCGTACCGCCTATGCCAATGAAGCTACTTTTCTCGCAGCCATAAACAGTAGCACTACACTTGCGATAATGATTGATTTCGGGTCGAGACTTGTTGTTCCATGATTAATCATGCCGATGAATACCTCCCGAATCGTTCCCCATGCAGCTTCCGGTCCACCTAAGGAGACGAAAAGTACGGCTCCCACAGCCATGACGAAGGCGTTCCAAATGCGTGCCAGCCGATTGCTGCGGTCGGGTAGGTGGTGCATGACACGGCGGCTGAATTCCCTGTCCGCTATCTCCTGCCTGTTTTCGGTAAAGAAGTCGCGCAAGAGTTTATCATTGTCTATTTCTGTCATAACCATTTTGTTTTAAGTACGTTGCTAATTTATCTTTTCCACGCGACAGGTGGCTTTTCACCGTTCCTGCCGGTATTCCGGTAATACCTGCGATCTTGTCAATGCTTAAATCTTCCATATAAAACAAGGTGATGCAGGTTCGTTCCACGTCTTTTAGCGTTTTGAGCGACTGGTAGACATCCATTTTCTGCCCGACGTTTTCTTGTTCGGTACTGTTAATGGCATCTATTTCCGTTGTGTCCAAGCCGGCCATTTCTTTCCGGCTGCGAATATAATCATAAAAAACATTATAGGCAATGCGGTAGAGCCACGTTGAGAAACTCGACAGGTTGTGGAAAGAAGAGAGATTGGTATATGCCTTGATGAATGTATCCTGCGCCAAATCGTCACTCAATTCGCTGTCGCCGCAAGTCAGGTTGAGAAAGAACCGCCGCACGGGCGACTGGTATTTCTTCACTAACTGGTCGAAGGCCCTAGTGTTTTTGAACACTACGACCTGTGCGACTAGCGATATATCGTTGATTTGGCTCATTTATTTTCGTCGCTCTTTTCTCCGTTTCTTTCTTCCTGCTGCGTTGCCGAAGGGGCGGCTGTGTCGATGTCCCTTTTCCGGGAAACGTTCATCCGGAAAGGATCAACATCATCTGTTTTCTGTTGTTTGCTGCCTATTATCCATTGGCCGATGCCCATAAACATGATAAGCAGTCCGATTGCTCCGATTCCGAACTCTCCGGTGATCGCCCAGAGGAAGATGAAAAGTCCGATCCCTGTAAAGGTGTTTTTGATGCCTTGTGAGCGTTGGTCGGCCGGCCGGTTTTCGCGGATAAAGTTTTCCGGCAGCGGTTGTCCGGCTGCAATGGCCTGTTCGGCAAGGCGGTAACGAGCTTTCCGGTTCTTGTAGCGGAAGAAAAAGATTACAAACAAGATAAATACGGGCAGTCCGAAGACGGCGACGATTGCGATAATAGAGATCAGGATCCCTCCGCTGATCGTGTCGCTGAGGTTGCCGAAGGGAAGGTCGTTGTCGTCCGATTCGAAGGTAAAACCAACTTTTCCGTGGCTGCTTCCGGAGGAGCTGACACTGTTTGCGTCCTTGCCCGCCGTTGTATCCATGTCCGTTGTATCTACGCCGATCACCGTCACTGTTGTGTTGGATTCATCCGCCTTGGTGTCTGTCTTTTTCGAAAGGGTCACTTTCGCATTTTCGGTAGAATCCTTCTCAATGCTACTCTGTTTTTGTGCATTAATTACTGTCGAAGTGGTGAATGCGAGCAATAATGCTATTAGAATTTGTTTCATATTTGTTATTTTTTAATTTGTTTCTTTGTCTGTTAGACGCAGTTAGTATCCGAGAAAGTTGCAAAGAGACGAAATATTTTTGATATTTGCGCAAATTAATAAATGAAAATGAATTTACCCGCTTCTTTTACAGAATATACCCGCGCTTTGTTGGGCGTCGAAGAATACGAAAAACTGGTTTCCGCCTTGCAGCAGGAACCTCCCGTGAGCATTAGACTGAATCGGTTGAAAGTTCATCGGTTGAAAGTGGAAAATGCTCTATCGGTTCAACCTCCCTGGTCTTCGGAGGGAATCTACCTCGACGAACGGCTCACTTTTACATTCGACCCGTTGTTTCATGCAGGGTGTTATTATGTGCAGGAGGCTTCTTCGATGTTCGTGGAACAGGTGCTCCGGCAGCATGTCACGAAGCCGGTGGTGATGCTCGACCTTTGTGCCGCTCCGGGAGGGAAATCGACCCATGCTCGTAGTGTGTTGCCCGAAGGTAGTTTGCTGGTTGCCAACGAGGTAATCCGGAACCGGTCGCAGATTTTGGCGGAGAACCTGACGAAATGGGGACATCCGGATGTGGTGGTTACGAATAACGACCCGGCTGATTTTTCGGCTTTGCCTTCTTTCTTTGACGTTATTCTGACAGATGTGCCTTGCTCCGGCGAAGGGATGTTCCGTAAAGATCCGGTGGCCGTTGAAGAATGGAGTCCGGAGAATGTGGAAATTTGCTGGCAACGGCAACGGAGGATTATTGCGGACGTTTGGCCGAGTCTGAAGCCCGGAGGCATTCTTATATACAGTACCTGTACATATAACACGAAAGAGGACGAAGAAAATGTCCGTTGGATTCAGCAGGAATTTGGGGCGGAATCGTTGGCGGTAGATATTCGGGAAGAGTGGAATATCACAGGAAATCTGCTGTGCGGCGAATCGGCTTCCGTATATCATTTTTTCCCGCATAAGACGAAGGGTGAAGGCTTTTTCTTGTCCGTACTCCGCAAACCGGAAACGGCAGGGGAGGACAGTTATGCCGATTATTATTCGTTTCCGAAAGGAAAATCCGCCGGGAAAAAAGGTAAGAAAGGTGGGGGAGCCTCTTCTTCGCCTGTCTCCAAGGAAAACATGGCAACGGCCGGAAAATGGCTGAATGATGAGTGTGCAGGAAAGTACGTCTTGTCGGCAGAAGGTGCTGAAATACATGCGTTTCCTCAGCAATGCGTAGCCGAACTGGCTGCCATGAAACAACATTTGCGGGTGGTGCAGGCAGGCGTTTCGGTTGGCGAGGTGAAAGGAAAAGATCTGATTCCCGCCCATGCCTTGGCCATGAGTGCCCTTCTTCTGCGGCAGGATGTTTTTGCAACCGAGGCGGTGAGTTATGAACAAGCAATCGCTTATTTGCGGAAAGAGGCTGTCACTTTGCCGGCGACAGCCCCCCGCGGGTATGTTTTGCTCACTTATCGCAATATTCCTCTGGGTTTTGTGAAGAATATCGGCAACCGGGCTAATAATCTTTATCCGCAGGAATGGCGTATCCGTAGCGGGTATTTGCCGGAAAAGATCCGCGTGTTGTAAAGGCCGGATAAGGCCTACAACTTACTTTTGTAAATCCGTGCCATTGCTTTCTGATATTGGTTTTCGAGTTGCAGATAGTTCTGGTGGCTCTGGTAGATGACAGATACTTCTACGAAATACTCTATCATGCTGATTTGTCCTCCGGTGAGTGCCTGTTTCAGCAATGCCAAGTCCTGTTGCGACCGGAACGTCTTTTTATATTCTTCCATGGAGTTATGCAGTGCTTTGGCTTCACGATAGAGCTGTGACAATTCGGATTCAACTTGCAACGTGGCATTTTCTTTTTGCAGGTCGATGTTCAAAGCTTGTGCTTTCGCAATCTTCACCTTGTTCCGGTTTTCGAAAAGAGGGAAAGAGAAGCCGACTACTACCCCGTTGAAAGGTGTGCCCGTTTCTGTGTTCCGGCGATATCCCAGTTCCAGTTTCGGCAACCACTGCGATTTGTTGACCGCTATTTGTTTCCGGGCAACGAGGCTTTCGTTGCCGAGCGCCATGAGGGTACGGTCGGCAGAGAGCACTTCCGATTTCAAGATCTGGTAATCGGAGGGAAAAGGAGTGAGGGGATACCGGCTTTCTTCAAAGACCACCGGGATATTGCCGTTCAGCGTATTCAGTTCCTGCATTTTGTTGCGGAGCGCCGTTTCGTTGAGTGAGGCTTCTGTGCGGACGTTCAGTAATTCCAGATTGATTTTGTTCGTCTCGAGGGCGTTGGCGTCTCCGGTTTGGAGACGTTTGGCATACATTTCAGCGAGTACTTCCGCGTTGCGGAGCCTTTCTTCGAGAATTTGTTTCTGCTGGCGGAGCATGATAATGTCCAGACAGACTTCTTTCGCCTGCAACAGTTTGTCCTGACGGAATACGTCCGCCTGGCTGTCGTAAGCCCCTGCCTTCAACCGGTTCAGTTTATTGCGCGTGGCATACAGGCTGGGGAAGTCGAAACTCTGCGAAACGACGAGTTCGCCGATTGTTTCGTTTTTGTCCTTTGCTCCCCAGAGGTGAGCGTAGGACAAGGTAGGATCGGGCAGGTTGTTGTCCGTTTTGGATTCCAGTTTCTGCGAGGTAATCAGTTGGGCGTTCGCCTGCAACTCCTTGTTGTTCGTTTCTATATTTTTTAATACCTGTTCTATGCTGTTCTGTGCCTGCACACCCCCCGTCAGGGTGAAGAGTGCAGTGGCAGCAAAAGAACTTATAATGATAATCCGTTTCATACTTTTTCTTTTATTTGTTTCTTCTATTACGTCTGGCTGATGATTAGCAGGGTGTCGCGAGGGATTCTTGCTCCGGTGCAGCGTCGGTAGGCCGGCGGTGCATCATCAGGTAAACAATCGGAACGATGAAACCGTTCAGGAACGTAGAGGTTAAAAGTCCGCCCAAGATAACTTTGGCCATTGGACTTTGAATTTCGTTTCCGGGCAAGTCGCCGCCGAGCGCCAGCGGGATCAGTGCCAGTGCCGACGAAAGCGCTGTCATAAGAATCGGGTTCAGACGGTCGAGCGAGCCTTGCATGACACTGTCGTATACGTTCAGTCCTTCCTCTTTTTGGAGGTGGTTGTAGTGGCTGATAAGCAACATACCGTTTCTGGTCGCAATGCCGAACAGGGAGATAAACCCGATAATTGCCGGAATGCTGACCTCACCCGTCGTGATGACCAGTGCGAAAACACCGCCGATCAGTGCAAGCGGCAGGTTCAACAAGATAACGCCGGATTCCTTCACGCTGCGGAACTCGTTGTAAAGCAGCAGGAAGATGACAACAATGCTGATGAATGACGTCAGCGCCAATGTCCGGCTGGCGGCTTGTTCGCTTTCAAACTGTCCGCCGTATTCGATGTGATAGCCTTCGGGGAGCTGTATAGACGTATCGATACGCTTTTGGATGTCGTTTACCACACTTCGGAGGTCACGGTCCGCCACGTTGGCGGAAATCACGATTTTGCGCTTCACGTTTTCGCGGTTGATCGTGTTCGGTCCCATGGCCGAAACCACTTCCGCCACGTAGTTCAGAGGCACTTTGCGGCCGTCGTTGGTGTCTACCATTAAGTTGCGGATTTTCTCCATTTCGTCCCGTGCGTCATCCTTCACTTTTACGATGAGGTCGAAGCTCTTTCCCTGTTCATAAACCTGCGAGATCACTTTTCCTGCAAGGGCAACGTTGACATATTCCGAGAATTCCGGCAAGGTAATCCCGAACTTGGCGAGCATCTCCCGTTTCGGTTGAATCTTCAACTGCGGACGCTCGATCTGCTGCTCCACGTTGAGGTCGGCAATGCCCGGTATATCTCCGATAGCGTCCTTTATCCGGTTGCCGAGTGAGAACATCTTGTTCAAGTCATCGCCGAAAAGTTTGATGGCGATGTTTGCCTTTGTACCGGACAACATGGCATCGATTCGGTGGCTGATAGGCTGACCGATTTCTATATTTGCACCGGTGATCGTTCCTAGTTTCTCGCGCACTTCGGCAACGAGCTCGTTGCGCGGACGGTCTTTCAGCTCGAACGGAGCTTCGATTTCCGAGACGTTCACGCCAAGCGCGTGCTCGTCCAGTTCGGCACGTCCCGTCTTGCGGGCTACCGTCTGTATCTCTGGAATTGTCAGCAGCAGTTCCTCGGCACGATGTCCCATTTTGTTGCTTTCTTCCAACGAAATGCCCGGCAGCGAACTGATGTTGATTGTGAACGAGCCCTCATTGAAAGAAGGCAGGAAGCTGCGTCCGAGAGTGAAGAACACACCGAGAGCGACCACAAACAGTCCGATTGTACTTCCCAAAGTCACCCGTTTGTGGGCCAGTACCCAAGTCAGTGCCTTCTCGTAAATCCCTTTCATCCAACGGGCTACGAATGACTCTTTCAGTTCCTTGTTCGTCTTGTTACTGCCCAGCAGATACGAGCAAAGTACCGGGGTCAGCGTCAGCGCAACAACCGTCGAAGCGAACAACGCCACGATAAACGCAATGCCCAGCGGGACCAACATTCTTCCTTCCATTCCGCTCAGGAAGAACAGGGGGACAAAACTGACTACAATAATCAACGTCGAATTAAGGATAGGCATACGAACTTCCTTCGAGGCGTTGAATACCACCTCCAGTGTACTGAGCCGTTCGGCCTCCGGTTTCTGCCGGTTCTCCCGCAGGCGCTTGTACACGTTTTCGACGTCCACGATCGCGTCGTCCACCAGTGAACCGATAGCAATGGCCATACCACCGAGACTCATTGTGTTGATAGTCAACCCCATATAGTGCAGCGTAAGAATGGAGACGAGCAGTGAGATAGGCAGTGTCACCAGCGAGATCACCGTTGTACGTACATTTGCCAGGAACAGGAACAGGACGATCACCACGAAAATACCGCCTTCAAAAAGCGACTTCTTCACGTTGCCGATCGAACTTTCGATGAAACGGCTTTGGCGGAAAATATCAGTAGACACTTTCACGTCGGCAGGCAGGTTCTTTTGGAGGTCTTTCAGAGAGGCTTCCAGTTTGTCGGTCAGTTCGAGGGTACTAGTGGCAGGCTGTTTGGTGACTGTCATTAGTACGGCAGGTTTGCCGCGTTCGGAAGCGGTTCCCAGTTTCGGAGCTTTGGGGCCGATTTTCACGTCGGCGATGTCCTCCAGTGTGACGGGGAAAGTGTTTACAGTTTTTACGACTGCTTTGCCTAGCTCCTCGACCTTAGGGGTAGAAAGTACCCCACGCACGATATATTCATTTCCGAACTCGTAAAGTACGCCACCGTTGGCGTTTAAGTTCATGTCTTGGGTGACAGCCATTATTTCACCCATTGAAACGCTGTAGTGGCGCATCCGTTCCGGGTCCAGTTGAATCTGGTATTCTTTGATATCTCCGCCCAACACGGCTACCTGTGCCACCCCTCCGGTGGACAGCAGGCGCGGGCGAATCGTCCAGTCCGCAATCGTGCGGAGGTCGAGCATGGAGGTCGAGTCGGCGGTCAGACCGACAATCAGCATTTCGCCCAGGATAGAAGATTGCGGGCCCAGCGTCGGCTTGCCCACGTTGACGGGGAGGGATTCACTGACTACCGCCAGTTTCTCGCTGACAATCTGGCGGGCGAGGTAGATGTCTGTTCCCCAGTCAAATTCCACCCAGACAACGGAGAAGCCGTTGGTGGACGAAGAACGGACACGGCGTACACCGGTAGCACCGTTTACGGCTGTTTCGACAGGAAAGGTAACGAGTTGTTCCACTTCCTCGGCTGCCATACCATTGGCTTCGGTCATGATAACCACCGTCGGGGCGTTGAGGTCGGGGAAGACGTCAACTTCGGTATTCATGGCAGTGTAGGTGCCCGCGATGAGCAGGAGGAAAGCCGCGCAGAGTACGACCAACCTGTTATGCAGGGAGTAATGTATAATTTTGTTAAGCATGATAATTCATCAATTGAGTGATAAAAAATGAGATAGATGCACCGCAAAGCAATCCGGCTGCGGCGCCTTGCCGCTTAGTGTTCGTGGCTGTGTGCGGGAATTGCGTTGCTGGCGCTTGCCAGACGAACCTGATAAGCTCCTTCCGTCACTACGCGGTCGCCCGGTTTTATTCCGGTGAGGATTTGCACATTTTTGCCGTTGTCGGCGCCTAAAGTCACTTCTTGCTTTTTGTATCCCTCTTCGTCAAGTTGCAGATATACAAAGTAGATTCCTTGTTCCTCGGTCAGTGCCGTGCGGGGAAGGGAAAGGACATTCTCCAGTTGGGAGGAAAGCAGGTAGACCTCTACGAACGAACCGGCTATGATGTCGCCTTTGTTGTCAAATTCAAAAGTTACGGGGACATAGAAAGAGTTGTCTCCCGCTGTTTTGCCGAACGAGAGAAGCCGGCCGTTCAATGTTCCCAATTCATATACCTTATTATTATATGGTGTCCGGAAATTGGCGGAATTAATTGTGCGGAGATACGGGTAATACTTTTCCGACACTTCGGCACGGAGGAACAGACGGCGGTTCTGTGTCACGCTGACCAATGGCTGGCCAATTGTGACATAATCCCCTTCTTTCACCAGAATACTTTTCACGTAGCCGGCGATAGGAGCGGTAATGTTCTGTCCGATTGCCGAATGGTTCTTTGCGAGCGCCTCATAGCTGATGCGGGCATTCTCGTAATTCTGCTCTGCCTGTGCAAAATCCTTGTCGGATACGATTTTGTTTTTGACAAGCGCTTTCATCCGTTCGTATTCTTTCTTCGACACTTCGTAAGCGATGCGGGCACGTTGCACCGGGTCGCCGTCTGCGATGTTGTGCGAGGAAATGGTCACTAGCGGAGTGCCGCTGCCTACACTCATGCCTTCCGTCACCTTTCCGCGGAATGAGACAACACCTGCCACAGTGGCTACCGCGACGGATTCGTCGCCTTGTGCAGCCAATACCTGTCCGCTGGTCTTGATTACTTGTTGGAAAGGGGCGGGTTCTACAATGCTTACTTTCACTCCGGCAGCATCGGCTTTCGCTTTCGGGAGGATGATTTCGTCGCTGTGGGCGGCTTCGGCAGTTTCATCGTGTCCGGCAGCAGTGCCTTGGTGATTGTCGGCCGCATCATGTTTATGATCGCCGTTGCATTCTCCTTCTGTTCCATGGGTATGTCCTTCCGCTTCATGGTCGTGACCTTCCGCTTCATGGTCGTGTTCATCGTTGTTGTGTGTGACGGTATTATGGCCATGTCCTTCATGACCTTGTGTATTCTTGTTATTGCAGGCTCCTAAAGCGAATAAGCCCAGGATTCCCATAAAAATAAGTTTTTTCATAAATGATATTTTCCTACTAAAATTTACTGTTTTTACGTTACAAAGATAGGGTGACGCGGATGCAACAAGTTTGCATTCACGTTGGTCTTACGCGAAAACAGAATAGGGAGGGGCGCGGAGAGAGGTGGTACGGGGGATGTTCGTCCCGTGCAGCGAGTCTCGGTAGACGTAATAGTTCTTGACCCGTCTCTCTTGTGGTTTTAGCAGATGTTCGATGATTCCGTCCGTGAACAGGGTGGCGATGAACACGTAGTCCGGTCCGCTATCTGTGTGGAAGGAAGGAATGGGAGAGTGGAAGCGCGTCATACATTCGCTGCTGCAACATGAGTCGCTTGCCGGATGATGATGATGTTTGGGACATTGCTGTTCTACGGGCAAGTCCTGTTTCATGCAAATCGCTCCGTTGGGGTGGTGATGATGAGGAATAACGGCTGCCGTCAACATGATAATGTTGATAAAAAGCAGCAATGTTACTATATATCGTTTCTTCCTTTTCATCCTTTCTTTTGGATATGTATCGGCTTCAGCTTGATTATTTGAACGTTACAAAGATACAAAAACTTTTTCTCCGTTAAAAGCCGATAACATCTTTTATTATTTGTTCTTCTTCAAATTTGGTGGCAATTTAACCAGTCGGTGGTATCTCCATTCTCCTCCTTCGGGAAGGAGGAGTACCCGTAGGGGGAGGTGGTAGGTGAATGCGTAAGTCGGTTATTATCAGCATTGTGTATCCACCTACCACCCCGGCTTTCAGCCACCCCTCCTTCCCGAAGGAGGGGAATGGAAATACTACCGACTGGTTAAATTGCCACTAAATTTGAAGAAGAACCCTCCTCCTTCGGGAAGAAAGAGAAAGGGATACTACCGGCAATAAAGGGATACTACCGGCAATAAAGGGATACTATCGGCAATTTTATTTCTTTTCCAGTTCTTGCAGCGAATCCATTTTCTTTTTTTCGAGGAACTCGTAGATGCCGCAAAGATGTTCCGTCACTTTCTGATTGCCAAACTCATACACCTTTGAAACCAGTCCGTCGAGGAAGTCACGGTCGTGGGAGACAACGATCAGAGTGCCGTCGAAGTCGAGTAGCGCCTGTTTCAGAATATCTTTGGTTTTCATGTCGAGGTGATTCGTGGGTTCATCGAGAATGAGGAGATTGACCGGTTCCAGCAACAATTTAATCATTGCCAGACGTGTCCGTTCCCCGCCCGAAAGCACTTTCACCTTCTTCATTGATTCCTCCGGTCCGCCAAACATAAACGCACCCAGCAAATCACGGATTTTGTTCCGGATCTCACCTTTCGCCACATCGTCAATCGTCTGGAAAACCGTCAGGTTTTCGTCCATGAGCGAAGCCTGGTTTTGTGCAAAATATCCTATTTGTACGTTATGGCCCAGCGTCAGTGTCCCCTCGTGTTCGATTTCCTTCATGATACACTTCACGAGCGTAGATTTACCCTCGCCGTTCTTCCCGACAAAGGCAACCTTGTCCCCGCGTTCCACCGTCAGGTTTGCGTTGCGGAACACCACGTGATTGCCATACGTTTTGCCGACACCTTCCATAATCACCGGATAACTTCCCGAACGGGGCGAAGGCGGAAATTTCAACCGCAAAGCGGAAGTATCTTCCTCATCTACCTCCAGCAGTTCCAGCTTTTCCAGCATCTTGACACGGCTCTGCACTTGCAACGTCTTCGAATACGTTCCTTTGAAGCGTTCGATGAACTCTTTCGTCTCAGCGATAAATTTCTGCTGCTCGTCATAAGCCTTCTGTTGCTGTTCGCGGCGTTCTTTGCGCAAGGTCAGATATTGGGAGTAATTCACTTTATAATCGTAGATACGTCCCATTGTCACTTCAATAGTGCGGGTGGTGATGTTGTCCACAAACTTGCGGTCGTGGCTGATGACAATCACCGCTTTGCCGTTGTTGATCAGAAAATCTTCGAGCCATTGGATAGATTCGATGTCGAGGTGGTTCGTCGGCTCGTCGAGCAGGAGCACGTCCGGTTTCTGCAACAGCAGCTTTGCCAGCTCGATGCGCATCCGCCAGCCGCCGCTGAAATCGCTCGTCTGCCGTTGGAAATCCTCGCGGGTGAACCCGAGGCCGAGCAGCGACTTTTCCACATCTTCCTCGTAGTTGGTGGCATCGATCGAATAGAACTTCTCGCTTAAGGCGGAAACCTCCTCAATGAGAGCCATATAACTGTCGCTTTCGTAGTCCGTCCGCGTTTCCAGCTCTTTATTCAGACGGTCGATCTGCGCCTCCATTTCGTGCAGGTGAGCAAAGGCCTGCGCCGTTTCGTCAAACACTGTCCGTCCGTCTTCCGTCATCAAATGTTGGGGCAGGTAGGCCACAACGCAGTCTTTGGGTGCGGAAACCTTGCCGCGCGTCGGTTGCCGTACACCTGCCAGAATTTTGAGCAGCGTACTCTTACCCGCACCGTTTTTTCCCATAAGGGCGATACGGTCTTTTTCATTAATAACGAAAGAAATATCACTAAATAAGGTCGTGCCGCCAAATTCCACGGCCAGTCCGTCAACAGAAATCATATTATTCTTTTATTTTGAGGCGCAAAGATAGCGAAATATATGAATATTTTTTATACCTTGCGGGCTGAAAAGAGATATTAACCAAAAATGACAAATAAAAAAAGCAATATAATAACAATATGGAAAGTGAACAAACGAGTGTACTGAGACCCCTCATTTTAGTGGCTGAGGACGACGACAGCAACTTTAAATTGATTAAAGCTATCATAGGTAAAAAATGTGATATCGAATGGGCGAAGAACGGTGAAGAAATGGTGCAGTTGTTTCAAGAACACCAACATAGAGCGAGTGCCATACTAATGGATATCAAAATGCCGTTGATGAACGGGCTGGAGGCTACGAAGATTATTCGTGAGTCGAATACGGAAATCCCCATTATCATGCAGACAGCTTATGCTTTCAGCTCCGACAAGGAAAACGCGATGAAGGCGGGAGCTACCGAAGTGTTGGTGAAACCGATCACTTTGAGTATTCTCCGTACCACCATAAGTAAATACTTACCCGACTTGCAATGGTAGAATAGATACTTAAAAAGAATAAATAGGGTAGAACTGCGGGACCGGTACCGTTTAGTAGAAATAGGGTATCACAAGGCGCACTTGAAAAATGAAATAGGCGGACTTTACGGTCGGTCTATTTTTTTTTTCTTCCCGTTTATTTTTTTTTCGTTCCCGTTTATTGTTAGAGTTTTGTTTCATTATAGGGGTGGATTATTAGAGTTCTTTTTTCATACAGGGGGCAACTATGGGATTTTTTGATTCTTCTTCAAATTTGGTGGTAAAATTAATTGAGAAAATAATAATTTGATAGTCGATAGTATTCAACAATAATTTGATAGTCGATAGTATTCTCCATTCTCCTCCTTCGGGAAGGAGGAGTCCCCGTAGGGGGAGGTGGTAGGTGAATGCGTAAGTCGGTTATTATCAGCATTGTGTATCCACCTACCACCCCGGCTTTCAGCCACCCCTCCTTCCCCGAAGGAGGGGAATGGAGATACCACCGACTGGCTAAATAACCACCAAATTTGAAGAAGAACCGATTTTTTCATAGCACAGGGGCTTCGGAACGTTGAGGTGATTGCGGTTGCACCCGCGTCACCTTCCTCTCACCAGTTTCTTCAATGTCCCGTTGTAGGTGTTCTCAAATTCCGTCGGATGATTAAGGGCCCAGAGGATGTAATCTCCCGGTTCGTTTTTTTTGAGCAGGGTGGGGCGGTATTCGTTGCTGAGAATCTTCCATAAAGTGCCTCCCGGTCCGCCCAGTTCTTTGCGTCGGGCGAGGGCGGTGATTGCGTTCACGGTCTGTTCTTTCCGGATGCCGATTGTTTGAAGGTTCATGTGTAGGAGAGTTTCGGAGCTGCCTCCGGCGGTTACTCCTTGGGGGGGAATGCTGTTTCTTCCGTTATCTCTTTGGGGATTCCCTTTTTCTCCGGAAGGATTCTCTATTACTTCAGGATAAGTTCCCTTTTCTTCAGAATAACATTCTTTTATTTCAGAAGAATTTCCGAAATTTCCAAAAGACAAACCACTTACAACGACAGGCGGAGCCTGAAAAACGCCGTTTGACGGCACGGGCGGCATTTCATTCTCTGTCTCTTTTCCGGCTTTCCGCCTATTCTCTGTCTCTTTGTCTTTTTCTATCTCTTTCTCTCTATCTCTATCTCTTTCCTTCTCCGTTTCCTGTTTACCTTTGGTGTCTGTTTCCTCTTTTGTTTGTGGGATTGTTGTAGCAATTTCGGGAGATTTTGCTGCATTAATTCCTGTTTTTGTAGCATAGACATCATTTACTGCTGCATCACTGACAGTTCCGTTTCCGGTTCCCGCTCGGTTTCCGTTTCTATTTTCGTTTTCACTTTTTGCTATGCTGTTTTCCTTTCCGTATTCGTCCTTTTGTTGCTCCGTTTCTCCGTCCGTGATTAGCCAGAAATGTTCCAACGGTAATTTGTATTTTCTCCGGCTGTCGGTGATAATTTTGTGATATTGTTCCTGAATAACTTGTGAAGTGAGTACGCTATACACCTTATATATATGAGGGTCGAATAATCCCACCGCCAGACAGTCGTCGATAATGGCCTGCATTTCCGCCTCCTCGCAACAGGCTTCCTGTGCAACGTCGAACAATGTGTCCTGATTCCACGGGACATAATATCCTTTTTCTTTGTAGATGAGGCAGAACAGTGAAGTGAGCGCGGCAATCCCTGCTGCGTGGTGACGGCTGGAGATACGTCGCACCTTTCTGTCTTGCAGGAAATTGACGTCGAGTGGAAAATAATCTAAACCGGATTTGGAAATACGGGCCATTTGGATTGAATTAAAAATTAATGATTAGTTCGGGTTTCGTGGGTGCGGCACCCTGAATTTCATCGCAGAGGACACCGATGTGTACGACTCAGTTCAGAATCCCTCTTTCTGAACATCGAAGCACGGACAGGCTTTCATGTACTCGTTGGGCGAGATAACGCCGTCGCCGTTGAGGTCGGGGCTGGTGTCACGGTGTCCGAGCACCTGCTTCACACCGGGGAAGACAAGCCGTAGCGCCTTCACCAGTCGGATGAGTGCGGTGCGTTGCGCGTCGGTGCGTGTATCGGCGGGGCGACCGTCCTTGTCCAGTCCGCCGACATAGCAGATGCCGATTGCCCGTTTGTTCAATTATATAGTATAATTTATATATCCTGTTACTAAAATAGTTATATTTGCATCAT